>Ga0256407_10012274_pt1 | contig 11690 bp, 6 predicted proteins | sample RumenRJG_04DNA_FD_193489 | JGI IMG/M metagenome (GOLD analysis project Ga0256407, IMG submission 193489) | Bovine rumen microbial communities from Lethbridge, Alberta, Canada - RJG_04 | ecosystem: Host-associated > Mammals > Digestive system > Stomach > Rumen | place: Canada: Alberta | collected... | reverse complement strand
AAAGAAAATCATCCTAATGATTTTATAACAAAACAAAATTGTGGTCATTATGTTTGTTTAGAATGTCAAAAAAAATGTGATAAATGTAAAAAATTAATTTCAAAATGTCCAATTTGTATTGAAAATATTAGTTATATTCAATGTATTTATTGTGGAAAAGTTTTATGTGACAATTGCTGTGGTCATTGTGCTAATTGTGAAAATGAATATTGTAATTTAATTCATAAATGTGTGAATTGTTCAAAGGATAGAAAAAATGAATGTTCTCATTGTAAAATAAATCAACAAATTAAATGTAGAGAATGTGGCCAAAAATTAAAACCTTGTTTAAATTGTAAAAAATTATTTCTTTGTGATGAAATGTGTTATAAAGAATTAAGAAAAGAAAAATTAAGAAATAACCAACATATATGCCTTATGTATGCATGTGAAAATCATCAATTATGAAATAGGATATTTATTAATTTTAAAAATTAATATTTTAAATATTTTAATAAAGAATATTTTTCAATAATATAAATTAAATTTTTAAAACAATCAAAAATGGAAAAATATTTTTTTTTAGATGATTCAAATAGTCATATTATACATCCAATTACATTATCTTTTTCAGAAGAAAAATTATCAAAATTATATTTTGATTCAATTTTTTCATATAAAACAAATATAATTTTTACTAGTATAGAAATTTTATTTTCAATATCGGTAATTACAATATCAATAATTAGTTATGTAAATTCAAAATCAAAAATAAATAATCTTCGTTTATTTATGGGAATTTTAATATTAATATTTTTATTAATTAATTTAGTATTTTTTCTATTCGTTAAAAATATACAAATTTTTAGAACAGCTTTAATGAATTTTAGTATTTGTGTTCAAGTATCTTCATATAAATTATTATTTTATTTATTTTTATCTTTAATTTATACTGAATATTATAGAAATTATAAAGATGTGGCACCAATATTTTCTTTAATTGAAATGTTTTTAGCTTTATCATTTATGATTTTTATAGATGATAATTTTATTTTTCATATATTAACTCATTTTACTACTTGTTTAATGATATTTATTGTAGATACTTTTTTAATTGAATATGCTAAATTTTCATATATTTTTCTTTGTTCTTTTATTTCATCTATATTAATTTGTGTTTTTTGTTATTTACATCAAAGATATAAAAAAATTGAATGGTTATCTCATTATAAGAAATTGACTGATTTAGAATATTATTCTAAATTATTTGATAATAATACATTTGTAATGGCAACATTTTCAAGAAAAGAAATATTAAGTTTTAATCCTACTATTAGAGATCTTCTTCAAAATTCAAAATTAAAAGAAGAAAAAGATAAAATTATAATGGAAGAATCAGAATCAAAATTAACAAATGAAAATAATATAAATTCAAAATATATAAATGAATTAAGTGTAATCACGAAAAAATTAATTTTTTCAAAAATAAAAATAAAAAATGAAAACTTATCAAGTATAATAAAAGAACAAATCAACAACATCCCATCAGACGAAAATAATTTCATAGAAAGAATAGATGCTTTCTTTTCAATATTACGAGATAACAAAGAAACATTTAAAAAAATATATTATTTAGGAGAAATAAATTTTGAGAATGTAAACAGACCATATTCAGTTTTTATAAATGTAAATTCATTAAATGATAATATAAATTATTTAGCAATAGGATTAGATTTTCCAGTAGAAGCATCTCAGAATTTAGATTTATTAAGTAAAATATCAATTTTAAGTTCTAAAATTACACATGAAATAAAAAATCCTTTAGCTGCAGTTGAAACTCTTGTTTCTGAAATAAAAACTTTTATTGAAAATACTGGAATTAATGAAGTTATTAATAAATTAGATGCTATATATGATTATTCTGAATATATGAAATATATTACAAAAGATTTTGAATTTTTTGCTTTGAAATTAAATAATATTTCTGAACAGAATAATGTTACTGAAGTTGATATTAAAAGAGTTAATTTTAGTGTTATTGTTAATTTTGCTGTTGAGTTAATTAAACATATTTGGAAAAATAAAAATAGTAGAGTTTTAATTAAAAAAGAAATTGAAAATGATATTCCTGAATATATAAATACTGATGAAATTAGAGTTAAGCAAATTATAATAAATTTATTATCAAATTCATTAAAATTTACAAAAATGGGAAGTGTTACTTTAGTATGTGAAAATTATGATAATGATTATATATTAATAATGGTTAAAGATACTGGAATAGGAATAAAAGAAGATCAAGTTAAAAAATTAAATCAAGATGGTACAATGTTTTTAAAAAGTAATGAAAATAATAAATTTGGCTCAGGACTTGGTTTAAGTATAGTTAAAGATATGGTAAAAATATTAGGGAAAGATTTTAAAGTAGAATCAAAATATAATGAAGGAACAAGTATATCATTTTTACTAAACAAAAATATAGATTCAGAAATAGATCAAATGAATATTCAAAATTTAGACAACAATAAAAATATAAAAAATAATCAAATTAATAGAAAAGAAAAAGATAAAGATAAAGACAATTTAAATTCCTCAACATCAGCATTAACAGGAAATACAAGTACTAATTTAGATCCAATAAATTATAAAAATAAAAATAAAAGAGCTTCCTTATTTACTCATAAAGAAGAAAATACAAAAAGAGAAGAATATATCTTAATGAAACCACAAGATATTGCAACAATACCAAATGGAATAAAAGAACCTCAAAATAATTTTTTAAATCTTCCAAGAAAATCAATGGGAGTAAATTTAAATACAAATAAAAGAATAGGTACATTTAATTTATTAAATAAAGGTAGAAAATCAATGATGGTTAAACCACAAACTTTAAGTTTACCTAATGTTCCCATACAAGAAAATATTGAAGAATTTTCTGAATCAAATAGAAATGGAAGAAAAAAAATTTATGCTTTAGTTGTTGAAGATGAACAAGTTTTAAGAAATTGTAATGTTAATATTATTACTAAATATTTTCAAGAAAGAGGAATTGATATTTCTATTGATGAAAGTAATGATGGAATTGAATGTATTTATAAAATTTATAAAGGATTTACTAAAGATAAAAAATATCAATTTATTGTAACTGATGAACAAATGAATACTATGAATGGGACTATGATGACTAATATTATTAGAGCTTTAATTGATGAAAAAAGATTTTATCCTATTAAAATTTATTCTAGTTCTGGTAATAATATTGTTGATGATAATTTTAAAAAAAATTATGAAAATGTTTTTTCTAAACCTTTAATTATTGAAAATGTTGCTGATATTTTTAAAGATAATGTTGAAACTTTGCCAATTTTATCATAAAAAAATCTATTATTTGATATATATATTATTTAATTATATTTTTTTAATATATTATAATTAATTAGTTAATTATTGATATATAATATAATTTATTTACTCTTAAATAAAGTTAAATAAAAAAAATTTTCTATTTTATTTAATTCAATTAAAAAAAATGTCTCAAATAAAACGTGCAAAAAGTTATTTTGATTTGAATTCTTTTCCAGATGAAAAAAAAGAATTTTTCATAATAGATAATTTAGAAGATGATGAAAGAGCACTTTCAATAACAGAAGATTCTTCTTTTTATATAGAAAATACATTTCCAAAAGAAGAAAATGAAGATATTTTAATTAATATTTCAAAAAAACAAAGAAAATTAAGTAATTATAGTAATGATGATGGAATTGCTTTTCCATCAAGAGAATCTATTTTAAATTGGGCTGAAAATGTTTTAAATTCTGTTAATTTAAATGAAAAAGAAAGAGAATCTATCTTTTATAGATTTTCTACTTGTTTTGATTTAATTATGGATAAATTATTTATTGAGAAACAATCAATTACAAATGAAGATGATTTAAAAAAAATGACTATTACTATTTTTTTATTAACTTATAAATTTGAAGGGTATTTAATTGGGAAAGTTTCTATTAAAAATTTAGTAGAAGCTTTTTTATCTAGTATGAATATTGATAATGAAGAATTAGAAAATACAATTCAACAAAGTGAAATGAAAATTTTACAACTTTTAGATTATAATCCTTTTTGTTTAGAAAATAATATTTATGAATTAAGTTTAATTTTAATGGATTTATTAAAAAAAAAATTTTCATTATCAAAAGTATTACTTGAATATATTAAGAGTAAATTAAATAATTCAAATAAAAATATTATTTTAAGTAATAAAATTTTATTTGAAACTATTCCTATTGATAAAGCTGCTATTTCTATTATTTCAATTATTATGTTAATGAAAAAAACTTTAAATGATTTAAAAAATAATAATCCAAATGCTAAATTATCATTATTGGAAATTGAAAATTTAGATAAAAATTTTTTTTCATATTTGAAAAATGATTTAAAGGTATTAAGAGTAAATAATTGGAAAGAATTTAAAAAAAGTTGTATATATTTCGAAAATCAACTTGAATGTTAAAAAATTTTTTTATTTATTTTTTATAATTGATATATATTATGGTATGAAATAAATAGTTAGGAATATAAATTAATATATATAAATTTTAATTTCTTAAGTTACAATAATTTAAAAAAAAATAATAATAATAATTAAAATCTTTTTTAATATTTATTTATATTGAAAAAAATATTTTTTTATATATCTTTACAAAAAACCAAATCTTAAAATTATTTTATAAATCTTACTCAATCAGTTATAGAATTTCTTAATAATTTTGGTGAAGAAATTATTCATTATAAGTGAAAATAGTATGAGAATTGAGTGATCTCATTGTTCCTTTTTCATTAAAGTAGATGGACTTATTGAAATCCTTTTCCTTCAATTGTCTGATATTATCAATAAATTAGTTTGGGTCATTTAATATTTTATTTTTTATTTAATATAGATATTAAATTAAAAATTAGTAAAACCTATAAATTTTGATAAATTTTTTTTTCATTCATTAAAACTAATTTGAATAAACTTTATATTAATTATCAAAGAAAAAATTTAATATATTAAAAACAAAGTTTTTAAAAATTATAATAAGCTTCATTTTTTAATTAATATATATTTTAAATATGAAAATCAATAAGATAAAAATATGATTATAAAAAATAAAACAAAATATTATAATTAACATCAAAAAAGAATTATCAAATTAAAATCATCCTATAAAAAAAATCTTCAACCTATAAAAAAAGGCAAAATAAAAAACTCCAAATAAAAAAAATCTATTATAAAAACCCCTATGATTACTTTTCAATCTTTTTTATCAAAACATCATTCTCCCAAACCCCTTCTTCCTTAATTCCTCCTTTAACAAAAACTCCAATTCCATTTCTTTTCCCATTTTCCCATTCTCCTTCATAAATATCACCATTTTTAAAATAATAAATTCCTTTCCCACTTTTTTTCCCTTCTTTCCAATTTCCATCATATTTATTTCCACTTTTATAGCAAATAACTCCAAAACCATCTTTTTTACTATTTTTCCAATTTCCATCATAAACATCTCCATTACTATAATAACAAATACCTTTCCCTTCTCTTTTACCATCTTTCCAATTTCCTTCATAACGATCACCACATTCATAAAAATATTTTCCATTACCATCAAATTTATCATTTTTAAAATTTCCTTCGTAAATTTCACCATTTGAATAATAATAAATTCCATTTCCATTTGCCATGTCATTTTCCCAATGACCTTCAAAAACTTCTCCTTCATTATTATAAAAGGTACCATATCCTTCTCTTTTATCTGATTTCAATTGACCTATATATGTGTTCCCTGTTTCATAATACAAAAATCCGTGTCCTTCTTTTTTGTTGTCTAACCAATCACCTATGTATTTACGACCGTTATTCCAGTAAAAAGTTCCTTTTCCTGTACGAATGTTGTTTTGGGTTTCACCTTTGTATTTTCCTTCTTCTGTTTCTTGAATTGTATAATTTGACATTTTTTTAAATATTTATTTTAAATTTTGTTTTTGTTTTTTTTCTTTAAATTTAAATATATAATTTGATTTTTTTTTTTATTTTTCTATAATATATATCTTTTTTATTTAATATAAGATTTTGAATAAAAATAAAATTTTAATTATTTAATGAGGTTTTTCATAAGGAACATTAACAACAACATCAGAATTATCTCCAATTGAAGATTCAGTATGTATATTAATAGGAGCTTGTTCCAAATTCATTCCATAAATTTGTGGTTGATTAATATTACTAAATTGAGGTTGAGGATAATTTACATAATAAGAAGGCATACTATTTTGTTGATTAGGCATTGGCATAATTGGATAAATATAACCATTATTGTTTGGATTCATTTGATAATTATTTGAATAAATATTATTTCCATTTTCAAAATGAGGAGGAGGAATATAGAATAAACGAGGGAAGAAAAATTTAAATATCAAATAACCTGTATAAAATATTCCGAAGCATACTCCTGCAATAAATAAACAGAAGATTACTAAAATTATTAAGAAATAAATTATTGATAATCCACCTTCGAATTTTTGAGTATTTGATATTTTTAATTCATTAGATGGATCATATGAATTTAATTCAAGTTTTAATAATAAATATTTTGCAGTTTCTTCTTTTTCAACTTTAAAATAATAATAATAATTTTTGGATGATGTATATTGTACTGAAAATTTAATGTTATTGTTTAAATGATTAAAAGTATCAAATGAAAAGTTATCATTTTTTATAAATCCATATTGAATACTTTGAACTTTTATTCCATTATTTTTTTTAATATATATTTTAAAATTAATATCTTCAAAAAGTCTAAAATCCTCAATATTTAAAAGTAAATTATATACTATTCCATCCATTTTTATTGATACATCATTATATTTTTTTAATGTTGTTAAACTTTTTGGAGAAAATGGATTTTGATTCAATGAAATAGGGAATAAAATAAAAAATAAGAATATAAAGTATTTTAACATTTTTATTTATTAATAAATTAATCGCTATTTTATTATTTTAATGAATATTATAATTATATATAATTAGATTTAAAAAATTATTATTTATGTATATTTTTTAATAATAAATCCCTCCATCAATTGGGTATTTAAGAAATTCATTTTTTAATAAATTTAAAGAATCTTCAAGATTTTCATAATTGTTAATTGAAATAATTAATTTATTTAAGAAAGTAAGATTTTTTAAAGAATCTTTTATTTTATGTAAATCTTCTTTTTTCAATGTAATATTTTGAAATATTATTTCTTCAATATTTTTATTTATTAATATATTATCAAGAAAATTTGAAATATTGGGGTAATTTGATATATTTATTGATAATAATTTTATAATTTTTGGAAGTATGAATTTAAATTTCTGTGATTCATTATTTAATATGAAATGTATTGAATTAATACATTTACAATTTATAAAGAATGTTTTAGATTTAAATAATGAAGAATGTGTAATTTTTATAGTTCTTAAAGAATTACTTTTTAATTTTGTTGATAAATATTCTGATTGTTCATCATCCAGATTTGAAAAAAACTCTAAGTAATTTAAAAAATTTAACCCACAAAATTTGTCGATTAATTGTTTAAAAGTATCCAATTCAATAGAATTTAAAGATAAACTAATCTTTTGAAGAAACTTATTTTTTCCAATTATATCAAATAAAACATTCCAAGAAATAAAATTAAATGAATTATTTACATCCTTTAAATATATTATTTTTAAATTTTTTAACTTTTTTGGAATATTTATTGAATTATTATTTGATTTATTTTCTTTTTTATTTTGATTTATTTTTTTTTCTAATTTAACTAAACTTAAAGTAGAAACAAATTCAATATTTTTTATTAATTTATTTTCAAATTTATCAAATCTATTTTCAATTTTTATAATATTTAAATTTTTACAATTACTTTTGAATAATTCAATTATTTCAATTAAAGTTTTATTAGAAACAATATCAATCAAATTCAAATTTTTTATTTTTTTTAATATTTCCTTAAAATTATTAAATTCTGAAAATAAATTATAAATTCCTAAATATCTAATATTTTTATTATTCTGAAGTAACTTAAAATATAAATCAATATTCTCTTTATTTGTTATTTCAAAATCAATATTTAAAGTTTCCAAATTAAAACATTTTTTAATTAAATTCTCAAGAAATAATTTTTCAATTTCATCATTAAATGAAATTTTCATTAAAGATAATTTTTTTAATTCAATTAAATTACATGAATTTAAAATAAATCTCATATTTATTTTTGAATTAATTTCAGAAATTAAAATATTCTTTACTAATTTTAATTTATTTGCTGAGTTTTCTGTTCTAATATTATCATCATCTTGTCTTTGATAATTATCAAAAGGAATTAAAAATCGATTAAAAATTAAATCATTATTTATTTTTGAAAATCTATAAAAAAATTCATGAACAGTACAACCAAATTCATTTTCATAATATAAGGTATATAATTCTAAAATTGTTTGTAAAGTATTTTGTGGGAAATTCTTATTCTTTGCTTTAAAATAATTTTCTAAAAAATAAATTTTCAGATTATTCTTTAATAAATAATTATGAATTCTTTCTGAAAATATATAAACATTTTTTGTTATATTCATATAATTTCTAAATTTTTTTGATAATTTAATTATTTCTAAAAATTTTGGTATATATTTTAATATTTCTCCTTTTATTTTATTTGAAACATGAATTAATTTTTTAGTTGACATTTTTTAGTTAAATTACTTAAATAATTTATTTAATTTATATAATTTTTTATAAATTATAAATGAATAAATTTTTATTCTTAACAAAATTTTTATTATTTAATTCAATTTTAATAAATCATTTTCGTATAACAGAAGAAAATAAAACAGAATCAAATGAAAAAAAAGGAATATTTTGTAAAATAGATGATAGTTTTTTATGCAAACATACAGCTTTTTTTTTCTTGATTATGATAATTATAATATTAATTGTTGTTGTAGGTTCATGTTTATTTATTAAATATTGTTATGAAAGACATCCTTTTTTAAGAGGATGGGAAAGAATGGTTGCCCAGAGATTATCTAATCAAAGAAAGAAAAAGAAAAAAGAAGAAGAATTATTAGAAAGGAAAAAAAAATATTATTTATTAAACATTGAAATAAAAGGAATTACTTTTAATAAACAATTAATAGATTATGGAGAAAAATGTCCTATTTGTTTAGAAAATTTTAATTTTGAAAAAGAAGTTTGTTTTACTCCATGTAAACATTTGTTTCATCATTTATGTTTAAAAGAATATGTTTATGGGATTATTGATGCTAAATGTCCTATTTGTAAATCTAATTTGTTTGATTGTTTAAAAAATAAAAAAATTGATTATAATAAAATTACAATAACTGATGATGTTAAAATTTACAGTAATGAAGATATTAATAATGAAATTCCTAATAATGATAATTTAAATACAAATAACATTATTAATAATAATAATTAAATTTGAATATGTATTATATTTTAAATAAGGTATAATATTAATTTAATAATTTTATAAAACAATTATTTTATAAATATATTAATGATGTTTTTTATCATCTATAATTTCTGGAAGAATATCTTTTGGAATTAATATAAGCATTTTTCTTTTTTTATTTATTTCAATATTCTTACTAAAAATATCTGGTATAATATAAAGAGAAAAAATTAATATTAATATAAAATAATAACAAACAAGACAAATTATTATAATTTTTTCCATATCTTCCATAATATTTTCAATATCCTTATCAATAAAATCTAAAAAAGCTTCTGCTGAAGGTCTAAAAATATTTTCAATTAAAACAGTTAAATTTTTCATCAAAGGTTGATTAATTACATTAAAAGGATCAAGTTTTTCATATTCTTCCCATAAACTTTTATTTTCAGGATAAAAATTGAGATAATATTGAGAACCATAAAATAATTCTGAATAAACATAATTTTTTTCATTTCCCTTTTTAATAACTTCATTAATTATTTTTAATAATTCAATCATTGATTGGAAAATATAAATAGTAACTGGATAAAGACCATATATAGCTACATTATTTCCAACTTGATCACAGGTTATTCCAAAACTTGATGCATAATTATCCATATATGAACAAATTGAACTATCGATAGTTTCATTAAATAGTTTTTTTAATCTATTTGGAACATTATTTGATGTAATATTTCCAACTAAATATTCAATAATTTCTTTATTTTTTAAAAATGAATTAGGTAATTCACTTTCTAATATAAATGCTATTCCTTGTATTGTTGGAATTTTTTGATATGATGATGAAAAAACTGTATATATTCTTAAATAAATAAAATATCTTTTTATTAACATTTTATGGCTTATTATTATTTCATATATATCAATATAATTTGAAATAATTGATAGTTTATATGCCATTTTATAATAAATTAAAATGAATAAATACATAATAAAAAAAAAAAGGAATACATATAAATATAAAATAGAAAAGATTTCTTTTTGATATTGAAAAAAATTTGAACTTTTAGAATTTAATTGTTCATTTAATTGTCTTATTGTTGGATTTTTTTGCTCATTAGGAATTGTTTTATAAGAATTATTTTCATTTGATTTAGATATATTATCATCATTTAATAAAGAATCTTCTTCATCACAATTATTTAATTCATGCATATTAATTTTAGGAATAGAAATATTTTCCCTTGGATTATTATAAATACCAAGATTTAATTTCATAAACATACTACATTTAGCAATAATTGTTTCTAATTTCTCCTGAGAAATTTTAAAAAAATATTTTATATGTTTTTCTTTTTCAATAATAACATATCTATTAGCAATAAAAATAAAAATTATACTTATTAATGCAACTACACTAAAAATAATAGGAATACATTCTAATTTTATTCTTGTAGATTTTCTATCATCATGATATTGATTATGATATAATTGTTGATATGGTCCAAAACCATCTGTAAAAAAAGTTTGTAAGTTTGTTAAAATAGTAAAAAATTCTTTTGAAAGTAAATACATTTTAGATTCATTTCTAGTAGAAAAATAATAAACAGAAGCTGCATATTCCTCAATAAAATTAAGAACTGGTACTTTTTGAACATTAAAACCAAGTTGATTAGTCACTGTTACTAAATTAACTGTATAATTTTTTTTTAAATTTTGATATTTTTTTGATAATAATATACTATAATTTGAAAGATTATTAAGTAATTCTAAAATTAGATTATATTTTGAATAAATTACTTCTTTTGCCCATTTTAAAATATTTGAAGATGATGGATTTATGTTAATATATTTTTTATTTTGTAAAATTGATATTTGAAAAGAATAATAAAAAACTTCTCCTGAATAATCAATTAATCTAAATAAATAACCACATATTGAAAGTAAATTTTTTATTGACTTTTTGTCTTTATATGCATTGAGAAAAAAGATTAAAGGTATTAAAAAAATAATTAAAAAATTTATTGAATTTGATATCATTAATATTTTTACACTTTTATTAAGTCTTGCTTTTGAAATTGAATTTGAAAAATTGGTTTGAGTTTTCTTTATTTTTTTTTCTTCTATTTTTTTTATTTTAGGTGATATTAAAAGTTTACCTACACTTATTGTAAACTTTTTATGAAGAGCGTTTTCTTTTTTTTTTTTAT
>Ga0256407_10012272_pt1 | contig 11693 bp, 10 predicted proteins | sample RumenRJG_04DNA_FD_193489 | JGI IMG/M metagenome (GOLD analysis project Ga0256407, IMG submission 193489) | Bovine rumen microbial communities from Lethbridge, Alberta, Canada - RJG_04 | ecosystem: Host-associated > Mammals > Digestive system > Stomach > Rumen | place: Canada: Alberta... | reverse complement strand
AACCACCAGACCACCCAACCACCCAACCACCAGACCACCCAACCACCAAACCACCAAACCACCAAACCACCAAACCACTGAACCTCTCGACGGCGGCCTGCGTTGAATTAATGGATGAGCTTAAAACTACAGAGGCCCGGTACGGGCGGCTTCACCTTGATCGAACTGGTCGTGGTGCTGGTGATACTTTCTCTGCTGACGCATCTTGCGGTGCGTGAGCTTGGGAAGGCGTCGCACGCGCGCATGCGCCATGCCGCCGAAAGGCAGCTTGAGGAGGTACAGGGTGCGGTGTGGCGCCGGGCGCCTGGCGGTGAACCTGAGGGGTTTCTGGTCGACATGGGGCGCCTGCCGTGTGCGGTCTCCGCCACGAACGAAAATGGACGCGCCGTGCTTTCACTTGCGGAACTTTGGAAGAGACCCGGCGACGTTCCGCCGTTTGCGCTACGCGTGGCTGCGGCGACCAACCTCGTGGTGCCGGCTTCCGTGAAAGCCGATCTCGTTGATGAATCGATCGCCGTGCCGTGCGGATGGCGCGGACCCTATTTGCGCATGCCGTTCGGGAAGGATCGGCTGTTTGACCCGTGGGGGAATCCTGTCGAGACACTTGATGATGCAGGATTTGCGCGTCTTCTCGCGGAAGACGGCGCGGCGGTGGCGTCCGGTGGCGAGATTTGGAAGGTGCGCCACCTTGGCGCGGATGCGCGTCCTGACGATGTGGTTCCGCCCGAAGGAGAGTCCGAACGCGACTGCGAGGCGTTGCTTGCGCCCGGCAGGCGGGCAAACGCGCTTGCCGTCACGGCGAACTTCGTGAATTCGCAGGGCCCTTCGCCTGTTTCGGGCGATGTGCGCTGCAGATGGTACATGCCATGCGGCGGCGCGATAACGGGCGGCGTTGAGAAGGCTTCGCTGACGGGCGTTTCGTTCGCCGCCTTTTCGTTCGATGGACTTCCTCCAGGAGTGTGCACGCTCGTGGTGGATGTTGGCGGCTCGGTCCGTGCGCGCGAACGCATTACGATCCCGCCCGGCGGCCGCGAATTAAGCGTCAAGGTCTACGTGCCGTAGTAATTTTTCCAGCAATTGACATTTGCGATTTGTGAACAATCATAATAACGAGTCGCAAAACCCGATGTGGCAAGGGCGCCCTCGCCCTTGCTGCAAGGCCGAGGCGGCCTTGCCACATCAAGGACAAAGGACAAAAGACAGAGGACAGAGGATGGTGGCTGTTGAACGCAAAGCGTCTTCCAGCCCAGTCCTTTGTCTTCTGTCCTCTGTCGTTTGTCAGACCACTACCCCAGCCACTCTGAACTCTGAACCAATCCCACTCCCCAATTGCCAACTGGCAACATTGGTATTGGCAACACTTTCACATTGGCAACACTCCCCCTGACACAGAGGCCGCCCTCCGGCAATTGCTATTTGTGATTTGTGAACAGTTGTGCCAGTTGCGATTCGTGAACAATCATAATAACGAGTCGCAAAAACCCGATGTGGCAAGGGCGCCCTCGCCCTTGCTGCAAGGCCGAGGCGGCCTTGCCACATCATGGAATTCAAGGACAAAGGACAAAAGACAAAGGACAGAGGATGGTGGCTGTTGAACGCAAAGCGCCTTCCAGCCCAGTCCTTTGTCTTCTGTCCTCTGTCGTTTGTCAGATCACTGCCCCAGCCACTCTGAACTTTGAACTTCAAACTCTGAACTCTGAACCAATATCCAATCCCCACTTGTCCATTGGCAACATTTGTATTGGCAACACTTTCACATTGGCAACACTCCCCCTGACACAGAGGCCGCCCTCCGGCAATTGCTATTTGTGATTTGTGAACAGTTGTGCCAGTTGCGATTTGTGAACAATCATAATCACGAGTCGCAAAACCCGATGTGGCAAGGGCGCCCTCGCCCTTGCTGCAAGGCCGAGGCGGCCTTGCCACATCATGGAATTCAAGGACAAAGGACAAAAGACAGAGGACAGAGGATGTTGGCTGTTGAACGCAAGGCGTCTTCCAGCCCAGTCCTTTGTCTTCTGTCCTCTGTCGTTTGTCAGATCACTGCCCCAGCCACTCTGAACTCTGAACCAATCCCAATCCCCACTTGTCCATTGGCAACACTTCCACATTTGGCAACACTTTCACATTGGCAACACTCCCCCTGACCCAGAGGCCGCCCTCCGGCAATTGCTATTTGTGATTTGTGAACAGTTGTGCCAGTTGCGATTTGTGAACAATCATAAGAACCAGTCGCAAAAACCCGATGTGGCAAGGGCGCCCTCGCCCTTGCTGCAAGGCCGAGGCGGCCTTGCCACATCATGGAATTCAAGGACAAAGGACAAAAGACAGAGGACAAAGGATGTTGGCTGTTGAACGCAAAGCGTCTTCCAGCCCAGTCCTTTGTCTTCTGTCCTCTGTCGTTTGTCCTGCAATGTCGCGCCATTGATGATACTACGTACTAAGTACTGAGCACTAAGTACTGAACCAGTCGCAAAACCTTTCTTGCTTTCGCCAATGGGAGTTTAGGAGTTTGGGAGATTTAGAAAAAATCTTCGAAACGTCTCAATAGCTCCAAGACTCCGAAACTCCAAGCAGCGAAAGCAATGAGTTTGAGATTGTGGAATTGAGAAATTGTGCCATTATGAAATTGAAGGCGCAATTCCATAATGGCATAATGCCACAATGCCATAATTTCAGAATTCCATAATACTCATCCTCTGTCCTGCCAATCAGTTGTCAATATCCAATCCCAATCCCCACTTGCCCACTGGCAACATTGGTATTGGCAACACTTTCACATTGGCAACAATAAATATTTGCTGATTATACTGACATGCGTTATGCAATTTGGTATAATGATTGCCACATCAGGAAAGGTGGCGAAAGATGGCATTCTTCAAATACGGAATGGTCGTGGACGGCGAGAACTACTGTCCGCGACCTGAACTTGCTCGGCAGTTTTCGAAGCTTGTCGAATCCGGGCTGAACGTCGTCGTTCAGGGTGAACGACGGATGGGAAAGACCTCGTTCGTTTGCGAGGCCATTGCCTCGCTTCGCGGCATAGAGCTGGTGTACGTAGATCTTTACTGCGTAAAGACGATTGAGGAGTTCTGCCGCCGCGTCATCACTGCCGTATCCTCGCTTGACCGCCGCGTCGGTTTTCTCAGGAAGACCGCACAGCTGATCTCCAGTCTGCGCCCAGTGTTGACAATAGACCGCGACACCGGAGCGCCGCAGCTGACGGTGGACGCGAAGGCGTCCAATGCGGTGGCCTCCGTCGAGGAAGTGATGGACATGTTGTCGGCCATCGCCTCGAAGCGCCGAATTTGCGTGGTCTTCGACGAATTCCAGGACATTCTTGAACTGCAAGAAGCGGAGGTTCTTCTTGCAAGACTCCGCGCGAAGATTCAGTTCCAGAACAAAACATCGCATGTTTTCCTCGGCAGTGTCCGCAACCGAATGCATGAGATATTCGATTCGCCGAAAAGCCCGTTCTTCAAATCGGCGACTTCATTTACAGTGGGCGTTATAGACCCTTGTGAATTCAAGCGGTTCCTCTCCGAACGTTTCAAGGCGGCGCGCCGCAAGGTGTCGGATGCCGCGCTTGACCGCATCCTTGCGATATCGGACGGAATTTCGGGCGACGTGCAGGAACTCTGCGAGACGGTATGGCTCGCCACCAGTAACGGCGACGTCATAGGCGATGCGGAAATCAACGCAGGACTGCGTCTTGTCTTCGCCCGCGAAGAGAAGGCCTTCGGACCTGCGCTCGCGCGCCTCACGGCAAGTCAGGCCGCAGTGCTGAAGGGCCTTGCGTACATGCCGGATGCCCGCCCGTTCTCAGGCGATTTCATTTCCAGATGTGGCATTCGCAATGTCGGCACCGTAACACGCGCGCTAACGCGTCTGCAGAACGATGAGATCATTTTCGAGCACTCCGGCGGCTGGCGTTTCACAAATCCGTTCTTCAGGGAGTGGCTCAAGACCATGTGAGGGCCACCCACCAATTTGCATTTGTGACAATCGCAGATGTTCCTTTGAACCGCAGTGCTTTCTCAATCGTTCAACATTAAGATGGATGATTGCCGATGAAGAAGATATCTCCAGATGAGGTGCTTGCCACCACAGCCTGCTTCCGCCAGCGCGTCAACCTGCCTGCCGCGCAGGTGGCTGGCCTTGCCGAGACGGAGCTTGCGGCTGCGCTCGCGTTCGAATGCGAGCCGTTCAGCGGCATCCCGCGTTCGGAAGGCGAGATGGCGTGGCGCAGGCTCGGCGGCGAAGGCGATGCGCGCGCCGTGTTCGACGTGGTGCAGATCAGGCGCGCAGACGCAGAGGCCGAGGCGGTGCGGGCGAGACGTTCCGGGCGCCGCGTGCGCGCGGTCACGGCCGCGCCCGCTTCCGGCGAGAGCGTCGAGGACCTCCCCTGGATACCGGTTCGCCAAAGCCGCGCGCTTGCCGTGCGCTCGGGCGCGCTTCTGGCGCTTGCCGCTCTGCTTGTTTTGGCATTGATCGCCTGGGACGCCACAACGCTCGTCTCGCGCGAGCGCGCCCTCTCGCGCAGCGTCGCCGCAGGACGCGCGCTCCAGGCGCAGAAGGACGAATTGCAGCGGCGCCTCGCATCCGTCCAGAAGGAGTGCGCCGATCTCCGCCTGCGCCGCGCTGACGAGGCGCGCGCCCAGCAGAACGCCGACGTTCTCCGCTCGGCATGGCGGCTGATGCTCGCCGCGGTTCCCAACGCATGCGGCGACGATAGCGTGCTCGGCGGCATCACGGCCAAGGGAGCTTATTCCGCACGCATCACCGGCGTGGCGCTTTCGGCGGACGCCGCGGCGCGCACTTTTGCGCGCCTCGCGGAGGCCCTCAAGCCCCCAAAGAGCGGCTGGCGCGTGACGCCCGGCCCCATCGGCGCGGCGGCGAGCGGCGGCACGGTGGAGTTCGCGTGCGATCTCGAGTTCGACTCGGAAGGGCAGTTCAGATGAGGGGCGTGAAATGACGAAGATGCGCACAAAGGATAAAGTGTTCCTCATGGTGGCCGTTCCGCTTGCGCTGTGCGCGGCGTACTTCTACTTGTGGCGGATGCCCGTTGCGAAGAGAATTGCCGCGCTCGCGGCGGAAGAGGTCCGCCTGCCGAACGCCGAAGATTTCCCCGCAGAGAGGCGCGCCATTGAGAAACGATTGGCCGCGGCCGAGAAGGAGCTGGAGGAGGCGCGCGCGGAGAAGGCTCCGGAAAGTTCCGTGAAGGGCGATGCGGGCGCTGGCGCGGCCGAACGCCAGGGCGTGGCGCTTGCGGCGTTTGCGAAGCACGGCGCGAGAGTGGTGCGCGTGGAGCCGGTGGCGGATAGGTCGGACGGATGGGGGGCGCGCGGAGGGGAAGTGCTACGCGCCACGGGGCTGCGTCCCACGCCCGAGGCGATGCGCTTCACCGTCGAGGCGCCGTATCCCGATTTCACGGCGGCGCTCGCGGAGTTCGCCGCAGCGCGCGCGCCGGTGGTGCCTGAGGCCGTGACGATGGGCCGCTCGGGCACGAAGAGCAGATGGGAGGTCGTACTATGGCTATGAGCGCCGAGCTTGCGAACATTTTCGCGCAGTGCGAGGCAACAAAGGCAAGCGACGTGCATCTCGCCTGCGGGGAGATTCCGCGCTTCAGGATGCAGGGGCAGCTGATGCCGCATCCTGCGTTCAGGCGAATGGACGCCGAGCAGGTGGACGCCATCGCGATGGAGCTTGGAGTGGAGACTCTGCCCATCGGCTGCCCCGACGGCACCGAGCGCGTGCGCGCCGCGCTGCTGCGCGACGGCTCCATCGACGGCGCGATCACTTCTCCCTCTGGAATGCGCTACCGCTTCAACATCTACCGCAACTGCGACTCCACTGCCGTTGCGCTGCGCAGGCTTGACGGCGAGTTCCGCTCTCTCAAGGAGCTTGGCCTCCCGGCGCAGCTCGCGCGCTTCTGCGATACGCCTGACGGCCTGGTGATCGTGACGGGTCCCACCGGCAGCGGAAAATCCACGACGCTCGCCACGCTCATCGACCAGATAAACCATACGCGCCAAGGCCACATCATCACGCTCGAAGACCCCGTCGAGTTCCGCCACGCTTCGCACCGCTGCCTCGTGAACCAGCGCCAGATAGGGCGCGACGCGCGCACCTTCCACGGCGCGCTCGTGGAGGCGATGCGCCAGGATCCCGACGTGATTCTCGTGGGCGAGATGCGCGACCTCGCAACGGTGCGCACTGCGCTCGCGGCGTCCGAGACTGGCCACCTCGTCTTCACCACGCTTCATGCAGGCGACTGCGCTGGCGCGGTGGAGAGGCTTGTGGCGCTCTTCCCGGCGGAGGAGCAGGAAGGCGTGCGCCGGCAGCTCGCGCTCGTGCTGCGCGGCATCTTCGCCCAGCATCTGCTCCCCGCACTGGAAGGCGGACGCGTTGCCGCATGCGAGCTTCTCATCAACACCACCGCCGTCGCGAACCTCATCGCGACAGGCCGCACGTCGCACATCTACTCGACGATGGAGACAGGTTCGCAGATCGGAATGGTGGCGCTCGAGCAGTCGCTTGCAGACCTCGTCGTAGGCGGGCGCATAGACGAGGCGGCGGCGATGGCGCTCACGCGCAGCCCCGATACGCTTCGCCGTCGTCTGCGCCTCGCGAAGGGGGGCGTGAATGGCTGAGACGATCGACCTCTCCGAAGTGCGGATCGATCCGGCGTGCGCGGCGAAGCTTCCTGCAGCGTTCGCCCTGAGGCGGCTCGTGCTGCCGATATGCGTGGTGGAAGACGAGTTCGCCGTGGCTATGGCAGACCCTGCGGACGAGGCGACGCGCGCGCTAGTGGCGCGCGAGGCCGGGCGCGCGGTGCGTGCGTATCAGGCCGATCCTGCGCAGCTGCGCGAAGAGCTGCTGCGCCTCTACGGGGAAAGTCGCGCAACGGCGTCAACGCCAGCCGCCGACGAGCCGGTGGCGGCGGTGGACCGCATCCTTCGCGCGGCCGTGCTGCGCCATGCGAGCGACGTACACTTCGACCCAACGCAGGACGGCCTGCGCGTGCGCTTCCGCACGGACGGCGAGCTTGAGGACGTGACCACGGTTTCGTCCGCGCTCCAGCCTGCCGTGACGAGCCGCCTGAAGGTGATGGCCGGGCTGGACATTGCCGAGAGACGCGCGCCGCAGGACGGCGCGTTCACGTGGCGGCTGCAGGGCGGCGACGCGCGCCGAGTGCCGCCCATGGACGTTCGAATGGCCACGCTGCCCGTGCGCCACGGCGAGAGAATCACGCTGCGTCTTCTTGAGGCCGGCGGGGAAAGGCTCACGCTCGATTCGCTGGGGCTTGCGCCGTCGGATAGAGCCGCATTCGAAGAAGTGCTGGAGCGTCCGCACGGTCTCGTGCTTCTGACGGGCCCCACCGGAAGCGGCAAGACGACTACTCTCTACGCGGCAATACAGATGCTGCTCAAGCGACGCGCGCTCAACATCCTCACGGTGGAGGATCCAATCGAATACGAGATTCCCGGCGTGGGCCAGGCGGAGGTTGACAGCGCCGACAAGGTCAACTTCGCGAAGGCGCTGCGCTCATTGCTGCGGCACGATCCCGACGTGATAATGATCGGCGAGATACGCGACGCGGAGTCGCTAGACACCGCGGTGAAGGCATCGCTCACGGGACATCTCGTACTCTCGACTCTCCACACGAACGACGCGGTGAGCGCGGTTACGCGCCTTGCGGACATGGGGCTTGCGCCTCATCTCGCGGCGGCGACGCTGCGCCTTGCGGCGGCGCAGAGGCTCGTGCGGGCGTTGTGCCCGCACTGCCGCGCCGAGAGGGCGCTTGAGCGCGCCGAGGCGGCGGCGCTTGGCGACGCGGCGCTTGCGGGAAGCACGGTGTGGGGTCCGAAGGGATGCCTTCGCTGCGCGGGTCGAGGCTACAGCGGAAGGGTGGGCGTGTTCGAGCTCTTCGCGCCGGACGCAGAGTGCGCGGCCGCGATTGCCGCCGGAACGCACGCGAGCGACCTTTTCGCGATGGCGCGGAGAAAGGGAATGCGCACGCTCGCCGACGATGCGCGCGCGAAGTGCCTGGCCGGCGTGACGACGGTCTTCGAGGCGTTGCGGGTGGTGGCGCAATGAGCTTCTACTCGGCAACGGTGAAGGACGCCGAGGGTGTGCGGCGCGAGATTCTGCGCGAGGCGGAGAGCGCGGCGGACGCAGCGGCGCAGCTTCGCGCTGAGGGTTATCTCGTTCTTGACGTGGAGGAGGCGAAGGGGCAGGGAGGAATGCCTGGGGCGTGGCATCCTGCGTGGCTCCTGCCGATGACGGGATTCGACGTTGAGATGGGGCTGAGGCAGGCGGCGGCGATGCTGCGAAGCGGAGTGTCGCTTCTCGCGGCGCTCGAGACGGTTGGCGCGCAGGCGCGTCGTCCCCGCGCCGCCCGCGCGTGGCGGCGCGTGCACGACGCGGTGCTCGCGGGCGAATCGTTTGCCGATGCGCTTGCGGGGCAAAAGTTTAACGAGCTTGTGGTGCGCCTTGCGGGGGTGGGCGAGAAGAGCGGCGAGCTTGACGTTGCGCTAGCGCGCGCGGCGGAGCAGCTGGAGGCGCGCCGCGCGCTGCGCTCGCTCGTGGCGAACGCGCTCGTGTATCCGGTCCTCGCGATTCTCATGACGGCGGGCGTGGTGACGTTTCTCGTGGTGGCGGTGATTCCGAAGATTGCGGCGTTTCTGCAGGCGAGCGGAGGAGAGCTGCCGGAGATGACGCGGTGGCTAGTGGAGGCTGCGGACTGGACGATTAAGCACGGCGGCTCGATTCTTGTGGGACTTGCGGTTTCGGTGGGCGCATGGCTTGCTCTCCGCGCCACGCGCCGCGGGCGCGAGATCGAAGACGCTCTTCTGCTGCGCCTTCCCGTGGCGGGGAACATCCTGCGCCTTTCGGGCACTGCCGTCTTCGCGCGCGCGATGCAGACGATGTGCGAGAGCGGAGTGTCTCTCCTGGACTCTCTTGGCGTTGCCGCGCGGCTGCTCGCGAACCGCCGTCTTCGACGACGCGTGGAGGCTGCGCACGACGAGGTGACGCGCGGTGCGCCGCTAGCCGCTTCGCTCGCCTCGGCGAGGGAGTTCATGCCGATGCTCGCGAGGATGGCGGCGGTGGGAGAGGTGACGGGCGCACTTGCGGAGACGTTCGGCGAGACGGCGCGCTTCCACGAGAAGATGCTCGCGGTGGCGGTGAAGCGCTTCAGCGTGCTGATCGAGCCCGTGATGATCTGCATCACCGGCGGGATCGTGGGTTTCGTGTACATCGCCTTCTTCATGGCCATCTTCGCGCTTGCCGGGCACTAGTCACTTAGCACCAGAATATGCTATAATATCTTTCAGCGCATCGACTATTGGAGTAAAGAATCAAGGACACAGGCATCCCACTGAACACTGAACTCTGGACTTTAAACTTCGAACTTCGAACTCTAAACTATTCCAAGGAGCGCACTTGAAATGACGACGTACACAGTGACACATCGTGCAGACGACGGCTCGATTGCGACTCTTGCGATCGAGGCCGCCGATCGTGCAGCGTGCATGGCCGCATGTCGTGCGCGCGGCATCACGCCGCTTTCAATCAAGGAAGGCGGGCAGAAGGGAGCCTCCCGCCCCTCCCAAACCTCCCGCCCCTCCCACACTACTCAAACTTCTCAGACCTCCTCAGCTTCCACAGCCTCTCAAACTTCGAAACTGCTCATACTTCTCCTTGCACTCCTCGCCATCGGCGGCATCGCATGGTTCTTCTTCTTCCGCGCGCCGGCAGAGCAGGTGAAGGATCCCGCCGCGAAGCCAAAGGCGCCCAAGTCGGAGCGGGTGACTGCCCCCAAAGCACCCACTTCGTCCAAAGTCCCCGATTCGCCCGCCCCCCAGCTCGCCAATCCGCCCGATGCAAAACCGGCCAACTCGCCCACCAACGAAGTCGTCCTTTCGGTGGTCACCAACAATTCTGCCTACATTGTAGAGCGGGTGAAGCTGCCGGATGGCACCACGGCCAAGCGAATCCACTCGCCGCCGCCCGTCTTCGACAATGTGAGCGACCAGATGATCGCGATGGTCGTATCGGTTCCTCCCGGGCAGGCGATTCCGCCACTTCCGCATGATCCCACTCTCAACGAGGCGTTTACGAAGTCGCTGGGCACCGAGATCAAGATCCTCGAGACTGACACCCCCGAAATCCGCGAGCTCAAGGCCGCCGTTCTCGCCACGCGCGTTGAACTCGCCGAGCTCGTCAAGAAGGGCTACACCGTGCAGCAGGCGCTCGACGAGCACTGCCGCCTCGCGAACGAGAACGCTGAAGTTCACGCGGGCGCGCTCGTTGAGATGAAGGCGCTTCTGAAGGCTGGCGATCTCGAAGGCGCGCAGAAGTACGCCGAGAAGATCAACGCGGCGCTGAAGGAGATGGGCGCCCAGACGGTGCCAGTGCCGCAGACGCTTGAGAAGTCGCCCGACACCCGCGCCGAGCGGGCAAGGGAAAGAAAAGAGCAGAATAGAAAGGCAGATGAAAATGAAGGTTCGTAAGATCGGTTTTGTGGCGCTTGCCTTCCTGGCGTGCGCGGTTGTGGTGGCGCAGGATGCGGCGCCTGGTGCGGCGAAGCGTCCTCAGAGAAGAAGGCGCCCCGCAGTGGCGTCGGGCGGACTTCTCGTGAAGGAGGCTGGCGGACCCGTCCTGCAGATCGTGAACGCGCAGTCGCGCGTCGCACAGGATGTCTTTGTGCATACGGCCTTCGACTTCACCACTTCGCTAGTCCTTCCCTGGAAGGCCGTGCAGGTGGCGTCCTCCGCGGACGCGCAGGCGGTGGCGCGCGCTGCGCTGGCTGGCGGTGCGGCCGGAGTTGTTGTTGTGGTGGATTCGCCGAGTCTTCCTGCGATTCTCGTGGCGCCCGAGGAGGGATGGTCCTCGGTGAACGTGGCGAAGCTCGCGGAAGGCGAGCCTGCGGCGCCTGTCTTCGCGGCGCGTCTTCGCAAGGAGCTGTGGCGTGCGGCGGCATGGGCGGTTGGAGGCGGCAACTCGATGAACTTGCCGTGCCTCCTGAGGGGCGTGAGCACGATGAAGGAGCTCGATGCGATTCCGCTCCTGCAGCCCGGACCCGAACCGAACAACAAGATAATCGACGAAGCCCATCGCCGCGGAGTCTCTTCCGTGCGCCTTGCGTCGTACCGCCAGGCCTGCCGCGAAGGCTGGGCGCCAGCCCCCACCAACGACGTCCAGCGCGCAATCTTCGAGCAGGTCAAGGCCGACAAGGAGCGTGGCCCCTCGAACCCCATCACCATCCCTCCGCCCAAGAAGTAGCCATATCTCCAATATCCATTTTCCAATCCCAATCCCCCAATTGCCCATTGGCAACATTGGTATTGGCAACACTTCCACATTGGCAACACTCTTCCCCTGACACAGAGGTCGGCCCCCGGCAATTGCTATTTGTGATTTGTGAACAGTTGCGCCAGTTGCGATTTGTGAACAATCATAATCACGAGTCGCAAAACCCGATGTGGCAAGGGCGCCCTCGCCCTTGCTGCAAGGCCGAGGCGGCCTTGCCACATCAAGGACAAAGGACAAAAGACAGAGGACAAAGGATGTTGGCTGTTGAACGCAAAGCGCCTTCCAGCCCAGTCCTTTGTCTTCTGTCCTCTGTCGTTTGTCCTGCAATGGCGCGTCATTGAGTTGTCAACAGCTAACATCCAATTCCAATGCCA
>Ga0256407_10012270_pt1 | contig 11694 bp, 11 predicted proteins | sample RumenRJG_04DNA_FD_193489 | JGI IMG/M metagenome (GOLD analysis project Ga0256407, IMG submission 193489) | Bovine rumen microbial communities from Lethbridge, Alberta, Canada - RJG_04 | ecosystem: Host-associated > Mammals > Digestive system > Stomach > Rumen | place: Canada: Alberta... | reverse complement strand
ATACAGACATATCAGACGCACACATAGACTTCATCGAAACATTCTGCAAGCAGTCACAGGGAGTCATGGGAGAGCCTCTCAAGCTGGAGCTCTTTCAGAAGGCGAAGCTCGAAGCGACATTCGGGTTCGTCGATGACAATGACGTCAGGCAGTTCACTGAAGTGGACGACTTCAGGGGCAGGAAGAACGGCAAGACCACAGAGATGGCTGCCGTCTCCCTGGATCTCCTGTGCAACGATGACGAAGGCGCTCCGGAGATCTACTTCATAGCGACGAAGATCGACCAGGCAAAGAAGGGATATGACGAGGCTGTCCGCATGATGAGGCACAGCCCGTTCCTGAGCAAACACCTGAAGAAGCGAGCGTCCGACATCTATTTTCAGTGGAATGAGGGCATCATCAAGCCACTGGCCTCAGACGTCAAGAAGCTCGACTCGTACAACTCTCATGCAGTTGTCGTAGACGAGCTCGGAGCGATAACGAACCGCCGGATCTACGACGACATGAAGCAGTCAACCTCATCCAGGAGACAGCCTCTCGTGTTCTGCATCAGTACGAACAACTTCGTCAGAGGCGGGATCTACGATGCACAGGTCAAGTACGGCCTCGACATGCTCAAGGGCACCGTCAAGGACGAGCACTTTCTGTTCCTCTACTACGCGCTGATGAAGAAGGAGCAGTGGCTCGACCAGAAATACTGGATCATGGCGAACCCGGGCCTCGGACCAATCAAGCGCATCGAGAAGCTGCAGCAGTCAGTCGAGAAGGCAAAGCAGGATCCTGCCTACAAGCCGACGGTCCTCGTGAAAGACTTCAACCTGAACGAGAACGAGAATGCGGCATGGCTCAGAGCCGATGCTGCGATAAACAAGACCATATTCCCGGACGCAGAGCTCCGAGACGCATACTGCGTCGGAGGATGCGACCTGTCGAGCACATACGACCTGACATGCGCAACAATGCTGCTCAAGAAGAACCTCGAGGGGCCGTGGATAGTTCTGCAGAAGTACTTCCTGCCTGAGAGCAGGCTTGAAGAGATAGACAAGCAGAACGAACCGGAAGCTCCGTACAGACTCTGGGCAGAGCAGGGCTGGCTGACAGTCTGCGAAGGCACACAGGTCAGATACAGTGATGTCACAGCCTGGTTCGTGGAAATGGTCAGAGAACGCGGCCTTCGCCCTCTCTGGGTAGGCTACGACAGAGCGCTGGCGGGATACTGGGCAGAAGAGATGATCAGCTACGGCTTCGACATGGAAAAGATCGCCCAGGGAGCTAAGACGTGGACGTATCCGTTCAAGAGCCTGAAGGCAGAATTCCAGGCACACAACATCATCTATCAGGACAACCCGATGCTGCTGTGGTGCCTCATGAACACGAGAGTCAAGTCGCTCAATGCAGAGGGCATCGAGTCACAGATGCCGGTCAAGATAAAGCAAAATAAACGCATAGACGGCGTGGTATCTCTCCTGAATGCATACACATGCATGAAAGGGCATGAAGAGGAATACATGCAGGCCGTAAAGATGGCGGAAAGGAGAGAAGAGTGAATCCATTCAAGAGCCTGATAGATCGCTTCCGTGCGATCAAGAGGAGCCTGACCAACTGGAGAGAGTTCGGTTCCTTTACGAGTATTTTCTTCCCGTTCGGAAGGAACATGTACAAGTCGGATTTAGTCCGCTCGTGCATCAGAGCACTGGCGGATCACACATCGAAAGCGAACCCGGTGTGCAAGGACAAAAAGCTGGAAATGCTGCTGAAAATGAGGCCGAACCCGTTAATGAACGGAAAGGCCTTTTTGTATAAGGTCCGCACGATGTACGAGCTGACAAATACGGTTTTCATCATGATAGTCAGAGATGATCCGACAAAGGGAAACAAGCCCGTCGGCTTCTATCCGGTCCCGTATGCATCATTTGAGGCGATGCAGGCGCAGTCCGGAGAGATCTACATCCAGTTCACGATGCCGAACGGGAACCAGCTGACAGTCGCATGGGCAGATCTGATAGTCCTCAGGAAGGACTACAACTCTTCGGACATAGCCGGAGACGATAACTCGCCTATCCTCGAGACCTTAGATCTGATCGAAACGTCGAACCAGGGCATCTCGAATGCCATCAAGTCCACAGCAAACCTCAGAGGAATCATCAAGTCGACGAAGGCGATGCTGGATCCGAAGGACCTCAAAACCATGAGAGACCAGTTCGTTCAGGACTACATGGGCATAGCGAACGAAGGCGGAGTCGCAGCACTCGACTCGACGCAGGAATTCAAGGCCCTGGAGATGAACCCGACGATCACAAACTGGTCGCAGATGAAGGAATTCAGAGAGAACTGCTTCAGATACTTCGGCGTCAACGACGAGATCATCATGTCGAAGCAGAAGCCGGAGCAGATGCAGGCATTCTATGAATCAAAGATCGAGCCGTTCCTGATCGAGCTGTCCCTTGAGATGACATCGAAGCTCTACACGAACATCGAGATCTCACACGGCAGCGCGGTCCAGTATGAGGCGGACACGATCCAGTTCATGTCGACCGCAGAGAAGCTGTCTCTGGTGCAGATGGTCGACAGAGGAGCGCTGACTCCTAACGAGTGGAGAGCTGCGCTGAACCTGCACCCGCTTGAAGGCGGAGACGTGCCGGTCAGAAGACTCGACACAGCACCGGTCGAAGACGTGAAAGACAACAAGGAGGAAGACGAGGATGAGTAGAGAGATAGAGAACATCGAGAGACTGATCGACAACAAGAAGGCTCAGTTCAGAGACTTCCAGATCATGAACATAGAGGTCAGAGAGGCCGCAGAAGGCGAGCCTGAGAAGCTGATCATCAGAGGCGTCCCTTGCGTATTCAACCAGGAGACGCTGCTTTTCAGATGGGACAACTACATGGTTTTTGAACAGGTCGACGAGAGAGCCTTTGATGAGGCCGACATGTCGGACGTCATATTCAACTACAACCATGGCGGCAGGGTATTCGCCAGGACCAGAAACAACAGCCTGAAGCTGAACGTCAACAGGGACAAGAAGCAGCTGGAGATGGAGACAGAGCTCTGGGACGATGACGAAGGCCACAAACAGCTATACCGCGACATCAAACGCGGGAACATCGACAAGATGTCATTTGCATTCACGATCAAGAGTCAGGAGAGGACTACGGAGGAGACCAAAGAGAACGACGTCGTAGTCTACAAGGTGCATCGCAAGATCACCGGCATCGACAAGCTCTTCGACGTGAGTGCAGTTGATATACCGGCATATGATGCCACAGAAATCAGCGCGAGGAGAATGTTCGAGGCGGAAAGCAAAGAACAGGAAGCGGAAAGCAGAAAGGCGGTAAGCCTGGCCCTTGCAAGGTACAACTACGTAAAAGAAAGGACTAAGTAAAATGACACTCGCAGAAATAATCGCAAGAATCAATCAGATTGACGCAGAGGTCAGAAGCTGCACAGAGGCAGCACAGATCGAAGCGCTGACCGCAGAGCTCGAGGAGCTCCAGGAGAAGAGAGCACAGCTCGAGGCAGCTGTTGCAAGGAAGAAAGAAGCTCGCGGCATCCAGTCCGGAGTAGTAGACACAACTGTAGTCGCTACGGGCGCAGCTTCAGCTGAGGAGAGAACATATGACGCTTCGTCCCCAGAGTACAGAAGCGCATTCCTCAAGAACATCGCCGTAGACAGAGACGGCAACCACTTCCTCGGAGACATGACGAAGGAAGAGAGAGCGGCATTCACATTCATGACATCGAACACCAGCGCAGTGGTACCTACCACAATGCTGAACAAGATCGTCGACAGAGTCAAAGCTGACGCTCCGATGATCGAGGACGCTGTCATGACAGCCATCGAAGGCGTATTCTCCTACCCTGTCAGAACAGCAATCGCTCAGGGCGATGCTGCAGTCGTAGGCGAAGCCGCTGCAAACAACGACGAGCAGGACACATTCGTTCTCGCTACCCTCACAGGCGTAGACATCAAGAAGCACGCCATCATGACCCGCAGAATGCAGTTCCAGTCTGTCGACGCATTTGAAGACTGGCTGGTAGCTGACATCTCCAAGAGGATCGCAGTTGCAGAGGAAGCTGTCGCAAGAGCAAGACTTGACGGTACTGCTCCGGCAACAGGTGAGACTGCAAATGCAAACGTCAAGATCAACGCATCCAACGTCCTGACAGGTCAGGCATACACGGATGCAGTTATCCGCAACATCTTCTCGCTCCTCGATGAGAATGGTGAAGTCGTGATCTACGCAAACTCGCAGACCATCTGGAATGGCCTCGCAGGAATCGTAGACGCAGACAACAAGAAGATCATGATCCCGAACGGCATGGTAGATCCAGTTGTTCAGGGCAGGATCTACGGTGCGTCCGTAAAGAAGGACTCCAACCTCGCCGCAAACGTTGCATACTTCGGCGTCAAGGGCGCTCTGAAGGCCAACAAGTTCGGCCCGATGGAGGTATTCCCTACACGCGAAGCTAAGACCGGCAACATGATCTACACCGGCGTAGAGACCTTCGACGCAGGCCTCGAGAACGACAAGGCGTTCGTAAAAGTAACTTTTACAGCGGGCTAGCAGGGAAGGCTGCTAGCCTTAAATCCGCACCTTCAACTGCAGAGACAGTGAAGGCATACACCGAAGAAGAACTGAACGCAATGACGATCGCGCAGATCAAGGCTCTCGCCGAGGAGCTCGGATACACGATCACGAAGAGCCTCAAGGCGGACATCATCGCAGAGTTCCTCGAACAGCAGGAATCGTAGAGCACAGGAGGTTAAGACGACATGATGGTACCTGTAATTGAGCAGATCAAGACCGCGAAGCGTATCAGGCACTCCGGGCTTGACAGCGAAATAGACAGGCTGGTCAAGACAGCCCGTGCCAATATCAAGAGGGCTGGTGTGCGTGAAGACAAAGCAAACAGTGACGACGACCTCATTATCGAGGCCGTCGTCACTTTTGTGCTTGCAAAACTTGCAGATACACCGGAGATGAGTGACAAGTACGAGGAATCGTATCGGATCCAGCTGGACGAACTGAGGAAGAGTGAGGGGTACAGATGTACAACGACATCATCGAATTCGGAAGAATAAAGTACGCCAAAAACGAATACGGACAGGAAAAAGAGACTATCGAATGGCGTGAGGTATACGCGGAAGTGACAAGTGTGTCCCGGTCAGAGTTCTATGCTGCAGCGATGGCCAACATCCGGCCGACGTGCGTTTTTGCGATCGCAGACAAGGACGACTACCAGAACGAGAAGGTGGTCAGATACCAGGGGCTCACATACGACGTCATCAGGACGTATCACGCATTAGATAATTATCGCCTCGAGATAACCGCGGAAATGCGGGAGCGCGACGGAAACCGCACGAAAGGAGCTGAATAATGGCGACGATCCCTATCAAGGAGGTCCTCGAGAGCACCGGAATCTATACGGCATATTTTGAAATCGAGAGTGAGATCGAAGCACCGTATATCGTCTGGCGCGGAAAAGGCCAGAACAACTTCATAGCTGACGACACATTCTACTTCAAGATGGGCAACACCTACGAAGTGGACTACTACTTCCTGGAGAAGTCCGAAGACGTAGAGGACATGATCGAGCAGAAGCTCCTCGATGCAGGATTTTTGTACACGAAGGGCGAGGACCTGCGCGACTCGGAGACGAAGGAGTTCCTGATCATATACGATGTCCGTCCGGGCAGCGACCGGTACGACGAAGACGAGGAGGTCTGATCATGGGCAAGAGGATATCCGTAGATCAGCTGGCAGGCGAAATTCAGAATATCCTCAAGGAATACAACGATGACGTGAGCATGGGCATCACACGGCAAACGGTAGCAGTCGCGGAAAAAGGCGCTCAGGCCGTCAACAGCTCCGCTGCAGGAGCAGGCTTCGGCGGCCGCAAGTATAAGCGCTCATGGTACGCGAGGACGGAAGCCCTGAACAGAGTACACGCTGACGTCGTCATATGCAGCCGGGAGTACAGAGTGGCGCATCTCCTCGAGAAGAGCCATCCGGTCGGCTACAAGGGCGCGCACTTTACTGGACGCCCGCACATTGAGCCTGTCGAGCAGATCATCATCAAAGAATACAAGCAGGAATGCAAGAAAATCATCACGAAACAATAGCCACAAGGAGGAATTTCATAATGAGTGATACACCTAAGAACAAAATCAAGTACGGCCTGAAAAACGTGCATTATGCAGTCGCTACCATCGCCGACGACGGCAGCGCTACATATGCCACTCCGGTCAGGATCCCAGGCGCCGTGAACCTCTCCCTCGAACCTCAGGGAGATCGCGACCCTTTCTATGCGGATGACGTGGAGTACTTCGTTTCTATCTCAAACACAGGATACGAGGGAGATCTCGAGATCGCGCTTGTGCCTGAGTCGTTTGAGAAGGACGTCCTGAAGGCAATCGAGGACACCAAGAAAGTGCTCTTCGAGGAAGTCAGTCCTGAGATCGTGCACTTCGCACTGCTCTTCCAGTTCGCAGCCGACAAGAAGAACATCAGGCACTGCTTCTATAATTGCACAGCCATGAGACCTACGGTCGAAGGCGAGACCAAAGGCGAGAACATCGAGCCGAAGACAGAGACTCTCTCTCTGAGAGCAGGATCAGTATACTTCGAGGGTCTCGACAAGGATATCGTCAAGGCAAAGACTAAAGCGGACACAGACGCGACCACATACGAGGGCTGGTTCAGCTCCGTAGTGACGCCTGCTTAGGGCAATTAATCGATCAGAATCATGAGGAGGAAAGTTATGTATAGAGAAGTTACAATAGGCGACAAGAACGTACCGATGCTTTCAATGGCATCAGTAGATCTGTACTACAAGAACGTATTCGGCGAGGACCCGATCAAGCTGCAGACGCAGGAGATGGATCCGGGCGACATGGTGAACTTCACGATCCGCATGGGGTTCATCATGGCCGAGTTCGCAAAGCGCAAAGAGCGCAAGGAAATGATGAAGCTGAATGAAGAGGCTTTTTACGACTGGATGGACCAGTTCGCGAGAGAAGATCTGTGCGACATAGACAAGCTCACCGAGATCCACGATGTCTATGAGGGCAATACAGTCAGCACATCAGAATCAAAAAAAGAGGAAGGCCAGTAGACAGAGAGTGGAATGTCGCACTGTTTACACTTAGAAGCATCCAGGTCGGGCTTACATTAGCCGACCTGGATTTTCTTACATATGGTCAAGTCATGGACATTCTAAAAGAACACGCGAACGATGACTGCGAATATGCAGAAATAGCGACGCAGGCAGACTTCGACGCATTCTAACATAACGGAGAAAAATATGGCGTCAGGAAGAATCAAGGGCATAACAATCGAAATAGAGGGCAAAACCGATAAGCTCAACAATGCCCTCAAAGGGATCGACGGCCAATTAAATAAAACGCAGAAATCTCTCAAGGATGTCGACAAGCTGCTGAAGCTGAACCCGGGCAACACGGAATTGCTGAAGCAGAAGCAGAAGCAGCTGGCAGACTCTATCAAGCAGACAAAGACAAGACTCGATCAGCTGAAGGAAGCTCAGAGCCATGTCGACGAAGGGACTGCTGAATGGGATGCGCTCCAGAGAGAGATCATCGACACAGAGAGCAAGCTGAAGGCTCTCGAGAAAGAATATCAGAGGTTCGGATCTGTAGGAGCGCAGCAGATAGCAGCCGTTGGCGAAAAGATGAAGACCGTCGGCGGGAAGATGTCCGAAATAGGACAGGATCTCACGACAAAGGTCACACTGCCGCTGGCAGCTGCCGGTGCAGTCGGCGCGAAGAAGTTCGCAGAAGTCGACAAAATCATGCAGCTGACCAACAAGACCATGGGCAATACTGAAGCCCAGGCGCAGCTCCTGGATACAGCCATGAAGAGCGCGGCGGCAAATTCCACATACGGAATGAATGACGCTGCCACAGCGACGCTCAACTTCGCACGTGCGGGACTGAATGCGGAGCAGGCAGCTTCGGCGCTGGCTCCGGCAATGAACCTCGCCGCAGGCGAAGGCGGCAACCTTGACACAGTATCCGCCGGCCTCGTTGCAACGATCAACGGCTTCGGGGGATCCTTCGACGATGCAGCAAAATACGCGGACGTATTCGCGAATGCGTGCAACAACTCTGCACTGGATGTAGACAGCCTGGCTCAGTCCATGAGCATAGCAGCACCTATTTTCAAGGCTGCCGGTTACGGCGTCAACGATGCAGCCCTGTACATGGGCATAATGGCAAACAAGGGAATAGACGCAAATGTAGCAGCGAACTCCCTGAAGACAGGCCTGGCCAGACTGGTCGAACCATCGAAGCAGGGCGCGGAATGGCTCAAAAGACTGGGTGTAGAGGTCACAAATGCGGACGGGTCGATGAAAGACTCAGTTACAGTGCAGAAAGACCTGCACAAGGCATTCGCGGGCCTCTCAGAGTCGGAACAGATCGCAGCCGCATCGGCAATCTTCGGTAAGAACCAGATGTCGAATTGGCTGGCACTGATCAATACAGCACCGGAGGAAGTCGACGGTCTGTCGGCAGCCCTCGGTGAAGAAGGCACCACGGCAAGCATGGCGGAAGCTATGATGTCAGGCTTCGGAGGATCAATTGAGAAGCTGAAGTCGAGCGTCGATGTCGCTGCAACATCGCTCGGAGAGGCACTCGCGCCAACGATACTGAAAGTAGCCGAAGGCGTACAGAAAGCGGTCGACTGGTTCAATGGTCTCTCAGAGTCACAGCAGCAGATGATAGCAAAGGTCGGGCTCATAGTAGCAGCCCTCGGCCCGGTGCTGCTCATCGGCGGGAAGCTGCTCATAGGCATCGGCCAGCTTTTGACATTTGCGCCAAAGATAGCTGCTTTTGGTAGCCTGATCGCAAAGGGATTCGGAATAGCGAAAGCAGCAATCGCAGGGCTATCGTTTAATCCGGTGATCCTGGGAATAGCTGCAGTCGTAGCAGCAGGCGTCCTGATTTGGAAGAACTGGGACAAAATCAAGGCGAAAGCCGCGGAAGTGAAAGAGTTTGCATCACAGAGATGGGATGAGCTAAAGACAAACACTATTGCCGGCTGGGAATCGATGAAGTCCGCGGTCACATCGAAAGTGACCAGCATGACCACATCGGCGAAAACAAAGATCCAGTCATTGAAGACATCAGCCGCAACTGCATGGGCTGGCATGAAGACCGGCGCAGCTTCATCGTTCGAGTCAATAAAGTCGACCATTACAAGCAAGATGCAGAGCGCGAAAGATAAAGTCACGGGCATCGTCGACAAGATCAAAAGCAAATTCCCATTCAAGCTGGGCAAGATCATTTCATTCAAGACTCCAACCATATCACTGACAACAAGCTCGAAGAAGGTACTCGGTAAAACAATAACATATCCTTCCGGATTCAATGTGAACTGGCATAGGCGCAACTACGACGTGCCGATGGAGTTCAAGCGCAGGACGGTCGTGGCATCACCGGGCAGGCTCGATGGGTACGGAGACGGACCAGGCTCTGAGATCGTATACGGCAAGCGCAAGCTGGTCAGGGATGTCGCTTCCGTGGCCAAGGAGCTCGGCAACAAGCAGTACGTCTTCAACATTTACGCAAGCGAAGGGCAGAACGCCCGGGAGATCGCGATGGAAGTGAAGAGGATAATCGTAGATGAAGAACAGAATCACAGGGTGGCATGGGCATGAGAAATAATCTGATATTCGGCGGAGTGAATTCCGCAAATTATGGGATATACATAACGGGCTCAGGAGTGCACAATGCGCCGGAACGTGCCGTTGAAACGGTAGTCATCCCGGGGAGGAATGGGCTTCTGGTAATAGATCAGGACAGATATGAAAACATATCGGTCGAATATCCGGCCTTTGCATTCGGAAAGACGCGCAAAGAATTCCAGCAGAAGATAGATGCATTCAGGAATGCTATAGCCTCACAAGTTGGATATCAGCGCCTCGAAGATTCATATCACCCAGACGAGTACAGAATGGCACTATATGCAGAGGGACTCGATGTTGACGTCGGTCCCTATGGCGGATCCGGTAGGTTTACATTGAAGTTCAACTGCAAGCCGCAGAGATATCTGAAAGATGGCGAACATCCTATAACTCGAGAAGACGGAGAAAAAGTATTCAACCCTACGGAACACGATGCGGAGCCGCTCCTCATCATTAACGGATATGGCAATGTAGGTCTCAATGACTACGACATCTACATAGAAGATGCAGTAGTCGGAAGGATAAATGTCAGCGACAGGATCACGACACAGAATCAGAGCCTGTCAAAGACATGGAATATCAATGAGGCACAATACAATCCCGGGGATCACGTCGTTATAAACGGAATGACGATCAAGACTGCATTCACGATAACAAATGCAGCGACATTCCTGGCAACTACCGGCGACCGCGTGATGGGCATAGAATACTGGAATTCTCAGAATACAGACGCAGCTCTTTCCTATAGCGTATCGGGCAAGACTGCGAACTTCGGGATCACTATTCCAACGATAGAGCTGACGATAGGGCAGAACAAGACGGTCAAATACTCGATACGAGCGACAGTGAACGTCGAAAACGCCACGAACTGGCAGAGCAACAGGGTTTATTACTCGTATACGTTCAAGTACACGAACGGAGTCCTGACAATCAGCGCCGAAAGCCTGCTATTCAACAGCGGGGGAGATCTGAGCATCGCAAATCCTCGCGAAACATGTACTATAGAGCTCCGTCCAATAATCGGAGAGTCATCGCTTTCCATCCTGGAAGATACTGTCTACATAGATTGCGAGATAGGCGAAGTGTATTCGATCAATGAGGAAGGATACATACCGCTAAATTCGATAGTCAATTTAGGATCAGATTTACCTAAGCTGAAGCCCGGAGATAATCTGATCTCGCTTGACGATACAATAGATGGCCTGAAAATAATCCCAAGGTGGTGGCAGATATGATCCCGATACTATATGACTCAAATGAAACCAACTTCGTGTCAAACGGTTTAGGCAGACTGCGGGACATTGCCTCCTGCAGAGTCACCGAGGGGAGAAATGACGTTTTTGAATGTGATTTCGAATATCCCGTTAATGGGCAGAATTACGATCGCATACAGCTCGGAAGAGTGATATCAGCGCAATACGATGACAGCGGAGACATACAACCATTCGACATCGTATCACATTCGAAGCCGATCGGCGGAGTCGTGAGATTTCATGCTGTACACATAAGCTACAGACAGTCAAAGATTGTGGTATCCGGCACAGGCATCAATAACCTGTCAGCAGCTCTGGCCATGCTTGCCAATTCAGAACCGGATAACCCGTTCACATACGAGACGGACAAAGTGAGTGCAGGATACCTCGCAGCAGCTGATGGCACGCCAAGATCAGTGAAGTCCATTCTGGGCGGCATGGAAGGATCCATACTGGACACATATGGAGGCGAGTACAAATTCAACAAATTCCTAGTCAGCTTGATGACATCTCGCGGATCCGATCGAGGATTCACCATCCGGCATGGAGTCAATCTCCTGGACTACTCCGACGACACGAACTACATGGAAAGCTATAACTCATGCATTCCGTACTGGTCCGGATCAGACTCCAGCGGCAATCCCCTGATAGTAAAGGGCAACAGAGTAGACTTGGATCTGCCGAGTTATAGCGGCAGAACCGAGTGCATCCCATTAGAGCTGACAGGCAAATTCG
>Ga0256407_10012268_pt1 | contig 11694 bp, 6 predicted proteins | sample RumenRJG_04DNA_FD_193489 | JGI IMG/M metagenome (GOLD analysis project Ga0256407, IMG submission 193489) | Bovine rumen microbial communities from Lethbridge, Alberta, Canada - RJG_04 | ecosystem: Host-associated > Mammals > Digestive system > Stomach > Rumen | place: Canada: Alberta | collected... | reverse complement strand
ACTTTTTTTCTTAATTTTGCACTCAAATTCCTCTCTTTAATGCGTGAAGAGTAGTGATTAGGTATTAGAAACAAGACTGAAAATGACAACTTTAGAGTTTAAACCAAAGCTGTTTTCGACGTTGAAGGCATACAACAGGAAGCAGTTTACAACCGATTTGTTAGCGGGTATAATCGTGGGTATCGTTGCCCTCCCGTTGGCTATTGCATTCGGTATTGCGTCGGGTGTTACCCCTGAGAAGGGTATAATCACCGCTATCGTAGCAGGACTGATAGTATCGCTCTTTGGAGGTTCAAAGGTGCAGATAGGTGGTCCTACTGGCGCGTTCATTATTATTATTTATGGTATAATCCAGCAGTATGGTTTTGAGGGTCTCACGATAGCTACGCTATTGGCGGGTGTATTCCTTATACTTTTCGGATTACTCCATCTGGGTACCATCATCAAGTATATCCCTTATCCTATTGTGGTGGGATTCACATCGGGTATCGCACTGACCATCTTCACAACCCAGATTAAGGATCTGTTCGGACTGACGATGGCCTCTGTACCCTCTGACTTCATAGAGAAGTGGATAGCTTATGTAGGGGCATTCCCCACTATCGACAGCTGGAGTGCGGGTGTCGGTGTGTTGAGTGTGGCTATTATCGCTTTGTGGCCAAAGGTAGCCGGACATTCTGCGTTGTCAAAACTGCCTGGCTCGCTGATAGCAATTATCGTGATGACAATAGCTGGTCTGCTGCTAAAACAGTATGCCGGAGTGGTATCGATAGAGACTATTGGTGACAGATTCTCGATATCCAACCAGTTGCCAGGTGCTGAGGTGCCCTCACTGACGTGGGATGTCATCAAGTCGCTGGTGTCGCCTGCCATTACTATTGCCATTCTCGGTGCCATCGAGTCGTTGCTTTCTGCCACTGTGGCTGATGGTGTCATCGGGGATAGGCATAACTCTAATACGGAGCTGATAGCACAGGGTATGGCCAATCTGGCTTCGCCTATCTTCGGCGGTATTCCTGCCACAGGTGCCATCGCCCGTACGATGACAAACATCAACAACGGAGGTCGTACTCCTGTGGCTGGTATCATCCATGCTGTGGTGCTGCTGCTTATATTCCTGTTCCTTATGCCGTTGGCACAGTATATCCCAATGGCATGTCTGGCAGGTGTGCTCGTGATTGTGAGTTATAACATGAGCGGCTGGCGTTCGTTCTTATCTATCCTGAAGAATCCAAAGAGCGATGTCATCGTGCTTTGGGTGACATTCCTGTTGACGGTGATCTTCGATCTTACCATCGCCATCGAGGTGGGTCTTATATGCGCATGTCTGCTCTTTATGCGTCGTATGGCAGAGACTACAGATGTCAAGGTAATCAGTGATGAGATCAATCCTGAGGAAGAGGAGAGCGACTTCCAGCTTGGCAACCTTGAGCATCTGACGATTCCTGAGGGTGTGGAGGTATATGAGATCAATGGTCCATATTTCTTCGGAGCAGGTAATAAGTTTGAGGAGATAATGGGAGCGTTGCACCATCGTCGTCCGCGTGTCCGTATCATACGTATGCGAAAGGTGCCATTCGTTGATTCAACGGGTATCCATAACCTCACAAACTTGTGTATGATGTCGCAAGGGGAGGGGATACAGGTAGTTCTCTCAGGTGTTAATCCTCAGGTGCAGGCAGTGCTTCACAAAGCCGGTTTCGACACGCTGCTGGGTGAGGAGAATATCTGTTCTCACATTAATCTGGCATTAGAACGTGCAAAACAGCTGTTATAAAATAAATGCTCACCAAAACGGTGAGCATTTGTTTTATTATGATACGACTCTTTTATTGCATATCGTAGACAACTTTCATTAGTTTCTTTCCTAACTCATCAGCCATTTCCATTGTCTGAGCCTCGCTGTATACTCGGATGATCGGCTCTGTATTAGACTTGCGGAGATGAACCCAACGGTCAGGGAAGTCGATCTTAACACCGTCAATATCATTAACCTGGGCAGAAGAGTCTGCAGCGAACATCTCCTTAACCTTTACGAGGATTGCATCGACATCAGTCTCTGGGGTAAGGTCAATACGGTTCTTGGCTATCTGATAGTCGGGGAATGTGTTACGGAGCTCTGAAGCGGTACATCCTTTCTGTGCAAGACTTGAAAGGAACAGCACGATACCTACGAGGGCATCACGGCCATAGTGGCTCTCTGGATAGATGACTCCACCATTGCCTTCACCACCGATAACTGCTCCAACCTCTTTCATCTTTGTTGTGACGTTGACCTCACCAACAGCTGCTGCACTGTATTTGCCACCATGCTTCTCTGTAACATCGCGTAGGGCACGGGTACTGCTCAGGTTGCTTACCGTATTGCCTACGGTATGGCTGAGAACGTAGTCTGCAACGCTGACGAGGGTGTACTCTTCTCCAAACATCTTTCCGTCTTCGCAGATAAATGCCAGACGGTCAACATCAGGATCGACAACGATGCCGAGATCAAAACCTCCATTCTTCATCTTGTCCATGATGCCATGAAGATTTTTCTCCAGTGGCTCGGGATTATGTGCGAAGTCGCCAGTGCACTCTCCGTTGAGAATCTCGTAATCTACTCCTATTGCATCGAAGAGTCTTGGCAGGATGATACCTCCTACAGAGTTGATGGTATCTACACACACACGGAACTTACGCTTCTTTATAGCCTCAATATCGGCAAGCTTAAGTTTAAGCACAGAGTCGATATGCTGCTGATCGAAGGTGTTGTCTTCTGAATAGTGGCCCAGATGATCTACATCAGCATAGTCAAAGTCTTCCTTTGCAGCAATATCCAGAACCTCTGCACCATCGGCTGCGGTAAGGAACTCTCCTTCATTGTTAAGAAGCTTAAGTGCATTCCACATTCGTGGATTATGTGAAGCGGTGATGATGATACCACCATCGGCGCCAGCCATACGAACAGCAAGTTCTGTAGTAGGAGTAGTGGCATAGCCGATGTTGATGACATCGTAGCCCATACCCATGAGAGTGCCGCAAACGACATTCTTCACCATCTCACCAGAGATACGGCCATCACGGCCAACGATAATCTTATTTGATGTGCCTTTGCCGCTTTTGCGAATGAAGGTGGCATAAGCTGTTGTGAACTTGACAATGTCCAATGGGTTCAGGGTGTCACCCGTCTGTCCGCCAATAGTACCGCGGATACCTGAAATCGATTTGATAAGTGTCATATTTGTATATCTAAAAAATCGTTATGCTTCTCGTTGATATGTCAGCTCATAAAAATATGGTGTCACCTGAGAGGAAGCCGTTGTATGACCTTGGCTGTGAGGAACGATGAGACGCACCTTGGCAATCTCGTCGCCTTCCTTTTCCGGGTAGCCTACACTAACATAAGTGAGAGGCACGAGCCAACCTGCCGGAACTTGAGCACTACCATATACATAATACATATTATAAGCTATTTGCTTGGTGAAAGAGGCTGTAAATGTACCACTTGTGCAGCTTACACGCATGATATCGGGGCTGGCTGCAGAATAAGAGATGTTTGTGACAACGCACAGTGTATCAGAACTGATGTTATACTCTCTGCATCGGCAAACGATGTTTGCTGTCTCGCCATTCTGGATCTTTGTTCCACATCCGTAGCGAACAATCTGCATATAAACACCACTCTTGTCGAGTTTCACAAATTCATTGCGAGTGAGGTCGGTCTTATAGCCTTTCTGTACGAAGACATCCTCTGAGATTACAGTGATACTGCTGTCGGCGATGAATTTATTGATGGCATTACGCTCTTTCTCCTTCATATCACCATATGTCTCGTAATCATTACAACTTGCGAGGACGGTTATGGCTGCTAATAATAAAAAAACAATTTTCTTCATATCGGGCACAAAATTACAAAAAATCATTGAACAATAATCATTGAACAATGCCCATTTTGCTTCGCCTTGAGATTTTTTAACGTATTTTTTATATCCTCCGGCTTATATCAGCCTGTCTGCGTATGCTTCTATTGCCTTTTTCGTTATCTCTATAGCCTCTTCTATCGTACAGTTAAGACGTCCTCCTGAGGCGTTGAGATGACCTCCGCCATTAAAGAACTGTGCAGCCATTTCGTTGCATGGGAAATCATCGACAGAGCGCAGACTGATCCAGATGGTATTCTCCTTGTCTGTATCTTCTCGCATGGAGATAGACAACTTAAGGCCTTTTATCTGCTGTGGGATATTTACCAGACCTTCTGCGTCGCCCTTAATGAAGTTGAACCGTTTCTGATCTTCTTTCGTTATGGCATAGTAACTGGCATTATACTCTTTCAGGTAAACAAGTTTCTCATACATCACGTAGCCCATCAGACGAAGACGGTTCTCGCTGTAGTTATGATAAACATTACGATAGATCTTGTCTTTGTCGATATTCTTGGTTAGTAACTGGGAGATAATGAAGTAGATCTCACATTTCGTAGAATTGAACTGGAACCCTCCTGTATCTGTCATCATGCCGCAGTAGACAGGTGTTGCGAAATGTTTCGTTTGCATTTCAAAACCACCAAGTTGCCAGACTATACGGAACACCAGCTCACTTGCGCTGCAGGCTCCAGGCTGGGAAACAGTCAGAACTGCCGGAACATCGGGATTAAGATGATGGTCTATAAGAACCAGAGGGGCTTTGGTAGCACGTAAGGCCGGTTCCATGTCCTCCACGCGGCTAAGAGTGTTGAAGTCAAGACAGAACACCACGTCGGCAATCTTAAGGAGCATGTCGCATTTCTCCTTATGCTTGTCATAACGAATGATCTTCTCCGTATTTGGGAGCCATGCCAGGAAGTCTGGAAACTGGTCAGGAACGATGATGCTCACTTCCTTGCCTAATGACCAGAGGTAGGCAGCAAAGCCCAGCGAAGACCCGATGGCATCACCATCAGGACTCCGATGACATGTAATGACGATATTCTGTGAGCTAGAAATCAGGTGGCTTAATTGGGCCACCTGATCTTCTGTCAATATGTCAAGATTCATATTAGAACAGCTTGTTAGGATATACGCCGTCGTCAACGAGCTGCTTGATGCGTGCAACGGTAGCGTCGCGGTCTGCTGCATAAGTAACACCAAACCACTTAGAAGTGGTGTCGAGTACCTCTACTGTAGCTGTACCGTCGTTGATAAGCTTGTTAACCATGAGAGGGATAAAGAACTCTGCCTTCAGGTTCTCAATGTTCTTCGGGTCAGAGAGGAACTCCTTGAAGTAAGCCTCAGAATACTCGAAGTAGTCAGGTGTGAAGCCCCACATGTTCATAGACACAGGAGTATTGTCGGCTACCTCTACCCATTTGCCGTCTTCATCCTTATAACGAATAGGCTCTGAAGCAGCACCGGCATTAGCACCGTCTTCTGCACAACGTACGATCTCTGTGCGCTCAACGACTGTAGTAAGATGCCCCTTGTCGTTCTTAGAACAGATACCACGTGCAACGGTACCATTCTCGGAGAGGGTGTTGCCTACACGAAAGCCTACCATTGCATACTGGTTCTTTGCACCCTCAGGAAGGTTTGCAAGGAACTTGCCGATAACCATGAATGCATCGCGATTGTAGAAATCATCGCAGTTGATAACACAGAAAGGCTCCTTGATAACATCCTTACCCATCAGCACAGCATGGTTTGTACCCCAAGGCTTCTGACGACCTTCTGGTACTGAGAATCCCTCTGGCAGTGCGTCGAGGGCCTGGAAGCAAAGTTCGCACTTTACCTTTCCTTCGTATTTAGAAAGAATCTGTGTGCGGAACTGCTTTTCGAAATCTTTTCTGATTACCCATACGATTTTGCCGAATCCTGCCTGGATGGCATCGTAGATACTATAATCCATGATTGTCTCACCGTTAGGACCCAGACCATCAAGTTGTTTCAGGCCTCCGTAACGGCTGCCCATACCTGCTGCAAGCAGAAAAAGAGTTGGTTTCATAATTATACTTTTCTTTGAGTTAATAATCTTGTCTGCAAAGGTACTAAATATTTCTAAGGATAGAACCTTTTTATCCTAATGATGTTTGGATTTTAGGATTTTTTAAAACCTTTAGAACGGGTAACCAACGGCAAAGTTCAAAGTGTGGGCATCCTTGAAATGGGCAATGTTGAAGTAGCCTCCTTTTGGAGTGTATTCATCCTTATAGGTAGTATACGGGAAATGAAGTGCTATACCCCAGTCAAGGCGGATAACCAGGAATCCCAGATCATAGCGGAGTCCGATACCTGTGCCGAGGGCAATGTCATTAAAAAACTCCGAGGGTTTGAACATTGACTGATCCTCCCACATCTGTAAGACTCTGGCGTATGGTCTAACTTCTTCCGGATATTGTGAGATGATATCATCGGTAAGCTGAGGCTCTCCCCATAGATCCCATACGTTTCCTGCGTCGAGGAATACTGCTCCATGCAGATTTCCCCAAAGTGGTGTGCGATATTCGAGGTTCATTATAAGCTTCATCTCGCCGTTACGGAATAAATAGTTAAACTGGCGGTCGCTCTCTGCTAAATAATTAAATCGTCCAGGACCTACATCTCTGACTCTGAATGCCCTTATGCTGTTGGCTCCTCCGGCATAAAACTGCTCACTGAAAGGAGGAACGTCGGAGTTGCCATATGACCAGATAATACCTGTGTTTATGTGACTTACAAGTTTGGTTTGATTGCCTAATGACCACGTCTTTGTAAAATCTGTCTCAAACCGAAGAAATTGTGAATAGGGAGTCTTGAAGAGTTTCTTGTCCTTCTCATTAAACGAATTTCCCCTGATCATATCGAGTAGCGAAACAAAATTTCCAGACTCTTCGATAGTTGTCTCCCATCGGATGGGGTTGAGCTTGCTCGAAGGACTGGTATAAGTATATGTATAGCGCATCTTCGGTACAAAGTAGTCTTGCATTGTCCTTTCCAAGAACATGTTGTTATCAACTATTTCTTGGTATTTTTCTGTCGTACTGTTCTTAAACTGATACTTCAGGGTGAGTGGAGAGAACTCATGTCGGCTTGTTTCAGTGGGCTGCCAGCGATATGTCCATTCTCCTGACACTACATGCATTTTGTAATATTCCGGGCGCTGTATGATGTCGGTAGATATTTTAGCTAAAGTGGTGGGTGCAGCATAGAATCTGCGACGGCGTCTGATCGTGCCATTCTTGTTCCTGCGGATACGCTCGCTGTTGTAGAAGGGGGCGATGATACGCGGAAACTCAAGAGACACATCTGCACCATACTGATAGCTTCCGCCAGTATCGTCGGCTGATGTCTGCCACTGGTAGGATCCATGAAGGTTCAAGTCAAGTTTCTCAGCACCTCTGAAGAGATTACGTTTTGTGAAACCGATCTTTGCCTCAGGTCCTACTCGTCCGTTGGTACGTCCTATGGCATTGCCTTCGATATAGAAGTCGTATGGCTTGTCGAATACGCAGTTGATACTGAGGTCTAGAGTGTCGGTATTCGGTCTTGGTGTAAACTGGAAGTCTGTGCTGGAGAATACACCTGTAGCATTAATCTTGCTTGCCGACTCCATATGGTTATCATAACTGTATTCCTGACGGGGTCTTAGCCTCAGGTTTCTCAATATTACACCCGGAATGACGGGAAGTCGTTTGCCATTATAGTGGAATGTGAGATGACGACGTTTAAGAGAGTCTGTCAGCTGCTCTCGGAATGACTTCCTGAACTGTATGTCTATATTGCCGATATACCATTTCTTCAGTACTTCCTGTGGTAGTTCGTTGATAAGTTGGAATCTGAGTTGACTCTTGCTCTCTACAGCAAAGGTGTCTGCCAGATATGTGGCGTAGCCTGGAACGTAATAATAGTATCCGTTATTGCGGAAAAGATTGCTTATGCGTGTGCGCTCGTTTTCGAGATTGGCAGCACTGAAGGGCATGTCTCTCTTTATGAGACTTTCCTCGTGGGTAGAGTCAATAAGCTGCTTCATCGCCTTGGGGTAGTTGATGTAGCTTACGCTGTCGAGGGTAAAGAGGGTGTCGAGGTTGACAGTATAGCGTATACGGCTCTTCTTCGGGTTTTTCGTGGGTATCGTCTCGTAATCGACAGAGCTTCTGAAATATCCGTTGTTGCGTAGCACACTCTGGGCTACTGATGCCCGGAGGGCAGGATTCACATTACTCATAAGTACTGGCTGACGTCCGAAGTTCTTGACCATCCATTTTGCAAACTTACTGTCTTTACCTGAATAGTGATCATATACCCACAGATGCCAAGACCAGGGTACGGTATAGTAACTGCTCCCGAAGAGTGAACCGTTAGGTTCTGTGGCTAATGCTGCCTCAACCTCGAGTTTAGTGTTCTCAAGATGTGTTTCATATTGGTCATCTTTCTCACCAACATATTCGATAGGCTTCAGTCCCACGAAGAGCTGGTCACCCTCAGGGATGTTCTTTGTCATCGAACAGGATGAGAGAAAAAGTAAAAGGGTAAAAAGGTAAAAAGGTAAAATAGTCTTTGCCTTCTTACTTGAAAACATGTCTTCTATAATCACTTGTCTCATTATATTTCCTCTCTTTTACTTTTTACTTTCTACTTTTAAAGAGTCAGTCCTTACGCTGTCGGGCGTCATTTGAGTCTGATGGACAGGTGGCATTGGCTGCTGCTGAGTGGATCGTAGACGGAATATATCCCAGAACTTATCGAGTTTTCTTCGCCAGATGAATCCTCCGCCATATTCGCTTGTATAGCCTTCCAGCCAGTCATAGACATTCTGCTTATAGAACAGCTTCAGGTTCTGGGTGCCTTCCTGATTCAAGCGATACTCCATCGATACATTATCGAAAAACGACTGTTTCTGTCCCATATTCGTATTGTCTCCTCCTGACAGCAGACCTCCAATTTGTATCTTCAGACGGTTGTCGAGGAATCGCTTTGAGAATTGGAAGGAGAAATCTTGTTTTGCCTGTCCAGCGCTGTTTACAGAACTTTCTACGCCGATGCTTATATCGATAGTCTTCAACGCATTACCAGCGATATTGTTGATCTCGTTCTGGAGGAATGCGCTCAGGGCGGAGTTCATAGAGAAGTTGCCGGAGCTGTTGCTGTCGAGATACATACCCGTAGTGATCATCGCAACAGCAATCTTTCCTCGCTCCTCAATAGACATAGCACTGAGTTCTCCGTTTATCAGATTATCTTCGGGGGCTTCAATAATAAACTGAAGACCCATATCGTTGAGTGTCTTGCTTATCTCCACTCCGCAATTGAAGACTACGCTACGCACAGCTCCTGACTCGTCTTTCACAGTACTCTTATTACGTTCGGTGGCTGTGATACTGAGTCTTGGGTTCATCGGGTCACCGGTAAACTCCACATAACTGCCGTTTTTGATATTAAACGTCCTGAGAGGTATTATCGGCAGCGAGTATTTCATCACACCGCTGTTAATAGTATATCGGCCTTTCAGGTCGATGCCCTCTGAGTTATATTTCATTCTCAAGTCACCGCCGCCAGTGAGATCGACATAGTTTGTCTGTTCCTGGTTAAGACCGCATACGATATGTGCACCCTCTGATACGTTGATGTTAAGGTCGGCAACAAGTCCTGTTGGCATAGGACGTGTGACAACAACCTCTGTGGTATCTGAGAAATCCGTAAACTTCACGAGCTCGTCCAGACGGTTGTCTGTAGATAGTGGTGAGTCGAGAAGCAGATATGTCATATCTGTAGAGCCTAACACATCCAGACGTCCACGAATGTTAAGTTCGTCAATAGGACCCTGCATACGTGCAAAGAAGTTTACGAAAGCTTTTCCATAGGCTATCGACTTGGCTGTCTGCTTAGCGTTTATAAGCTGGAAATTCTGGGCTCTCATGCGCATGTCCATCATGATACGGTCGGTATTGCTGAAATCAACGTTTCCCATCAACACAAGTGGCTCGTCGTTATATGAGTAGAGTCCGAAGTTCTCTATCAGGATTCTGGAATCGACAATTCGTACAGGGTCATTATCAAATCGCATCTTCACTCCGTATGGATGACTGATAAGATATGCATCCTCTACGAACAGTTCTCCGTCAACGTCAGGATGTTTTGTAGATCCGTGAATATCAAGTGTTCCTTCACAATGGCCTTCCAGTCCTACAATCTGGTCTGGAACGAATCCATTAGCTATTGACATTGGGAACTTCGTCATCTTCATTGTAGCATTGATAATGCCTTCATTCCTGTTCTGATATGTACCTGAAAATAGTCCGAACTCTTCATCATCGAGCATCAGGCGTGCTTCTATGACGTGTGTATCGTTGGATGTGTCATCATCTTCACCATCCTTCATAAGATATACGAACTCACTACTGATGTTGCCTATAGGAGAGTTTTCGTACGTCATCTGTTGTACAGCCATATCCGATGCAACAGAAATATTCGCGTTCTTATCCTGAAGGATATGATAGTCACCATTGAGATAACCTGTGATACGAGGCATATATGGGATAACGGCAGATAATTCTCCGAGATCCAGACGGTTTATACTTACCGTAAGGTCCTGGAGCATCGTAGAGTCCTGATTCTCTGTGTATATCTTCAAACCTGTCTTGTCGTCGGCTATAAGGTCAACTTTTGCCTGTACCTTACCGCTTCTGTTGAGGAAGATAAAGTTGTCTTTGTTGAGGTTAAACTCCTTGTATCCTAATGTGGGACGATCCGGCATCAGATTGATATTTATTCCTTCATCCTGCATCTTTGCTGTTGCACCAATCCTAACACCCATTCGGTTATCCTTATCGAAATAGCGCAATCCTGCCAGAGCCCCGTGCTCGTGGAAATGTCCATCCAAGAGGGCGTTGAATACGAATTGCGGATTTTTCTTGTTGTTGCATATCTGTCCCTGATAGGTGAGTCTTTCGCCTTTCTGGGTAAAGTTCAGACGTATGGTGTCAATGCGGATACTGTCGTAGTTAAGGGAATAGATATAGCTCTTTCCGTTGACTCCTGTATGTGGCGATGTGGCCAGATCCAGCATCAGTTCCTTGAATTCTATATCGCTTGTGTGCAGGAGATCAGCAATCGGATTGTCGCGTTTGCTCTCTATGTGTAATTTCAAGGTAGGAAGCAGACGCTTTATAGCAGCCTGGTCTATTATGCGGTTATCGTATTGTGCCTTTAGGGAGTCGGCAAGAATACTCATTTGCTTAAAGATATGCTCGTAGTCTCCGCTACCGTCGACTTTTACAATGAAGTCTCCGCTTTGCGCCCTTACATATGTAGTATCGGTATTTGCCCTTAGGAGCAGTCCTATACGGTCTGGATGATATGTTTTCTTCTCGTCTATGATAACGATGTCTCCTATGAGTCCGCTTACATAGTGTGTCTTTTCAAAGTCGGATTTGATGTCTATGTCTCCTTTAAATCCTACAGCAAGAGTGTCGTTAACAAGTCTTAGTCGCAACAGGTCTGCTTTCGTTATATCAGCACTTACAGAACCATCGAAATTTTTCTTCCCCAAGAGCGCTTCAACACCTATCGTACCTTCTAACAGCTCATTGTGTCCTGTCACATTTGCCTGAGCCTTGCCGTCATGAATATCCGCTGAGGCTGTGAAGTTATTGAGGTTTAAACTGCCATATTGGAAGTGACTTATCTGAGCATCTGCTGTAAGATGACTCCTGTTGGAGAGGAAATCTGTTCCGTAGCCTTTGGCACTTATCTCTGCCGAGAG
>Ga0256407_10012262_pt1 | contig 11698 bp, 4 predicted proteins | sample RumenRJG_04DNA_FD_193489 | JGI IMG/M metagenome (GOLD analysis project Ga0256407, IMG submission 193489) | Bovine rumen microbial communities from Lethbridge, Alberta, Canada - RJG_04 | ecosystem: Host-associated > Mammals > Digestive system > Stomach > Rumen | place: Canada: Alberta | collected... | reverse complement strand
AAAAAAAAAAAAATAAAAAAAAAAAAAAAAAAAAAAAAAAAAAAAAAACCTTTTAAAAAAAAAAAAAAAAATTAATAAAAAAAAAAAAAAAAAAAAAAAAAAAATTACTTTTTATTAATTGATTTTTTCTTAAAAATTTCTTCTAAATTTCCCATAGACAAAGGTTTATCAAAAAAACCATCAGCATCACAATCATTAAAATTAATATTTTGTGAGCTTTGTAAGAAAATTTTAATATCATTCATTTCTAAAATATTTTTAAGTAATTTACAAGTAACAAAACCATTTAAAAAAGGCATATTCATATCCATAATAATAATATCAATAGGATTCTCTTCAATTAAAAAAGAATAAGAAATATGAAGACATTCAATTCCATTTGGTACATAAAAAATATCAGGTAAAAGTTCATTTTTTTTTTCGAAATATTTAATTATTAATTTCCTTATTGATAAAGCAGAAATTGAATCATCATCACATATTAAAATTCTTATATTTTGATTTGAATTTGAAAATAATAAATTTTTTTCTATTTTATCAATATCTTTTTGTGATAAACTTCTTACTATATGTCCTTTACCTATATTTATATTTATTAATGATTTAACTAAACGAATATTTTTTTTACTATAATTTAAACTTTTTATTAATGTTTTTGATGTGTAATTTTTATTATTTGAATCCATTCGAAAATGAAAAATATTATTTTTTGGAAGTGTATTTGAAGATTGAAATTTTCTAAAGAAATTATTTTTATCATTAAAATTATATTTAAAAGAATTATTATTTAAACTTTTTATACTTTCATTTTCATCATCATCAATAATTTCATCTTCATCATCAACAAAAATTGTATTTGTATATTCAGTTTTAAAATAAGGATTTAAGTCTTTTTGTCCACTATTAATTTCATTCATAATTAATTTTAAACCTTCAGTTAAAATAATTGAAGGATCAAAAATATTTTCTAAATCTTTTATATCAAAATAAAATTGACTACCTTTTCCTCTTTGAGAAGAAAATTTCATTTCTATATCATTTGAAGATAATATTTCATTACAAATAAATAAACCTAAACCAGATCCATTTTTATTTAAAAATTGATTTTTTTCTATCATGTGATATGGTTGAAATATTTTTCCCATTTCATCTTTATTAAAACCAATTCCAGTATCACTTACTTTTACTCTTATGAAATTATTTATTTTTTCTACTGATAATTCAATTGTTCCATTTAATGTAAATTTATATGAATTTGATATTAAATTTATTATTACTTGTTTTAAACGCATTTCTGATATTGTTTTTATTTTTTTATCATATGAAATATTATTTAAATTTAATTTAATTTCTATATTTTTTTTTTCAAATTTTGCTCTTGCTTGAAACATTTTAACACAAAAATTTAAAGCATTATATAAATTATATTCTTCATATTCTCTTTTTTCATTCTCATTATAAGGTTTTATTGAAATAAATTTACCTTCGTTTTTACTTATTTGAGTTATTTCAAATATTAAACTCATTCCAAAATCACATAAACATTTTAAAAAAGAATATTCTTCTTCTACTTTTTTTTCGTTTTTTTCTTTAAAATCTGATATTATTGTTTCTCCTTTATTTTCTATAAATGATGATATTGTTAAAAAAACATTTTTTAATTCATGAGCACTTTTTGCTAAGTATAATGATTTAATTTTAAATTCATTTTCTATTTCATTATAATCATATATTTTTTTTGTTTTTTTTGTTGAATTTTTTCTAATTTCTGATAAAAGAAATTTAGACATTATAATCAAATATTTAAAAAAAATTAAAATATATTTTAAAAAAATAAGTAAATATAAAAAAAATAAAAAAAAAACTTTTAAAGAAAATTAAAAAAAATGTCATTAATAAATTCAGAAACCAATTCTCAAAACGAACAAAATATCCAACAATCATCACCAATGACAAAAAGAAAAAGTCGTTTAAACGAAGAAGAAGAAAATGAATGTGAACAATTAATAAAAATTCATTTAAAAATACCAAATTGTTCTTTAATGTTAGAAGGTTATCATACAAATAAAGAAAAATTTTATTTTTGTCCATGTGACCCAGACTGTCAAAATCCATTATGTGATACTTGTATAAAAATATGTCATTATTCTCATTGGAATAAAAATAAATCAATTAATGATATTTTAACTGATAAAAGAAATGCAGTTTGTAATTGTGGATTAAAAAATCATTTTGTTAATGAATATAATAAAAATATAGATTTTATTTATATTGAACAATGTCAATTTTTAGAATGGAGTATTATAACTAAAAATTATATTTATTATGAAGATATGAATAATCCAGATCAAATTTTATGTATGTTTTGTTATTTTATTAAAAATCAACCTCAACATTTTTTTAAAAAAAGTGATGAATTACTTTGTAGAAGATTAAAATGTTGTAATAGACATGATGATTATATTTCTATTTTTGAAAAACTTGATATTATTGTTTCTAATGAACCTTTTGAATTTGAAAAATTTAGTCAAATTCAATTTTTAAATATGATTATAAAAAGTTCTAATAGTTTTGAAAATGGTTTTCATAAAATTAATAATACTTTAAATTTACTTAAAGAATCTATTTTAAATAAAAAAGATAATAAATTTGATTTTAATTATTATGTTAATAATTCACCTTTTATGAAAGCTTTGGAGTCTTTATGTCAAATTGTTAATATTTGTCATTATAATTATTATCCCTATCAATTTATTGATATTTATCCTTTTATTTATTATATTTTGAAAAAGAAAAATTTAGATAATAAAATATTAAATGGTATTTTTCAGTTAAAAAATTATATATTGAATTTATATCATAAATTAAATTTTTTAAATGAGTTTGAAATAATTCCTAATTTATCTATTAAAGATTTAATGAATTTAAATCCTTTTCAAAGATTAATGTATATTGATTATGTAAATTTATTTCCTAAATTTGAAGAAAAATATTTTAAATTAAATGATAAATATAGAAATTATATAGATTATTTATTAGAAATTGTAGAAAAATATAATAAAATAAAAAATAAAGATGAAAATATATTTGAAATAATAAAGAGATTATTTTCCGAAATTAAAGTAATAATTAAAGTTAATAAATTTACAAATGATCAATATTATAAATTATTTAGTTTAATTGATGATATAATTATAGATTCTTTAAATTTAAAAGATGTATCAATAAAAATAGGATATCAAGAAATGAAAATGTTAAGTCAAATGGCAAAATGTATATTAAATATAGCATATAATTTAAATGATAATATATTATTAAAATATTTAAAAAATGAAATAACAGAAAATGAAATATATTTTTTTCATTCAAAAAATGAATTAGCAAAAATGATATATAGAAATAGTTCACATATATTATTACATTGTAGAAATATTCATGATTTATTTGTAGTAAAACAAAAATATAGAACAAAAATATCAAATAAAGATATTGATGATAAAATAAATAAAAATATTTTATCAAATAAAATTGATATTTTACAAAATAAAACAATATTTATAATAACAGAAATGAATTCTTTAACTTTATTATCAAAAGATACATATTATTATGGATTAAAGAGATTATTAGAAAAAAAAAATTCAACAATATTTTATAATTATATAAATAATATCTTTACTGAAAAAGAAGAAACTATTTTTGATGAAATGAAAGATATTTGTATTTATTTAGAAAAAAAATATACTCAATATTATCAATTTGAAATTACTGCAGATCAAATTGAAGAAGAAGTAAATGGAAAAATACAAGAATTTTTTAATATTATTACAGAAGAAGATTTTAATCCTCCTTTTAAATTAATAAATGAAACTTTACAACCAAAAAATAATTTATTTAATAGATTATTTTTAAAAACAAATGAATCAAAAGAAAATTTAGATAAAACTGAACTTCATATTCAAATTTTAATAAATAAAACGCCTTTACTTTTTACTTTAAATAAATCTATTGAAATAATATTAAATGGTAATATTATTAATCAAAATCATATTGATTATTTTAATTCTATTCTTAAATTTTATGGTTATTATGTTAAAAATAATCCTGAACATTGTAAAATTTTTTTAACTTCAAAAATACTAAGATTATTTAATTTTATTCATATTGAATATTTATCAGGATTTATTAATTTTCTTGATTATATTTTTCAGGTTTTAGGTAAAAGTAATATTTATATTGCTAATATTAAAGGAATAATGAAAATTATTGAATCTTTAATTATGAAAATAAATGGAAATAATAAATATATTAATGAGTTTAAAATTATTTTAAAAATAATTGGAAAATTATCAAAATTAAATTTTTTAAATCCAGAAATTGCAATGAATAAAATAAGAAAAATAATGAAAAATATATATCTTGATAATAATATATTTGAAGAATTTAAAAATATTTTAATATCTTCATGTAAAAAAAATGAAGAAAATAAAGAAAATAAATTATTATCAGAATTAATAAAAGATGATGAAATATATGAAGGATATCATTTAAAAGATTTAACAGAATTAATGACAAAATTTTTAAAAATAATAAATTTTTTATTTGATGGAAATTCAACTTTAAATGAACTTGAATTCTTATCAAAGATATTTCAAAAAGAAGAAATTCCTCCAATTTTATTAGATTTAACTTTAAATTTACCTTTAAGAATAGAATTAATTAGATTTTATAGAATATCATATATTGATGTTTTAATTGAAACTTCTAAAACAAAAGATTATATTACTTTATTTGCAAATGATATAAATGTAAATGAAGTGGAACAAAATTTTCAAAGTTTCATATTTTTTCAAAATTTAATTAAAATAAAAGATAATAATTTAGATATGACAATTGATTGTGATTTATTAAATTATGAATTAAGAAATTTTGGTGAAATTATGATAAATAATAAAAATGCAAATAAAAATCTTATTGTAAAATATTTTGAACAAGGTTTAGTTTTGCCTTTATATGTTTTTATTAATAAATATATTTCAATAATATTTAATTTAGATGGTAAAGAATATATAAAATTATATGAAATTGTTTTAAATTTTTTAGAAACAAAAAAATATTTGATTGAAAAAGGAATAAAAAATGAAGAAGAAATAAAAAATGAATTAAATAAAGAAACAATAAATTTTTTTAATCTTTTATCTAAAAAAAATAAATTTGCTTTATTAATGAAAAAATTATATAAAACACCAAATGAAGAATTAAATGATTTAAATGAAGATTTAAACAAATTACAAGATGCTTCAACTTTAGAAATTTTAAATTATAAATATATATATCATTTTTTTGAAAAACATATAACTCCCTTTGTTCATTTAAAAAATTTTGAAGAATTGCAAAATACTTTTCAAAAACAAACTAAAATTTTATTAATTGATGAAATTGATGAAATAATTGATGGATTGAAAAAAAAAGGAGAAATTACAAATGAATTTAATGAAAAAATAAATAGAATTTTAATAAAATATGAAAATAGTAAAATTAATTATTTAGATACTTCACTTTGTCAAAATTTAACTGAAAAAAATGTTCTTTTTAATACATCTTATAGATCAATTATTTTAAGACCAATGTTTTATTTAATAAATAATAAAAAATATAATATTAAATATAGAAGACTAAATTTATATCATATATTTAGATTATTACAATATGACACTCAACAAACTCAAGATGATATTTATAAATTAAGAAAAATTGATATTGAAAAATATAAAATATCAAAAAAAAATAAGAAAATAGATTTTAATGAAATTATTGAAAGAAATAATAATATTAAATTAAATGATTTATATAATCAAGATTTACATAGAAATGAAGTTAGAGATATGACAAATTCAAGTATAATTGCAATTAATAAAAAAGAATTAGAAGGAAAAAATAAAATAATAAATGAAGATAAAAATAATATTGAAGTTACATTTAAATCAAATATTAATTTACATTATTTAATTCATATGTTTGTAGAAAATTTAATATCAATTATTTTTGAAAAATGTAATCCAACTTCATTTTTAAATAATGAAGATTACATAATTGCATATATAATAATAAAAATAATGAAATATTTATGTGAAGATCACAATATAAATTTCCAAACTTTATTTTTTAAAAATATATTAATTGATACAAATGAAGAAGAATTAAATGTTTTTGATTTAATGATGTGTGTATTAAATAAATTATTAATTTTATCAAAATGGGATGAAGTAAATTTTGATTCAAATGATTCTTCAATAAAATATTTTTATGATATTTATTTTGCAATAATGGAATTTTCAATTGAAATGGTTCAAGGAACTTCAAGAGAAAATTTATTATATATTGTAAATAATTTTGAAAGAAAAGATGAAAAATCATATTTTTTTAGATTTTTATTTTCATCAAAAAGCATTTTATTAAATAATAATAATGATAATATTACTTTATATAAAGTAAGATTAGATATAATGAATTTTATAACTGCATTTATTGAAGAAAGAAATACTCCAGTTACAATAATTGGTTTAATTGAAAATATTTATAATCCTTTAAAAATTTTAGATTGTATTGTTTCATCTTTAAAGAAATTATATTTAAAATTAGAAAATAAAAATCCAAAAAATTATAATGAAATTGAATTTGATAATGAAAAATGTGAATATTTCATTAAAAAATATTTTGAAGAAAGTGATTTTAGTAAATATCAAGAATTTGAATTATCAAATAGAATGTTTTATTATGTAAAAGAATTATCTTTTTTCAATAATAAAGATGCAAAAAATATATTTAAATATTTAAATTTATATACAACAGAACAAATAATAGAATTAAGAAAAAAAAGAAAAAATGATATAAATGAAATTGATGATTCAGAAAGTGTTTTAGTTGATTCTAGATTTTATCAAAATTATTTTATTGCAAAATTTTTTGAGTCAATTACAAGACAAATTTGGATTAGAGGTGAAGATAAACAAAGTATGATGGTTTTATTTACTTTAAATCCTTCTGTTCAATTTTTAAGTGAAAATTCAAAATTTGAATTTTATAATAATGTTCCTAGAGATAGTCGTTCTTCTAAATTATTTTCTTTTATGGAACATATTAATTATTTTTTTATTGAAATATATCAAAATAAAAAAAAAATAAGTACAAATCCTATATTGAAATTAATTAATAGAATTAATTTTAGTTATTTAGATGTTTTTATTTATATTTTAACAACTGTTATTAATTTAATTATTTATAAGCAAGCTGATTATTCAAATAATTCAAATCATTATAAAAAATTATGGAAAATAATATTTCCTTTAGGAATAATACAATTAATAATAACAATAATATCTTTAATTTTATGGTTTATTACAAGATTTAAATTATATTTCAAAATAGCAGAACAAAAATATTTATTAAGTCATCATTTAAATAATGATTATCGTTTATCATTAATTCAACAATTATATATAATAGTAATAAAAACAATATTTTCAAAAAGAGAAATGATAAATTTTATCTGGGATTTAATATTTTCAATATTAGGAATTTTAGGTTCAAATTTTCTTTTCATTTACTCAATCCAATTATTAATAATAGTAAACATTTCATCAACATTACAAAATATAACAAAAGCAATAGCAATGAGATATAATCAATTATTAACATTAATATTATTTTTAATATTAGCAATATTTATTTTTTCAACAATAGCATTTTTTAATTTTTCAATAGAATTTAGTAAAATTTTAGAAAATAATCATGAAAATGCATGTGGAAGTTTATTTTATTGTTTTTTAACTCATATAGAAATAGGTTTAAGAACAGATGGAGGAATAGGTGAATTTATACATAAAACATCATTTATTGAAAATCCAGCTTATTTTATGGGAATGTTTTTTTTTCAATTTATTTTTTATTTATTAATTATTGTTATTATGTTAAGTGTTGTTGGTGGAAGTATTATTGATACTTTTGCTGAATTAAGAGAAAAAAGTCAAGAAGATTTTAATGATATGAAAAATGTTTGTTTTATTTGTAATGGTACTAGAAATGATATTGAAAAAAAAGGAGAAGAATTTGAAGAACATTGTAATAATGTTCATTCTGTTTGGATTTATTTAGAATATATGATTGGATTAATGTTTGTTGATCCTCAGGAAACTAATGCTATTAATTCTTTTGTTATTGAACAAATGAAAGATAAAAAAATTTCATGGTTTCCTGATTTTAATGAAAATGATGATGGGGATGATGATGTTAATGATGATGATGAGTAGTATATTTTTATTTTTTTATAATAGTAATAATATTAAAATGATATTTTATATTAATGTTATTTTTATAATTTATTTTGTTATTTTTTTATTATTTTATTAGTTTTTTATTTTTGTAATTATAAAATTATAATATTATATTAATTTTTATTAATAACTCTTTTTTTTAAGTAATATTATTATTTATTTAAATTTATGATTTTTTTTATCACAATATATATAATATCACATACACATAAAATGATTAATTATTACTCATAACTAGTTAAATAATTTTTTTTTAATAAATAGTAATTAATTTCAATTTTACTTATTCTTATTTTTTAATCTTAATTTTAATTTTAAATTCTTTAATTTTTTCCTTTTTATCATAAAATTAGGAGGAATTTGCTTTGTTTTAAATCCAACTTCATTATATTGATTATTTACATAATCTTTTTCATTAGTAATAAATTTTTCAAAAGCATTATCAAATCTTAATTTAAATACTTCAGTATTATTATATTTTGTTGATTTGATTCTTAAATTTTTAAAACTTAAAGCATTTGAAATTTGATCATTTTTCTTTATAATTTTTTCAACATATTCTTTAGTAATATAATCATTTGGTTCAGTAAAAGATATAGAATTTTTAATTTGATTTTCAATAATTTTATTTTCTTCTTCTGTTTTAACTAAACTTATCATATTTCTTTTAATAGGTTGAAATTTAATTAAATGAGTAATTTTTGTTTTAGGAATATTCATCATATATTTTATATTATTAATAGATTTCCTCTTTTTTTGAATACTACTATTATTATTAAAACTATTATTATTAATACTACTATTATTATTATTATTTATATTATTATTATTATTAATAAAAGGTAAAATTATTGTATTATTATTTTTATTATTTATATTCTTATTATTATTTATAGTATCATCATTAATTAAATCACTTGAATTTTCTGAATCAGATATAGAATTTTCAATTGATGAAGAATAAGAAGAATTATTATCTTTTTTCTTCTTTTTTTTTTCATCATATTCTCCAGTTATAAAATCATATTTTATAGATAAATTAGATGTAATTATAGAAGGCAAATGAGAAATTGAATTTCTTGTATGTTCATTTTTTTTATTTATTTGATTTTGATTATTTTCATTTAAAAAAATAGAAGGTTGAATAAAAATTTGACTTTTCCTTTTTGGAATATCTCTTTCTTTAATTATAATTTCTTCTCCTTTAGTATCAAAAAAACTAGTAACTTTAATATCATTAAAATTTATTTCTTTTTTATTATTATTATGAATTAAAGAACTTTCATAATATTGTTTAATAACATTTAATCTATGTAAAAGTAAATTAATTTTTTTTTTTTCAAATTTTTTAATTTCATCATCAACATTAGAATAATTTTCTTTAATATCATTTAAAATATTAATATCAATAGAAAAATAAGAAAGATTATCAGAAACACAAATTGCATTACAAATAAATTTTCCATTAAATAAAATATCTTCTAAACCTAAAATATCTCCTTTTTTAGAATATGATAAAATAATATCTTCTCCTTTTTCATCATCATTTTCATTTTTAAATGTAATATTAGTTAATTTTTCAATTATTAAATTAGTTTTTTTTAAAGTTAAATTAGGAGTAATTAATTTAATTTCACCATCTTGAATAAAAAAAATTTTATCTCTTAAATCATCAAATTTAAATAAAAATTGTCCTTTTTTTATTTTTCCATTAATAAAATAATTCCAATAATTATTAGTAAATAATTTCATACCAATAGAAGTAAAAATTTTCATAGAATAAATAAATTCGATATTTTCTCTTTTAATTTTTTGTTGTATTTTTTTCATAGTAAATTTATATTCTTGAGCAGACAAAACACCAAAAATTGAATCTTCTTTAACAATAATTGTTGCAGTTCTTTGATTATTTTTATTAATTAAAGCGATTTCTCCAAAAGAACTTCCTTGAATTAAATCAACAACATTAAAATAACCAATTATTTTTATTTGATTATCAATTTTATTATTTATATCATCTGCATTTATTTTAGAAATATAATTTTCAATAGAAATTTTTAAAGGCGTTTCTATAATTAATTTTTCATCTTTAATTTCAATTTCTTTAATATCAAATTTATATATTGATTGATTTAACATATATGTTCTTTCTAATAAATGTTTTTCATTATTATTATATAAAAATTTTAAATGATTCATATATTGTTCTTTACTCATTCTTTTATTTAAAGTTTTTGGAACAATTATTGAAACTTTTCCAGATAAAGTCACATAAAAATTTTTTCCTATTTCTCCTACTTTCATTAAAAAAGAATTTTTTGGATAAATTTCCATTGTTAATTCTGTACTTATTTTTGTTAATATTGCTTCTATTTTTTTTTCATCATTTTTTTGATTTATTATTGACATAAAATTTGATAATTGTTTTAAAAATGTATTTACTATAAATATTTCTGTTTCTGATTTTTGATTTTTTGATAATATTGATTGAATTATTTCAGATGATTTTTGAGATTTCATTAAATTTGATAAGATTTGATAATCATGATAATGTTCTTTTATTTCTTCATAAAAGTGTTTTATTAATTTGTCATCGACTGTATTTATATTTCTTACTGAATAATATTTTTTTTGTAATTTCATTTTCTTAATTTAGTTTTTTTTATATTTAATTAAAATTATCTTAATATCTGATTTATATTTATGAAAATATTTAAGAAATATTTCATATTTAAATGATAAATATGACATTATTCAAATATTAATACAATCAAAAAGAGACTTTATAATACTATAAATAATAATTCATTTAAAAAAGATATGCTTTATAAAAAACAATATATATTATAATTATTTAATAAATTCATGATTCACATTATTCTCATATAATAATATCAGTTTTTAATTATAAAATTATTTTAAAAAATTTATAGATTAAATTGAGATAATGATGTATTTAATAAAAAGGTTGTATTAATAAGTTCTAAATAATATTTATTATTTTTGAAAAAAATTTTACCATATAAATATGTATTTATTAATTTTTAATAAAACATTATGTAGAAGAAAAAATGTAATTAAAATATAAAATTTTAAAATATTATAGAATTGATTAATTTAATAATTCCAAAAAATCCCTATTTATACCTAAAATATTAATATTCAAATGTGATTTTTTAACTTCATTTATTAAATTATCTTTACTTTTTGATAATTTTAATTTATTATTTGTATCATTCATATTTTCTTTATCATTTTTTATATCAATATTAATTTTAGAATGATTATTTAATATATCAAATTTACAAAATGGACAAATTGAATGTTTTGAAATATTTTGAATAAAACACTCTTTATGAAATAAA
>Ga0256407_10012258_pt1 | contig 11700 bp, 10 predicted proteins | sample RumenRJG_04DNA_FD_193489 | JGI IMG/M metagenome (GOLD analysis project Ga0256407, IMG submission 193489) | Bovine rumen microbial communities from Lethbridge, Alberta, Canada - RJG_04 | ecosystem: Host-associated > Mammals > Digestive system > Stomach > Rumen | place: Canada: Alberta... | reverse complement strand
AGGCTTGTTGTGAGCGACCAGTGGCAAGCCCTTAATCAGGGGTTCTATCTGTGCCCAGACTTTCGGGAATACTGGTGCATCCTCGGTGTCTTCTTGACAGAGTCCGTGTACCTGACTACACCAGTAGTTATAATAGTTTGGCTCTGGCTGAATGAGAGAATAGAATGAATCCACAATCTCACCATCACGCACTATAACCACTCCAACAGAGCAAACGCTGCTGCGCTCATTGTTTGCCGTTTCAAAATCTATAGCTGCAAAATCTCTCATGTCTTATCTATTAAAATGGATAGCGGATGCTCAGATACTGAATCCAATTCTGGAATTCTTTGATTTTTGGGAAATACTGATCAAGTAAATCAATAAGAGATTCTATGGTGATGTAGCCAAATGTTGAGCGCCCTTCATCTGTGAGGAATCTTTCGTACGCAGGCAGGACCTCGACAAAATGCGGATTTCCTTTAGGATAGAGAGTTATACTATGGAACTTTTCTACCTTGTCTTTTCCAATATTCTTATTTCCTACCATACTTGCCCCAAGTATATGGTTCCTCCATATTTGACGGAACTCATCCCTGCAGAGGTCAGTTTCTCTAATGGGCTGATTTGTTATCTCTGGAATAAACCAGCCACATGATTTTGTTACCTGGGCATATTTTGACTGCTCGTTTTCCATTACTTCACGAAACTCCGTTGTCCCACTAAATGGATAACCTTCTTCGGTGTACTTTACTTCAATGCCAATACCACAAGTCTTACCATTATGCAAATATTCTATATATGCATCGAATGAGGTGTTGTCGTTCAGACATTCAGTTTTGTCTGGTGCCCATTCAATTCGGATGTCTGTCACCTCATCAATCTCATCAACACCAAGAATCTTGTTGAAAACAAGCGTTGTGGCATTGTTATCTTGCTTCATGGGAATGAACACGTTCCAAGGTATATGTTCACTACGCAACATATTGGCAAACAAGCCGTCATGCTGCTTAGCAGTAAGCCGATGATAACGTTCTTTTATCCCTTCAAGAATTTCTTGCCGGAATTCTTCGCAGAAATTGAGTCCAGCGTTAGCATCATCTGGCATAAGGAAAGCTCCATATTTCCCATATTTATCATCTGGATCAAAAGGAACTTTCAGAAAGTTTGTTCTGAAGTCAGATTGATGAGTACGTGCACTTCTTTTAAAAGGCTTGTCACCCTTATAAATCATAGGTTCTGTAGTGTTCATATTTATCCTCATTTTTTCTTAATTCTTAATATTCTTGGACTTGCTTGTGATTTTTGATAGTGCTGGGAATTTATATCTTCATACTCATGTTTATAGCACCATATACTATTGTCTGGGCCATGTTGTATCGAGAACGGCTTTCCATTTTGAGCAGCAAGCACCTGTAAAATGCCGGCCTCAAAACGGGACAGGAATACAACTTTATCATCGCAAATCCATTCGCCATTATCATTACGAATCAGGTGCCAAGTATTATCTTTATCCTTAGTTTCCATCAGGCATATTTAAATATGGGTACGTTTATAATAACTTCTTCCGATTCGTCGCCATTATCAGTTGTAGGCACAGACAGACGAAACTCCTCATTTCGCATATTGTCATCAACAAGCAATGTCAGCGGAAAGATATTGCTATCATCGTTTAACACAGGATAACCACTCTCATCAAATTCTGTCATGAAGGCAGAATCGATACCATAAACATAGACTTTCTTGCTTGCCTTGTCCATTACATGATTGACATATGGGTCTTCTATTGGGTCAAAAGAGTTACCTTTCGTCAAGTCCATACCATATATAAGGAAAGGGGCAGCATTATTGGAACGAGCAAGAAGTGCCATCGTCTGTGAATTTGCATATAGGTTATATGCATACTCAGTGGAATGACGGTTGTGAAAGTCTATTTCACATTCTTTGATATAATCACGGAATGTTTTGCCATCCAAATACCTTCTTCCATCTTGATTGAAGTCAGAAGGTTTGTAATAGTAGGTCTCAATTATCTCTTTTTCCATAAACGACAAACAATATTATTTGTCCTCCTTATATTTATTCCACATTCTCTCTATCTTGCCGGCAATCTCCTTACGAAGCCAGAGGGGTTCGAGCACTTCCACGTCCTCACCGTTCCAAAGCAGTTCCTGAACGAAGTCATAGGATGGACGCAGGTGGTAAGTGAAGATGCTGTATTCTTCATTCTTCTCTATCTCCTCCTGAGTCTCATGAAGCATGAGGTCACGGATATAGTTGGCCTGTCCAGCCGACACTTTCAGCTTCACGGTCTGAGGCTCAAGGCGCTGGTCGGCAATGATGCCGAAGCAGCCGTCAAAGAAATCCTTAGCCGTCCAGTCCTTTGGCATTTCAAATGTCTCGTCCGTCATGCGGAGAGCGTTGATGCGGTCAAGGGCATAGATGCGTGGACCTTTCTCGTAATAGTAAGAATAGGTGCTTCGTGCCACCATGTACCAACGCTGACGGAACAGCTTCACACAATACGGCTGCACATCGAAGTTGTTCTCCTCGTCTTTCCAATAACTGTGATAGGTCATGTTAAGTACACGGTTCTCCTTCATGGCCTCGATGATGGGCTGCAAGTAGTTTTGTCCTGAAGGTACATATTCTAGGATGATACGGTCTTTGATACTCTGACTGTTTGCCAAGGCATTGCTGACACAGAAGGTGTTGTAGAGCCAGGAACGGAGTCCGTTCTTACTGATATCTTCCTCGTTCTCGATATAATAACGGTATTCACCACGGTTCTCATTGACTATGCTGATGCCAAACATATCCCAGATGACATAACGCCAGTTGTCAAAGGTACGTTTGGGAATGTCCACACCTCTACTGATGTCATCACGAAGCCAGAGTTCATTCAGTTCTTTGAATGAAATCTTCCGTCTGCGATAGATGGTCTCTATCACCCAGACGTATTTGGTTATCAAACTTTGTCCTCTATCGTTGTCCATATTTCTTTGTTTTTTCCGCAAAAGTACACGAGGGCTATGCCAAATCGTGGCAGAGGTTTAGGGAAAATGAGATTTAGGCCTCTTTAATTTAATACTTGGTTATTCTGCAATTGTGCAAGCGGCACTTGCACAAATTCGCCATCAACTGTGTGCGACGAAACATATTGCTTAACGTCGTGGTTTCTGCAACAAAGATACTGAGATAATGCTGAACCACCAAATAAACATGTAAAATATCGTACATTATACGACTTTTTTGTCTCCAAAACGACAAAAGGCCTCGCGGGAACACAAAAAAGACCTGCCCAAACGGACAGGTCTCTCATTTATAATGTAGGAATTAGCTTATTCCTCAACTGCTGCCTGTGCGGCGGCGAGGCGTGCGATAGGCACACGGAAGGGAGAGCAAGAAGCATAGTTCATGCCGATCTTAGCACAGAACTTCACGGATGAAGGCTCACCACCATGCTCACCGCAGATACCGCAGCGCAGCTCGGGACGTACCTCGCGGCCCTCACGGACGGCATACTTGATGAGTTTGCCGACACCAGTCTGGTCGAGCACCTGGAACGGGTCAACCTTCAGGATCTTCTTGTCGAGATATACCGGCAGGAAGCTGGCGATGTCGTCGCGGCTGTAACCGAAGGTCATCTGGGTCAGGTCGTTCGTACCGAATGAGAAGTACTGGGCCTCTGAAGCGATGAGGTCAGCGGTCAGGGCGGCGCGCGGAATCTCAATCATTGTACCAATCTCGAATTCCACCTCAATACCATACTCGATGAACACTTCCTTGGCAACAGCCTGGATGATGTCCTTCTGCTGCTTCAGCTCGCGGATGGTACCAATCAGCGGAACCATGATCTCCGGCATCGGGTTCTTGCCTTCCTTCTTCAGCTCGCAGGCGGCACCGAGGATGGCGCGTGTCTGCATAGCGGTGATTTCGGGGAAGGTGATACCCAGACGGCAACCACGGTGGCCGAGCATCGGGTTGTTCTCAGCCAGCGACTCTACGCGGCGCTGGATGGTCTGCAGGTCAACGCCCATTTCCTTGGCCATGGTTTCCTGACCAGCCTTATCGTGGGGAACGAACTCATGGAGTGGCGGGTCGAGCAGGCGGATGTTCACGGGCAGTCCGTCCATAGCTTCCAGGATTCCCTTGAAGTCAGCCTTCTGGTAGGGCAGCAACTTGGCCAGAGCCTTCTCGCGGCCTTCAACGCTGTCAGCCAGAATCATTTCACGCATGGCGATGATCTTCTTGTCCTCGAAGAACATGTGCTCTGTACGTGTCAGACCGATACCCTTGGCACCAAAGTTACGAGCCACCTGTGCATCGTGCGGAGTGTCGGCATTGGTGCGGACGTTCATCTTGGTGTACTTGTCGCAGAGGTCCATCAGCTCCTTGAAGTCACCACTCAGCTCAGCGGCCTTTGTGGGAACCTCACCAGCATATACCTGACCTGTAGTACCGTTCAGCGAGATGAAATCGCCTTCCTTATAAGTTACGCCATCAATCTCGACAGTCTTTGTCTTGTAGTCAACGTTCAAGGCACCTACACCCGACACGCAGCACTTACCCATACCACGGGCAACCACAGCGGCGTGAGAGGTCATACCTCCACGAGCGGTCAGGATACCCTCGGCAGCTGACATACCAGCGAGGTCCTCAGGAGAGGTCTCAATGCGTACCAGCACCACCTTGTGGCCGTCCTCATGCCATTCCTGTGCCTCGTCGGCGTGGAACACAATCTGTCCGCAGGCAGCACCCGGGCTGGCGGGCAGACCCTGTGCGATGACCTTGGCCTTTGAGAGAGCAAGCTTGTCGAATACGGGGTGCAACAGCTCATCGAGCTTTTGCGGCTCGCAACGCATGATGGCGGTTTTCTCGTCGATCATGCCTTCGTGCAGCAGGTCGATGGCGATCTTCACCATAGCGGCACCTGTGCGCTTACCGTTACGAGTCTGGAGGAACCAGAGTTTGCCTTCCTGTACGGTGAACTCCATATCCTGCATATCGTGATAGTGATTCTCCAGCTTCTCCTGGATGCCGTTCAGTTCAGCATAGATCTCAGGCATAGCCTCTTCCATCGAAGGATACTTGGCTGCACGCTCTTCCTCGCTGATGCCTGCACGCTCTGCCCAACGCTGTGAACCGAGCTTCGTGATCTGCTGCGGTGTGCGGATACCGGCCACCACATCTTCACCCTGAGCATTGACAAGATACTCGCCGTTGAACACATTCTCACCGTTGGCGGCATCGCGGCTGAAGCAAACACCCGTTGCAGAGGTGTCGCCCATGTTGCCGAATACCATTGCCATCACGCTGACAGCTGTTCCCCACTCATCGGGAATGCCTTCCATCTTACGATAGAGGATGGCGCGCTCGTTCATCCAGCTGCGGAACACTGCGCAGATGGCACCCCAGAGCTGCTCAATCGGGTCGTTGGGGAAGTCCTTGCCTGTGCGCTCCTTGATGGCAGCCTTGAACAGGGCGACCAGCTTCTTCAGCTCGTCCACGCTCAGGTCCTTGTCGAGCTTCACACCACGCTCTTCCTTCACCTTCTCGATGATTTCCTCGAACGGGTCGATATCTTCCTTGTTCACGGGCTTCATTTCCAGCACCACGTCGCCATACATCTGCACGAAGCGGCGATAGGAGTCGTACACGAAGTGGGGGTTGCCAGTCTTGCGGCACATTCCCTCGGCCACTTCGTCGTTCAGACCCAGGTTCAGGATGGTGTCCATCATACCCGGCATTGAAGCGCGGGCACCCGAACGAACGGAGACGAGCAGCGGGTTCTCCTTGTCACCGAACTTGCTGTTCATCAGACCTTCGATGTGGCGCACAGCGGCCATCACGTCGTCGTTCAGCAGTTCCATGATCTTCTCCTGCCCAACCTGATAATATTCATTGCAGCAGTCAGTAGTGATAGTAAATCCCGGAGGAACAGGTACTCCGATAAGGTTCATTTCGGCAAGGTTGGCACCCTTACCACCCAGTTGTTCACGCATTTTAGCGTTGCCTTCGGCTTTTCCATTACCGAAGAGATAAACTCTTTTTTCGCTCATAGTTTATTTGATGATTTATACAAGTGTATTATATTAATACTGATTATTTTGCAAAATTACAGCAATTTCAGCTAACTGGCAAATATTTGCAAGAAAAACTGCCCGAAGGGCTTTACATTTTGCATTTTTTATAGAAACGAGCCCAGGGACATTCGTTTGTTTCTGATGTCTTTTGCCTTTCTGCTGATCAAAGATACCGCTAATGTCAGTTCAGTCCGAAGAGAGCCCTAAGGCCACCGTCCACACCCGAGAAGCCCATGAAGGCGAGGCTCAGCAGACCAGCCGTCACAAGGACGATGGCTGTGCCCTGCATGCCCTTGGGAATCTTTGTCAGCGCCATCTGCTCGCGAATGCCGGCAAAGACGACCAATGCCAGCCCAAAGCCAATGGCTGTGGAGAAGGCGTAGACGATGCTCTGCAGCAACGAGAAATCCTTCTGGATGACCAGGATGGCTACGCCAAGTACGGCACAGTTGGTGGTGATGAGCGGCAGGAAGATGCCGAGCGCCTGATAGAGCGGTGGAGACACCTTCTTGAGAATAATCTCGACCATCTGCACAAGAGCGGCAATGACGAGGATGAAAGCAATGGTCTGTAGGTATTGCAGGCCGAAGGGATTCAGCACGAAATGCTGGATGAGATACGTCACGATGGTGGCCAAAGTCATGACGAAGGCCACAGCTGCCGACATGCCCAGCGAAGTACTTACCTTCTGTGATACGCCAAGGAAGGGGCAGATGCCGAGGAACTGCGACAGGATGATGTTGTTGACGAAAATCGCCGATATGAAAATCAGAATATACTCCATAGGTTGAAATCGTTATGTAGTGATGACTTTGCTAACACTATTTCTTATTGATGGCAGCCACGAGGAAGCCAAGAGTGATGAATGCTCCAGGAGGCAGCACAAACATGAGCATGTTGTAGGTCTCAGGAAGAAGGGTGAAGCCAAACACGGAGCCGGCACCCAACAGTTCGCGGCAGATGCCGAGTAGCGTCAGGCCAAGGGTGAAGCCCAGCCCGATACCGATGCCGTCCATGAGGCTGGCCAGGGGATTGTTTTTCGCAGCGAAGGCCTCAGCGCGACCAAGGATAACGCAGTTCACCACGATGAGCGGAATGAACAGGCCCAGGGTGGCATAAATATCGGGGACGAAGGCCTGCATCACCATCTGCAGGATAGTGACAAACGAGGCGATGACCACGATGAACACGGGGATGCGCACCATATCGGGTGTGAGTTTCTTGATCAACGAGATGACCACGTTGGAGCATATCAGCACAAACATGGTGGCCAGTCCCATCGACAAACCGTTGATGGCACTGGTCGTAGTGGCCAGTGTGGGACACATACCCAGCATCAGGACGAAGGTGGGGTTTTCCTTCGTGATGCCATTTTTGATGATATTCAAATAGTTCATAATATTCCGTTTATTCTGTTGTTGCTTTTTGGGTTGCGCCCGTCACTGCATCCACAGGAACGGCCATGTAGGCTTTGTAGGCATTGTTCACAGCCAGGAGGAAGGCGCGGCTGGTGATGGTTGACGCGGTGATGGCGTCCACCTTGCCTCCATCCTTGCTCACCACAAGCGGCTGCTCAGGATTCTGACCGATGATGTTGCCCTTCCCGTCCTTTTGGAACCACTTGTCTGCTTTGGCACCAAGTCCTGGCGTCTCAGCATGTTCCAACAGCGTATAGCCGAGGATATTGCCTTTCGGGTCGAACCCCACCAGCACTTTCAGGTCGCCGCCGAAGCCCATTGTTGTACTCTCGATGGCCGCTCCTAAGCTTTTCCCAGCAGCATCAGCCGTCTGATAGACTACAAACGAGCATTCCTTTCCATTGACGTTTCCGGGCACGGTGTCGGTCTTGGTCACTTTCAGTTCACCGCCGCCCATCACAGCCTTGATGCCGTCAGCCAGCGTCTTTTCTTTCTGCTGGGCAATGGGAGCCTCTGTCACGTGGTTCACCCATGCGAGCACGCAGCCCATGACGACGGCGATGCCCGTCAGCACCAGCACCATATTTGTGATTGATGATTTCAGTTTTTCCATATTCTTATTCCTTTTTACAACGGCAATCCGATGCTTACACGACTCTTAATTGGTAGCTGGTTTCTCGCCAAAGCGCTTTGGTTTGATATACATATTGATGAGCGGCGTAAAAGCGTTCATGATGAGAATGGCGAACGACATGCCCTCGGGATAGCTGCCCCAATTACGGATAGCCACCGTCAGGAAGCCGATGCCTATGCCATAGATAATCTGTCCGCGCGGCGTCATAGGCGAAGTGACATAGTCGGTGGCCATGAAGATGGCACCCAACATCAGACCGCCCGTGAGCAACTCAGCAAAGGGGTCGGCATAGACGGGATTGGCCAGATGGAGAATGCCGCAGCATACAAACACTGTGGCAAAGATAGACACAGGGATGTGCCAAGTAATGATTTTTTTCCAAAGCATATAGGCTAAGCCGAGCAGCAGAGCCAAAGCACAGACTTCACCGATGGTTCCCAGTCCGCCCGTGGGATTGTTGCCCAACAGCAGATGCGTGGCTGTGGGCAGCTGATCGAGCACGGAAGCATCGCCCGTCTTGATGGCCGTCTTCATGATGGCCAACGGTGTTGCTCCGGTCTCTGCATCAAGATAGCGCGTCAGTTGTCCTGCCACAGGCCAGGAGGTCATCTGTGCAGGAAAGCTGATCAGCAGGAAGGCACGACCCAGCAACGCGGGGTTGAAAATGTTACAGCCCAGACCGCCGAAAGTCATCTTGCCCACACCGATGGCGAACAGCGCACCGATGATGATGATCCAGATGGGCAGGTTCGACGGCAGGTTGAAGCCCAGCAGCAAGCCTGTCAGGATGGCCGAACCGTCGCAGATAGTTAGTTTCTCTCTCTTCAGGATAAACTTGGCTATCGCCCACTCGAAGAAGACGCAGGCAATAACACTGGTGGCAAGCACAATGGCCGAGCCGACGCCAAAATAGAACAGCGAGACGAGCAGGGCAGGTATCAGCGCGATGATGACACCATACATGTTCTTCTCCACTGAGTCGGAGCCGTGTGCGTGCGGTGATAATGATACGATTTGCATTGTTATTCTATTTTCGTTATTTCGATAATTCGTTGTCACGTTAATCCGTTATTTCGCATTGCGGCTGCGAATGATGCCCATGACCGTCTGTTTACCCTGACGGATATTGTCGAGCAACGGACGGTGGGCAGGACACGTGAACTGGCAGGAACCACATTCAATGCACGAGACGATGTCTTCGCCCTCTGCCCTCTCCCACTGCTTCATCTCCGACAGCGTAGCCAGCAGATAAGGTTCCAAGCCCATCGGGCAGACGCTCACGCACTTGGCACAACGGATGCAGGGCTGTGCTTCCTTGCGGTGGGCATCGTCGTCGGAGAGGATAGTCACGCTGTTCGTCCCCTTGCAGATGGGCACTTCCACCGATGTCAACGCCTTACCCATCATCGGACCGCCAGCCAGCAGTTTGCTGTCGCCTTCGGGCATTCCGCCGCAAGCCTCAATCAGTTCGCGCATCGGTGTTCCCATTCGCACGAGGAAGTTTCCTGGATGAGCCAACTTCTTGCCTGTGACGGTCGTATAGCGTTCAAACAGCGGCTTGTTCTTCATCACGGCTTCATAGACGGCATAGGCTGTCCCCACGTTCTGCACGATAGCGCCCACATTGACCGGGATGGCTGGTGGTGCTGGTACCTGACGACGGATGACGGCGTCGACCAACTGTTTCTCACCTCCCTGCGGATAGCGCTGTTTCAAAGGCACCACTTCCACGTTGTATTCCGAGTTTTGGAACACCTCTGCACACTTCTGGGTGAGCAGTTCGATGGCCTTGGGCTTGTTGGTCTCTATGCCAATGTAGCCTGTAGTCACCTTGGCAGCCTTCATCAGCAGTTCAAGTCCCACGAGTATCTCGTCGGGATGCTCCATCATCAGCCGATAGTCGGAGGTGATATAGGGTTCGCATTCTACAGCATTGATGATCACACACTCGGCTTTGGCGGTCGGCGGCGGTGTGAGTTTGATGAATGTGGGGAATCCAGCACCGCCCATACCTGTGACGCCTGCTTTCTTCACACGTGCCACAATCTCTTCGGGTGTCAGTTCGGGATGGTTTTTCACCAGTTCCAACGCGTCAGAGCGGTCGATGCTCTCTTCCCATTCGTCGCCCTCCACATTGATGATGATGGCTGGTTTGCGGTAGCCTGTGGCATCGATGGCCGTATCGACCTTGAACACGGTGCCCGACACCGACGAATAGATCGGGGCCGAGACGAAGCCGCCAGCCTCAGCGATGAGCGTTCCCACCTTCACCTTGTCGCCCTTGGCAACTACAGGTTTAGCAGGTGCGCCGATATGCTGTGACAGCGGGAAAATGGCCTGCTTTGGCAAAGCAGCCACCTTGGTCTCCACCTCGTGTGTCAGTTTGTTCTCCTCAGGATGAACGCCACCTATACGGAATGTTCTTGCTTTCATACACTTTCCTCCTTTCTCTGTTCTGGGGTGATCACTGCCTCAGATGGTTCTGCAGGCTTGGGCTTGGGCAATGGGAAATTCACAGCATGGATGGCTTTTGTCGGACAAGCCTCCACACATTTCTTGCACAAGCGACACTTGTTGAAGTCGATGTAGCACAAGTTGTTCTCCACCGTGATAGCCTCAAACTTGCACTCCTTCTGGCACTTGCCACAGCCAATGCAAGCAGCTTTACAGGCCTTCATGGCAGCCGCCCCCTTGTCTTTATTGACACAGCTGACAAAAACGCGGCGGTTTTTCGGTCCTTTCTTGCGCAGCTCGATAATGTGTCGCGGACAGGCTTTCACGCAGGCTCCACAGGCCGTACAAAGTTCGTCGTCGACCTCGGGCAGTCCGGTAGCCTCATTCATGCGAAGGGCACCAAACTGACAGGCGGCCACACAGTCGCCACAACCTAAGCAGCCGAAGCCACAGGCCGTCTCGCCGGCACCTGTGGCGTTGACGGCAGCACAAGTCATCAGACCGTCATAGACGGCTATGCGCTGACGGTTCTCACACGTGCCATTACACCTTACCACAGCCACCATCGGGTCGCTTTGGGCAACAGCCATTCCCAGCAGGTCGGCCACCTTGCTCATCACCTCGGCACCTCCCACAGGACAGGTAAGCCCTTCTATCGACCCAGCGTCGGCTCCCTTCACCAGAGCGTCGGCCATACCTGAGCATCCGGGATATCCGCAACCGCCACAATTGGCACCAGGCAAGGCTGCTGTCACCAACGGCAGACGCGGGTCTTCCTTCACAGCAAACTTCTTGGAACACACATAGAGTATCACCGCTGCGATGAGCGCGATACTGCCAAGAACGATTACTGCCGTCAAAATAAAACTAAACATATTATTAATGATTTACGTATTAACGATTTCGAAGGCGATCTTCTCGCTGATTTTCTTCCTACACGCGTATATTATTATATAATAAGGTATAAGGCTGACCAAACCACAGAGCGCCATCAAGGGCTCATCGCGTGTGAAAAGGCTCACGACGAACACCACGCCCACCATCAGCAGGAAAGGCAGCACGAAAGCCAGCACGACGGCCTTCATGCCCATCTGTGTCGTAGCAGCCACCCTGACGGCATCGCCAACCT
>Ga0256407_10012257_pt1 | contig 11701 bp, 11 predicted proteins | sample RumenRJG_04DNA_FD_193489 | JGI IMG/M metagenome (GOLD analysis project Ga0256407, IMG submission 193489) | Bovine rumen microbial communities from Lethbridge, Alberta, Canada - RJG_04 | ecosystem: Host-associated > Mammals > Digestive system > Stomach > Rumen | place: Canada: Alberta... | reverse complement strand
GTTAATGCACCAATAAAGAAATATGATGTATCTTATAATGTTCCTCTATGTCCTTATGAACCTCAAGAATCAGATATCAATAACACTCCCGATATGATTGGTAATTCATTACATAGCATTAAAAAAGAAAGTGGGCTAACACTAGATCAGTTTGGTAATATATTTTCTCTTGACGGTTCAACAATCAAAAACATTGAAGCTGGTCGAGAAAAATTAAAATATGATTATGTTAAATGGATATATGCATTATTTGATAATGTAAACATAGATACATTAATAACAAATGAACAGGCATCGTTAAATAAAAATTATGACGTTGCTTATAATAGCATTACTAAAAATCTTTCAAAGCTTTCCTCATTTAAAACTAGAGATGCTAGCGGAAAACTAAGAACATTAATCCAGTTCTTATCTCCAGAACCATCATTCATTCAAGATTATGAACGCCTTGAAGCTTTCTTAGCTATAATATCTACCGGATTTAAAATTAATAAAGATTTCCTATTAGAATCATTTAATTACCCTGATGTAAAACTAAATACAAAAGATATCGAATGGTTAAATACTGAAATAAAAAAGGCAGTAAAAACCGAATACAAGGATGCTTTAACTAGAAAATATACCAAAATATGCTTTAAAGAGTTCTATCATTATGATGAGGATAAAAGTCAAATAATATTAACTGATGAAAAATTAATGAATATAATAGAAAAGCTTCAAGAGCCAAAAAGACCGTAGTTTTTAATTACTACGGTCACTTTCTTTATAATTTAAAATCAATTATATTTGTTATTTTATCATCAACCTTTTTCTTCTTACATATATTTAAAGAATTAAAGAATAGTTTTATTTCATCTTTTAAAGGTATTAGCATTTCTTCACCATTTGAATAAACTTTTTTTCTAAGAGTAAATTCTAAATAACTGCCTCTTGTATCATCTAAATAGTTTAAATATATATTGAAGCAAGTCTTATTATTAATTTCTTCCATCATAGGATTAATAACACGTTTAGTTAAATCTACCAATTTAGTATAACTAGCTAAATTATCTTTATATTTGATAAATTCTGATAGTTTATGACTATGTATCACTATACTTTTTGATGGATCTGAATTTAATAACATATATAAAATCATACCAGCATACTTTTGTGTCATATTTAAAAATGATATAAGCATGTCATAATCATACTTTATAATATGAGAAAATATCTTATTATATGCTTCACTTGTTATAACAAACTCTAAAGTACTAATATCAGGATTATATTTATAATCTTTTAGAATTAATACATCAAGAAAAGTTTTAGTCTTAAATTCATCAAGTCCATCATAAAACATTTTCTTTCTAGAAGTATCAAAGCCATTATTATTTGCTATAATCTTACGCACTCTAGTATATGAACATATAATCTTTATATCATCACCTTCGTTATACACTCCTTTCGATTTTTTTAATGCCATTGCAAGCAAAATTACAGTAAGTTGCTGAAACCTTGTCATATAGAAGAATAATGCTGGATTACCACATTCTAATCCTTCAATCACTTCTTCATTTTTTGTAATAAAATCATTGTTCTTTTCCATACAAAATCACTCACCTTTCTAACTAAAAATAGTATGTATAAGAACTATTTCTTACACCTATATTTTAACATTTTAAAGGTATTCATACTGGCTTTGCCAACTCCTCCATTTCGTTAATTTGTATGTCTTAAAACGTTAGTGAAATAAAGAAAAAACGCATGATAAATCGGTGCAATTTATCATGCGTTTTTTGAAAAATTTAAAATTGACTTTAATGCCATTAATGCATTAATCAATAAAAAAATTTATTAAAATTTAATAAAAAATTATTAAAAACTATTTACTTTTAGGAAAAAAACTATATAATATAAGTAATCGAAGTTCCGGTGAGGTAGCCGGAACATTTTTTTTATAAACTATTAATTTTTAAATATAGATTTCGTGCATACGTATCAGTCATTCCACTAATAAAATCTATTAATAAACGCATTTTTAAATAAGTTTTATATTCCTTCGGTTTAATATCAAGAGGTTTATCGCCTAATTCATTAAACAAAACATTTACAAAGTTTTTGGATATTAGAGAAAGAATTTTATTTTTATAATCCGCTTTTTCCACACCTTTTTCATTAACTATAGTTTTTTTCTTTTTATCAATTGTTGCTGTTAAAAGAGCTTCATAAAATTCCCTCATTAAAAATGATATTACTTTATCACCATTAATCTCATTAATAGTTACTATCTCACTATTTAAAACATATTTTGTCTTAATATCATCAATTAATTCTATCACAGTACTATATTTAGTTTTTTGTAAAACCTCATACTTATAATGCGTGCCATTATATATTATTTGGTCAAAACAATTTTCTCCATTTTCATCTATGGCATCAGGTATACTTTTAATTATATTATTCCTTAATTGATATATAACTGGTCTAATTGTATTTTCAAATATTTCTTGTCTAGATAACTGTTTTGATTTTTTCTGATTTGCTTTAAACTTCTTCTCTAATTCTTTATAAAATTCTTTTGAAACACTATCTTTAGCTCTTTTAAAGTTATCAAATGACTCAAAAGTAACTATTCCTTTATGAACAGCATCCTCCAAATCTGACACAAGGTACGCTAAGTCATCAGCAATCTCTAATATTGAAGCAAAAGGATTTCTTATATCACTTTTATATACTCTTAACATTTCTAAATCTTTGATTATTTCTCGTTCAGTTATAAAATATCCCATTTTGCCTTTAGTGGTGGCTTTAGTTGAATCAAATGGATACTTTATAATTGAACCAAGCGAACCAGCCGAAAGCGAAGCTCCATTTTTATCATAGAATTGCATTAATTTTGTTGCAATTCTCAGAGATTGAGCATTACCATCAAAATTTTTTATATCATCATAATAAACATTAGGAAGATTTAGTTCTTCTTTTTTATCTTTAAAAAAATCTTTGATGACAGTTTCACCATAATGTCCGAATGGTGGATTTCCTATATCATGCAAAACACCAGATGTCATTGCCAGCCAAACAGGGTCATCATTTTTCCTTTGAAATTTTATTGACAAATTGGAGGCTATTATTCCTGCTAAATTAGAAACCTCTAAAGAATGGGTTAATCTTCTTCTAGAAAAATCCAATTCTTCCCTAACAAATAACTGAGTTTTGTCTTGCAATCTTCTAAATGAACTTGACTGAACTATTCTATTATAGTCAGAATTAAAATACGAAATATACTTTTGCAATTTATCGCTTTGATACATTAAACAAAATTCATCTAAACATTCTTGCCCAATTTTACAAGCATCATTATAGTTCCCTTTTTCAATATAATCAACAAACTGTTTAATAAATATTCCATTACTTTTCTGTTCAGCAAATTTTAAGCATTCAATAATTTTTTTATATTTGTTTAAAAAATACTCAATTGCATCTTCCCAATTATTATCCGCCATTCTAAAGATTGATTTAATAGCACCTTTTGCCTCCGGATTCAAATCATCATCCACAATACTACAATGACTAAAATCATCCAAATAAACTTTAGAAAAGGCATAAAAAATAGGTTTTCTTTTATTGCTCTCATTATCAGTCAAACTGCTCATAAATATCCTCCAACAAATCGACAAAATACAAAACGATTATATCATATATTTACATTAGATAAAACACCATATTCGGGTGTTTTATTACTTTGTTATTTTAATTCTTAATTTGTTAGTTACGATATAGAATTAAGTAGTCATTAAACACTACCTAAGTACTAATCAAGTACATCTACAGCTTCTACCAAAAACGATGGGTCAAAATGAGTATATACCCTTTCGGTTAGTGACTGTGCATTAGCATGTCCTACTATCTTCTTTAATACAGTTTCATTCATGCTCTTTTCTGTGCACATACTAATAAATGTGTGTCTTGTATCATGAATTAAATGATTAGTGCCTAATAATTCATTTATTTCCTCATAATAATTATCTCTAAAGAATCTATACAATAATGGATCATGATTCTTATTTTCAAATAATAATTCATTATCATTTCTATTCATCCAGCTTTCAAAATAAGGATAAATCTTTTTACAAATAGGTACTACTCTAATACCTGCTGCTGTTTTACTTTCAACAACATTAAAATATCTTTCTTTAAGATTTACATCCTTCTTCTTTAAATCAAGAAGTTCAGATACTCTTGTACCTGTATATAAAAGCATTAATGTAATGGTCTTGCTGTCAGATTCAGGCATAGCCCAAATCTTTTTAACGTCTTCTTTAGAAAATTTCTCTCTATCACGCTTATTTGGGTTCTTATTTGAATATTTAGTTATATCTACTAATTCTGCATAATTCTTATCCACATATTCATTTTTTAAAGCAAATTTATACAGCATATTAAGCAAGAATTTCATTTTACGGATAGTTGAATAATTCTTATTGCTTTTGGCTATAATTGCCTCATAATCTCTTGTTTTAAGTGTAGCGAATACTTTATTATGAATTCCTACAAAGCCTTTAAAAGCGGCATTATAACCATTCATAGTGGATTTTGATGTTGTAGGAAAAAAGTCTTTACTCCATTTTTCAAATATATCTTTAAATTTATATTTGCATTCAGGTGTAACAACAATTTTAGTCTCATTAGGATTCTTAACTAAATCACTATTATAAGACATTAACATGTTAAATCCATCTTGGTAAGTTTTAGCATATCCGATGGTTTTTATAATTTGTTTTTTCTTTCCATTAACTTCTTCAAATCCTATAGTCTTTCTAACTATGTACGGATTTCTTCTTGTTCCTTTTAGTTTGTAGACTTGTCCTACTCCTTGTGGTAATTTCATTTTTCTCATAATTTTATCTCCTTGTTACCTAATTTTTGATAGTAATAACAAGTAGCATAATTTGTTAGTTATTTGTTAGTTACGATATAAAAAATGCATAGGAATTACATTCTTTTATCAAAAACAAATTAAAGTAACAAATTTACCAACAAACCTTGAAAAATGGCTTAACAAAGCCAAAAAAAAGCCACACGTTCGAGAATACGCGTAGCCTTTTTATCTTTTTCTTTGCAATTATAATAATCAAACAATTAACGCTTAGAGAACTGACTAGACTTACGAGCCTTCTTTAGACCGTACTTCTTACGTTCCTTAGCACGAGGGTCACGAGTTACTAATCCAGCTGGCTTTAATACTGCACGGTATTCTGGATTAACTTCCATTAATGCACGAGTAATACCTAAACGGATTGCTCCTGCCTGGCCAGTAATACCACCGCCAAATACGTTAACTAAAATATCGAACTTGCCCATATTCTCTGTTAACTCAAGTGGCTGCTCAACGTCTAAACGAATAGCTGCAGATGGGATATAATCCTCAAAAGCACGACCATTGATAACGATCTTGCCTTCGCCCTTTGCAGGACGTAAGTAAACTCTAGCTACAGATGCCTTACGACGACCTGTACCTAAATACTGAACTAATGTTTTCTTTGCCATTCCAATATCCTCCTATTAAGCCTTTACCTTAAATTCTACTGGCTTCTGAGCTGCATGTGGATGTTCTGCAGATGCATAAACATATAACTGCTTTCTCATCTGATCGCCTAACTTTGTGTGAGGTAACATACCGAATACTGCTTCCTCAACCATTCTTGTAGGATACTTAGTCATAACTTCCTTAGCAGTTAAAGTTCTAAGACCTCCAGAATATTCAGAGTGATAACGGTATAGCTTATCATCCCACTTGTTACCAGTTAATTTAATTTTGTCAGCATTAATAACGATGACATTGTCTCCACAGTTTACATGTGGAGTGTAAGTAACCTTGTGCTTGCCTCTAAGTAAAGAAGCTACTGCTGTTGCTAAACGACCTAATGTTAAGCCATTTGCATCAACAACATACCAATTGTGTTGTACTGTTTGATTATTTGCCATGAATGTCTTGTTCATGTAAATTTCCTCCTAGATTATTTTTAATATAATTTAGGGCACTTGGAGATTTAATTGCTTAAAAATGTACCATTAGATATTTTACCTTAAAGGTTGACTATAGTCAAGAAAAATTTTTTTCTTGTATAATCCATTGCTTTTAATGATATAATCTAATAAAAGCACTTGCACATAATTTTACATTATTTTTCCAAAGTGTTACTAAAATTGATACGTATAATAAATATGCAAAAGCGAGGTGATGAGATGAATACTTTTAAACGATATGAAAAAAAATATATATTAACTAAGGAACAAAAGGAAGCCTTAGAGGAAAGAATTCATTCTCACATGGAGCTTGATTCATTTTGTAAAAAGAATAAAAATTATTTAATACGTAATATTTATTATGATACAGATGACAATGAATTAATTCATATGTCTACCAATAAACCTATTTTTAAGGAAAAGCTTAGAGTAAGAAAATATGGCACATATAATGACGGAAGAGATGAATACTTTCTAGAAATCAAAAGAAAATCAGAAAAGATTGTATATAAAAGAAGGGTTACTCTAACAAAGGAAGAATTAGATAATTTTATAAATAATGGAATTATACCAAAAAGAGATTCCTATTTAGATAACCAGGTTGGTAAGGAATTAAAATATTTATTAAATACCTATAGCCTAAAGCCAAAGGTCTTTATCACCTATGTAAGAGTCGCATATTTTGACATAAATGATTCGAATTTTAGATTAACCTTCGATGATCAAATCTATGCAAGAAGGCATGATTTAGATTTTGATATAGCAAGCTGTGATATATCCTTGCTTCCAGAGGGGTATTTCCTAATGGAGGTTAAGGCAAGCCAAAATTATCCACTTTGGTTTGCAAGAGCCCTATCCGATTTAAAAATATATCCAACGAGCTTCTCAAAATATGGAACAGAATATAAATTATTAAAATTGGAGGAAAACAAGCTATGATTTTATCCGCATTAGATTCCATTGTAACAGATACCACTATAGTCCCATGGGTGATGGCCCTCTGTATAGGATTATCTGTTGTTTTTGGATTTGGATTAGCATTTTTATATAAATTCTTTAAAAGAAAAAAGGGATTCTCTACAGATTTACCTTTATCCTTAGTATTAATGCCTATTGGTGTTTGTGCAATCGTAATGGTATCTAGAGTTATTGGTTTAGAATCTACTACTGCAAGAACCACTCTAGGCTTTAGCTTTGCAGGTATCCTATGCATAACCAGGTTCCGTTCTACACAAAAGGATGCGACAGATTTAATCTTCATTATGTTTGCGATTATCCTTGGCTTCTTATCTGGCTTTGGATATGTCTTATATGCAGGAATCGTTGCTATACTTGCTGCAATACTAATTCTAATTATAAGCTTTACAAAATTCAGCCTACCATCCTCTAAGGAAATGACACTTAAGGTTGTTGTACCTGAATCCTTAAATTTTGATAATTTATTTGACGAATCCTTGAAAAAGCATTGCCTATCCTATGATTTAAAGCAGGTTAAATCTACTGATTTTGGAACAATGTTTGAATTAACCTATATTATTACAATTAAAAACAAAGAGCTTCAAAAAGAACTATTAGATGAAATAAGAGAAAAGAATGGTAATCTAATGGTTTCCTTAAGCGTTAGAAGATTCGAGTAAGAAAAAAGGGAGTATCCGCTTGGATACTCCTTTTTCTATAATACTTCTATTCTTTCAGAATCCTTATCCTCTATTTTCTTTATATGCTTGCCTCTACCAAATAGGATGTAATATACAGGAATTGTTAGAAAAATAATCCAAAGTGGATGCCATATTCCAAAATAGAATCCTAAGGTTAAATATACTGCTAAAACAACAATAGGATAAATTTTTAAATAGAAATGCTTGCTTAATAAATCTGGCACAATAAATATAGAGAAGAACACAACCCAGGTTGGGTGCCAAATACCCGTTGTAAAGCCAATAGTTAAAAATGCAATTAACGCAATTAAAGGTGTTGCTGCAACAATTTTATTTTTAACGCTCATTCTTAAATGCCTCCTTTACCTCATTTGTAAAATTCTTATATTTATTTCCTTGAATACGAATATCTCCAGAAATTGAGCTTGTACTAATATGAATGCCATCATTTGCCTCATTTATATTAATATCTCCAGATATTGTTTCAGCCTTAAGAGATTTTGAATTCACCTTTTCTACTTCTATATCTCCACTCACACTAGAAAATTCAATACTATTTGAATTTATAGAATCAATATCTAAATCTCCAGATACCACATGCCCCTTGAAGGAGTTCATATGTAATTTATTGAATTTAGAATCTCCAGATACCATCTCTAAATTCATATTTTTACCACTTAAATCGATTTCCGATTTAAAATCACCGCTTACACTAGATAATGTAATATCTCCAAGTGCTATGCCAAAAGGAAGTGCTATCGTAATTTCTCCAGGTCTTCTTCTATTTAATCCAAAGAATTTCTTATTGATATATTCAATATTTATTTCATTCTCATTTTTAATAATCTTATAGGAATCCTCATTTATATTTTCTAAATATACATGGAAGGTATCATCCTTTGATCTTTCAAATAAACAATCATCAGCAACCGTAGATACATGAATTTTTAGTCCATCAATGTCCGTATCTTCCTTTTTACTATAGCTATCTATAATATCCTCTACACTTCCAAGCATTCTTATAATTTCTTCAACACTTAATCCAGATTCTAATCCAAAATTGAATCTTTTTTCGTATTTATCTAATATTTCTTCCCAGTTTTCTATATTCTTTTCTTTTAATTTTTCTTCTAATTCCTTTAAAAATTCTTCCATTATAACTCACCTAATATCCTTTCTGCATCCTCAAAGCTTATTTCCCCTCTTTTAAGCCTTCTTTTTGTTTCTTCTCTTAAATCATTATTTGAATCATTATCCTCCTTCATATTTAAGGATATACATAAATCATCAATATTTTTCTTAACGGTTGGATAGGATATACCTAAATCCTTTTCTATTGCCTTAATATTTCCTTGATTTTTAATAAATACTAATGCGAAATCCAATTGATCCTTAGATAGATAATCAAAGGGATTTAAAACAAAATCTCCTGTGATTTCTGTATCACAATGATTACATCTTAATGTTTTTACAACGAGCTTATCATGACATATAGGACAATATCCAATAATATTTTTCTTCATACAACCACACCTTTCATCTATTATTTTAATCATATTTTTATAAAAATCAACATATTTTGTTAATTTTTTTAATCTTATGCTTAATTTTTTTAATATTTTTTATCCTTTTAATAAAAAATCTCTAGAATTTTACTCCTAGAGACTTAAAAATATATATTCATTCTTAAAAAGACACAAATGCTTGATCATTTACATAAATCGTATAGGAATCACTTGTTTTATTAAATAGGCGATATCCTGTATAATTCTTTGCTAAATTTGTCTGACATACTGTATTACCACTGCTATCCTTAATGGTATATGTACCACTTGAAACCGTACTAGTTGAAGATTTATCTGCAGTCATATTCACCTCATTACACCAAGTACCAAAGGAAATTAGAATGCCACCCGTCATAGAGAATGATCCGTCAAGGTCAATAGTACCACCAGTCATAGAGGTAGCCTGACTTTGTCGATTCTTTAATACGACTACTCCACCCGTCATATAAATATTACCATTAGAATCTAGGGTATCTGTATCTCCAGATTCAGAATCTAAATCAATATAACCACTCTTAATGTAAATTGCAGAAGTTGTTGTAACACCAGATTTTGCCGCATTCACTGCATCATCCTTACCATATACATAGGTAGTGCCACCATCAAATGTAATTTGATTGCCCTCGATACCTTCCCAAGAATATGTAATATTAATATAGGCATCCCCTGATATTTCTATTTGATTATCTGCATGAATTCCATCATCGGATGCATAAATTGTTACACTGCCTGATGAAATATAAATAGAACCAGCACCATTTGAGCCTGTAGATTCTATTACATTTTCATTATTGGCATGTAAGCCATCATCATATGCGGTTATAGTAATTTCTCCACCCGTAATGTTAATAGCATTATCCGCTTTAATTCCTTTTGCAGAATATTCACTCTTCTCTGTATTTCCTCCATTCATCGCACCAGGTCCAAAGGAGCCCATTCCACCACCTTGAGTATTTGTAGAATATGTACTATAAGAACAGGATAGGCTTGAGCCAGACTTCGATAGGCTAACCATATCATAGCTTGTATTGATTAAACCTCCATCACTTTTGGCAACATATTCTGTTAATGAATTAGAAGATGAGCTATTAAACATATAAAACATTACATTTGTATATCCACTAGGAACATCTATCGTGTAATAGCTATAAGAATTTCTACCACCCATAGAGGATGTATTCATTTTTACTGCATCCACCCATACGCCATTACCATCATTATCGTAATAATATGCACTATAGCGATAGCTACTAGAATTATTTACTCGTAAATATAATGTTTCAGCAAGTCCACTAACAACCTCACCAGAATAGCTAGAATAATTCGATGTATAAATCGTAACCTTCGCATCACCAGCTATATTTGCATCATATGCTGCATCTATACCATCACATGCAGAATAAATAGAAACTTCACCGCCTAAAATTTCAACGATACCTTTTTGATTTCCCTTAGAAGAGATACCTGTATTTGTTGTCTTAAGGCCATCTCCACCTGTAGAAATTAAAACTAAATTTCCAGATTCAATCGATATGGAATCATTTCCCTTTAATGCATTATTTAACGCATTTACAACTAAGGTTAAATTCTTTATTTCTAAATCATCCTTCGTGTGAATTCCATTATTATATGCAGTATTCACATATAATTCACCCTTACCCTTTAGCTTTAAATCCACTAAGGAATAAATCGCTGCAGATCCTAAGGTCTCATCTACTTCCCCTTCTCGATTATCATTAATAATATTTTGTGTTCCACTTTTTGCAGAAATTTCTACATTATAAGAGATTTCCTCATTACTGGATTCTGCAATATAAATTGGAGAATCCAAATCATAATTTATGGTGACTCCATTAAGCTCTAAAATAACATCATAGCTTCCTAGATTATTTGCCTCAGTAACCATTACATAAATCTGACCATCCAAACTACCAGATAAGGTATATGTACCACCCTGTGTAATCCTATAAATATTATTTTCTACAGTATATGCACCATCCGAGGTTTCTATAGTAAAATCTCCTTGGTTCACATTTTCATCAACTAAAGATATTTCAGCAGATCCAATACTACCTTCTACGCCTTCACCAGTATTTTCTATAAATCCCTCATTAAATGGAGGCTCCATAACATTTTCTGATCTTTCTCCATTATTCATTGGAGTTGAATTTGTATTTACATTACAGCTTGCTAAAGCAAATAAAGATGCAATCGATGCAATTCCTATAAATAATCTTAAACTTTTCTTTCTCATATTACCACCTAACCTTTATCTAGATTATAAAAATAAAAAATAGGAAAAATTTAAGATAATTTTTGGAAATTTTAGACAAATTATGTGAAATAAAAAATAGAATGCCAAAAGATTAAAAATCTTTCCGTCATTCTTCTAAGAGGGCGTTGCCCTCTTTTTGTTTTGGCTATTTTCCTGTATTATAGATAGTGGTGATTTTATGACTTCTATCGTAA
>Ga0256407_10012253_pt1 | contig 11703 bp, 4 predicted proteins | sample RumenRJG_04DNA_FD_193489 | JGI IMG/M metagenome (GOLD analysis project Ga0256407, IMG submission 193489) | Bovine rumen microbial communities from Lethbridge, Alberta, Canada - RJG_04 | ecosystem: Host-associated > Mammals > Digestive system > Stomach > Rumen | place: Canada: Alberta | collected... | reverse complement strand
CGTTGTGTTGGTGCGGTTGAAGAAGGCATGCCATTGCCCGTCGCCAGGATACCAGCAGCGGAGCTTCAGAGTCCAGGTGTGGTTCTTCACGGCGTCGGGAATCGGCAGGGCGATGTGCGATGACTTCGGAATCGCGATGGCGTAGTTGCCCGCGCCGAGTCCCGCAGCGGCGGCCGCGATGGTGGTGTCGCTGCCCGAGTAGTCCGGCGAAACGACGTACATCTGTCCAAGCGTGCCATCCGTCACAAGGGCAGTTCCCTTGCCCACATAGTAGCACGGCTTGCCTGCGCCGCCGACGGTCGCTTGCAGCACGTTCGGCGAGGTCGGGTTCGCCGGATCGTAGTTGTTGAAGTCCCACTTCGCCACAAGCCCCGCCTGCGCCGACGATGCCGCCGCCGCACAGAGCGCAGCAGCAAGCGCACAACAGCAAGTTTTTGCGATCTTCATCGTTTTCATCCTTTCACTTCACCAGTTCCAATTTTACACTTTCCACTTTACACTTTCTCAATGATCGGCATGTCGATGTTGCGTTTCTTCGGGTTGAAGTTGATGCCGACGAGCGTCACGGGGCGTTCGCCGCCGATCCACTTGTCCGCGTAGCCGCGCTCGCGGATTTGCCTGATCGCCGCCTTCGCGCTCTTTCGGTACTTGAACTCGAACACGCACACTTCCTTCGGCGTCTCCCCGCATTCGCCATGCGGTTGATGACGAGCGTCGTCCTGCCTGTCGTTTCCCAGTAGCCCTTCAGTTTCCCGATTTTCAACGCGCTGCCGAGCGACACCGGATTGCACACGCGTGCAACCGAGTCGGGCGAAAACCGGTAGCCGTCGTACCACGAGAGTATCGCCTTCTTTGCCGCAGCGAAATCCATGCCGTTCTGTACGCCAAGTTCTTCCACGTTCTCGCGCAACGTACCGTCCAGTTCATCCGGCGTATAGCCGAGGAGCGTCGCATACTGCTGGAACGACGAAATGTCCGTCAGATGTTTGAGCCCCGAAAACACCGAGAGCTTCGTCAGCTTCGTGACGCCCGTCATCATCAGGAAACGAATCGAATCCGAGCTGAACTTCAATTTCTCGTAGAAGTCGTGGAGCAACTTGCGGACGCGCCTCAGCGTCTTGAGGTCGTCAAGGAACGCCGCAACGGGCTCGTCGTACTCGTCAATGAGAACGACGATTTTCTTCGTCGGCGACTTCGCAGCGGCGGCGACAAGGAAATTCCTGAACTTTCCGGGTATCGTCCCCTTTTCGGGAACGGAAAGCCCGGCCTGCTCGAACAGACCGTCAACAAGTACGCCCAGTTCTTCCTTGACCTCGGCGTAGTTCTCGCCGGACACGTCGCCCATCGTGAAGCTGTACACCGGCGTCGGCTGCGTCCACCCTTCCCACGGCAGCTTGTCGATGGCAAGGCCCTTGAACAGCTCGCGCCGCCCCTCGAACATCGCCTTCAAGGTCGAGAGCATGAGCGACTTGCCGAACCGCCGCGGACGCGAGATGAACAGCTGCTGGTCCGCGTCGTTCGCAAGCTGGTACAGCAGTTCCGTCTTATCGACGTACTTCCCCTTCCCCCCGAGTATCAGGCTCGGAAAGTCGAACACGCCCGTCGTGGGCACCTTGATTCTGCGCTCTTTGTTTCCCATCGGCACGTATTATACCAAAAATGCGCGCCCTCGTACGGGGAAAATTGAAAACGGCAACAGCCACCCAACCGGGGATCGGCTCGTTCGGTGATTGCGCCCTACCAATGGTAGGGGCCGACCACCGGGCGGCCCGCATAGGAACGCCGTCAGCGGACGAGAATCATGACGCCCATGAAACGCTTGAGACGCAAACCGCCCGCTTCTGGGTAGATCCTGTAGCCCTCGGCCTTGGACTGCGCGTCGATGACGAAATCCACGTTCGCGGGCTGCGACGGCCAGGTGACAACATACGGGCTCTCGCTCTTCCTTATCGCGTTGAGGTCGGTCTTTCCCGCGAGATTGACGTTCACGACCGACGGCGCCTCCGCCGTGCCGGACTGGAACGTCATGTCGCCGACCACGGCGCTTGCAACGGCGGCGGTCGTGTTCGCAACCGCGTTCGTGAGGTCGAACGATCCCGTAATCGCGCTCAGGTCGAGCGTCGAGCCGTTGCGCATGTTGATCGGCAGGTGGCACGGCCCGGCAAGATACCTCCCATAGACTTGAAGGTGGGCGACGCGGTCGTTCTTCTGCCAGAACGTCCCTTCGTAAACAAGCCCCTTGACGTCGGCGTTGCCTTTCAACTTGAAGCAGGCGGGCGCGTACACCTCCACGTCCACGTTGGTCGGGCCGCAGCCGTTGAGCCACTCGTAGCGGCAACTCCCGCCGGAGAACACCCACTTGCCGTAGTCGTTCGACCGAAACGCCCCGAGGCCGACATAGGATGTGCCGTCGAAGGTCAGGGTGTGGCCGTTCATCGTGAACATCGCATACGACGTGTCCGGGCAGGCGAAATAGACGTTGCCCAGCTCAAGACGCGCGTCGTCCCCCGAAACGACAAACGTCGAGCCCAGGATCCTGAATGCCATATTGTAGCCGCCATCGGTTGTATTATTCGTCTTGCTGCGGAACGTGCCCGCGAGGTCGTAGGCGTAGATGCAGGACGACGTGCTGTAATAGCCCGCCATGTCGTACACCGCGCCCGCGCAGATCTTCACGGATGCGTTCTTCGCCCCCAGCGGGTATTTGTTCGTGCCGAGCGACAGCGTGCCGTCCGCCACTTCCGTTCCGCCCGTGTAGGTCTGGCTTTCGCACGCGGCGACGAATGTGCCGTCGCCGTCCTTAACGAGCTTGAGCGAGCCTTTGAACGCGACCGACGCGTTTGCGTTTGTCGTCCCCGCCGGCACGTCGACGTGCAGCTCGCCGCCGGCGGCCGCGGAGGTGAACGCTCCGCTCCCCTCAATCTTCCCGTTCAGGTGGAGTTTCTTCCCGTTGAGGTCCACCGTCACGCCATCGGGCACGCACAGCGAGGGAATCCCGCACCAGTCTGCGTCGGCGGCGAGCGTCGCGTTCCCCGCCTCGATGCGCAGGTACTGCCACGGAATCTCCGTGCCGACGGGGGCGTTGAGCGCGGCGGAGCCGGAACAGACAATCACGCGCGTCAGCTCGCAGGGAAGCGCGTCGTCGCCCGTAAGGAGCGTTCCCGATCCGTTGCGGCACTCCCAGTTGGCGGCGGAATTGAGGCTCGTGCCGTCGCCCGCGCCGGTCCACGTCGCCGTCGCCGCGACCTTGTCGAGCCGCGCGTACACGGTCTTGCCGTCGGCGGAAAGCGAGAGCGCGAAGCGGGGGTCCGTCACGCCGAAATGCGCAAGCGCATCGCTCTCGCCCGACGGAAGCGCGATGCCGTCCGTGACGAGCGCGACGTCGCCGCCGTCGTAGTTGGAGACGTCGAACACGATCTTCGCATCCGCGCCGAACGTGAGCGTCCCGCCCACCTTCGCGTCGTAAAGCGGCACGGTCAGCTGAAGGCCGTCGCCGATTTCAAGCGCCTCAGGCGCGAAGCGCGAATCCTCTGCGCACTTGAGCGTAGCACTCACCGGGAGGGCCGCGCTTGTCGCGGCCGCAAGAGACAGCTTCTGGGGCGTGACAAAGGTATCGTTGGTGATCACGACGCCGTCGGCAAACGCCACCGCCACTTCGACTTCCGTATCTTCGAGCGTGGGGTAGATCGTGGTGCGCGTGGTGTCCGTCCACGCCTCTCCGTCGTCATCCCATTCCCTCACGCCCCATGAGGCGAGGCCGCCCGCCCACGCGCCGCTCGTCGTCACCGTGCGCACGAGGTTCGTCGCGTCCAGGGGCGGCAGGCATGGCACGTTGTTCGTGAGCCACGCGATCTGCTCCGGCGAAAGGGAGTAGTTGTACAGCGCCACCTCGTCAACGAAAACATTCGGATTGATGTTTCCCGCTTTGCCAGCGAGACGCCAAGTATTATCATCGTTCATGCTTTGCCGCCCCGCCATCATCGTCGTGACAACATGCGCGGGATCGGGCGTGGTTCCATAGGTGGAACGCCACTTGAACTCGCCGTCCTGGTAAAAGTCGATCTTCTGCTCCGCTTCGTTCCATACGGCGCAATAGTGCTGCCATGTGTCGGCCTTGCGCGTGTACGGTCCCGTATTCGATCCGCCGTAAACATTGAGTCCTGATGTCGGCCTCGTACTGTTAAACTCATACCGCATGAATTTTCCGCCGACGCCGAAGGTGAAGCAGTCAGTCCAGTTAGACGGAGCGGCGTTGCCGCGCATCCAGAAGGAGAACGTGAAGCCTGACCCGACTGTCGCGCCAAGGCCGGCGGAATCAGAAATGCGCCACGTTGCCCTGTTTCCTGCGTTCATCGCGTAGGCCGTGCCGAGAGCGGCGTTTGCTGTTGGCGCGGTGATATAACCCGTCGTGTTTACGCCAGGATTATTCTCCTTCTCGTCGCCATAGAGGAAAGCGACCGCCGTGCCTGTGCCGGAGTTGACCTTGGCGGTCGCGCCGAAGGTCGCGTTCGTCGTGTCGAAGTGCCAGCAGTAGGGCATTTCGCGTCCGGGACCGGCGACGGGCTGGGCGGGCTTGTACTTCGCGAGCCACTTCACCTGCTCGTCCGTCGCGGGATAGTCGAAGAGCGCAAGCTCGTCGAGGCAGGTGCCGCCCGTGTTGGTGGCGCGGTCATTGCCGTCGTAGAGCTGCCGCCGCACCGTCGAGCCGATATGGAGCTGCTGGAGATTGCCTCCGCGGAAGAAGTTGATGTTCGCGATATGCTTTCCATCGACATAAAACAAGCACGTTCCAACTGAGTTTGTGCCATTCGGCTTGGCGACAAAAGCGACATGCTTCCACGCGCCGGAGGTCAATTCGGTTATCGTCGTGCCGTTGCCGTCAAGACGGACAGTTGGATTGGTCGCGGAGGAATTATTGGCCTTGGGGTAGTAGTAGAACGTGGCGTTGCTGTTGTTTTTCGCAATGTACTCAATGCGGTAGTCCACGCCGTTCAGACGGAAACCGAAGAAGTCGCTGTAGGCATTATGCGAAGAAGTGGCCGTCACCCAGAACGAGATCGTGAAGCCACGATCCGTACTGCAGCCAAGGGACGCGGAGCCGTCGCCAAGCCAGAGGGACGAAGGCGAAGACTCGCTGAGCGCATAACCTGAGCCGAGCGCACCGCCAGAGACAAAGCCGAGCGGATTGGAACCGCTCTGCTTGAACGTCGGCTCCAGCGCGCCCGTGCCCTTGTTCACGCCCGTATAGACGAGCGCGCCGTTCTCGACCTTGTCGAAGTCGTAGTAGTACAGGAGCGAACGCGCGTTCGCCGCCATCGCGCTTGCCGCGAATACCACTGCTGCAACCAGTTTTCTCATACTTGTTTCCTTTCCTTCTCCTGTTGAAGATTGGGTGTGTGAAAAACACGGGCCGCGAGGCGCGGTCTGCGTCTCTCGGCTCATGAAATGATTGTGTAAATGTGAAAGTGTTGCCAATTGCCAATGTTGCCAATCCCAATTGGACATTGGACATTGGCTATTGGCAACATTTGCACATTGGCAACATTCCTCGTGGCCGTCAGGCCATGAGGGGGGGGGTATTGCGCTGAACCCTTCCCCAAAAGTGAGACACGATGTATGCTCCTTTTGTCATAGGCGAGGGTATTTTACAAAAGTGGAATGATGGTGTCAAGTGGGTACTACATGCGGGGATGGGGCGGCGGGGAAGCGCCGTCCCCGAAGGGGCGGGCCGAAGGCCCGAGGCGCGCACCCGCCGCCCCATCCCCGGAAATCGCTTCCACTGGGCTTGCGCATGAGGAGACGATTCCATTGGCCCGCAAGCGCTGGTCGAGGAACGCCTCTCTGTAATGGACCGGCGACAGGTAATTGAGTTTCTTCTGTATCCTTTCCGTGTTGTACCACGGCATGTAGTCGTTGACCAATCCCCTGACCTCTTTCGCCGGCAGCAGGGTCTTGTACCCTTGCTTGGTCAAGCCCAGATCGACTTTCATCCCCGAGAAGAAATTCTCGCTCAATGAATTGTCCCAGCAGTTACCTCTCCGCGACATGCTGCGTACGACCTGGAGTCCTTCGCAGAGCTTCACCCAGCCGTTAGACCAGTACACCGAGCCCTGGTCGTTGTGGATCAAGGCGTCCTTGAGGGCCTCCGGCGGCAATGCCGTGAGCATGCGTCTGACGAATTCCTCCGAGTTCACGGCGCTGATGCTGTACGACACGACCTCGTGGTTGAAAAGATCCAGAAGCGGACTGACATAGATGAACTTCTGGTCGCTGCATGGAATGTAGGTGACGTCCGTGGTCAGCTTCCTCATAGGCATCCCGGCGACGAAATCGCGCCTGAGGATGTTCGGCGCGCGGTTCTTCTTCAGCATTTCCCCAACCGCCTTGTAGTAGTTTGCCGGATGCTTTCTGCGCCGTATGCGGGAGTGGATGCCGTGCTCTTTCATCAGCCTGTGGACGCGCTTGCGGTTGACCCTTGTGCCGTTGCGCAGGATCCTTGCCATGAGTCCCGGCCCCGCCTTCAGCAGGCGGTTGTTGACCTCGCCGGTCAGGCGTTCTATACCGTAGGTCGAGGAAACGTGCCTGTCGTTCTCGATGTCGCACATGAGACGGACAAGCTCCGCGTCGCTCTTGGCCTTTGCCGAAGGCTTGAGTGCGCGGTAATAGGTGCATCGCGGAACCCCGGCAACGCGGCAGGCGTCCTTGACCGTGCTCCCGTGGGCAACCAGCGACTGAACGGCGGCTAGCTCTTTTTTTTTGCGACTTCCTCCGGAGAGAATCCGCTCGCATGCTCCACCAGCGCAGTATAGTGGAACCGCAGCAGGTGGTTCTGCGCCTCCAGCCACTTGATTTTCTCTTCCGCGGACAGGTCGCCCGGAACCGACGCCGGATCCGTCGCACGCAGTATCCTTTCCACGGCCTGAGATGAACGCTTCGATTTCATGGCGGTATTGTACCAAATCCTTCGCCTCGGCGCATCTGTAATGGGAGTGCCCGTCACTTGTCGACCACGACACGTCGCCAGACTTGAAACGCCTGAGCCAGTCCCTTACGGTGTATTGCTTTAGCCCGAGCATCTTGGCCACTTTCCGATACCCGTTGCCCTGCCTGAATAATTCAAGGCATGCGATCTTTGTCGCGATTTCGATTGGTTTGGCTTGTGCGCACTGGAGAGCCCAATCGCCAAGTTGTCCATTGTTTTGCTGTGTCATTTGTCTCCTTTCCATGACAGAAAGGAGACATCAAGACTACCTTTTACCGTGTCTCAAATTCGGGGAGTAGTGCACGCGGACGCGCCTGTAGCGCGTTTACGCACTGTATTTCGGAAGACCTTCGGACTTCTGACAGCGGACTTCGCAAATCGTCCGTTGTCAGAAGTCCGATGTCTTTTGCCACACCTTAAACTAACCGCCCGCAAGGGTAACACCAGAGAGGGAAAAAGAAAATGAACAAGAGAAAACAAACATGGAAAGCCGCCGTCTCAGCGGCGGCAAGCGCGGGAAGCGCGACTTTCCCGTATGCCGCGTTGCGCCGGTGGCGTGAAGCGACAAAAGGGACGCAAGAAACAAAAGAGACTGTCCCTTGCGGCTCTTGCTCGTCCCTTGAGTCCCTTTGACAAACAACAAGCAAATCAAAAAGGAAAACAATCATGCACCCAACAATCCTCAAATCAACGTGCGGCAAACTCGCCGCGCTCGCGGCGGCAATCGCGGCAACCGCGACCATTCCGTCATTTGCGGAAACAGAAGCAGTCTGGACCGGTAACGGCACGACCGACCTCACGAGCGATGCGGCGAACTGGGACATCGGCAGAGTGCCGGATCAAAACTGCAATGTCTGTTTCATCATCGAGGACGGCGATCCGGCGGCTGTCATCGGCGGCGACATGTACTGGGCGGCGTTCCGGGTGCGCTCCGGCACCATCATACAGACGAACGGAACAGTGACCACCAAAGTGGCTCCGTGGATAGGAACCCACGCTGAAAGGGACACTGTCGGCTGGTACAAGATCAGCGGCGGCAAACTGACTGTGGGATCGAACTACGACATCGCTTTGGGCTACAATGGTGACGAGGGGCATCTTGATATCAGCGGAACAGGCGAAGTCAGCTGCAAGGGAGTCTATCTCGGCTACTACACAACCGCAGGCGCTCAGGGCTATGTCTCGCTGAAGGATTCAGGCAAGCTCACAACCAGCGGCGATTCTTATATTGGTTACCAAGCCGGCAACAAGTATTCCGAATTCAATCAGGCGGGCGGTACTGCTTCGTTCGGTAGCGCCGTTTACATCGGCAACGCCGGCAGCGCCGACAGCGTTTCGAAGTACGTCATGTCGGGCGGCACGGCAACCATAGCCACATGGCTCAATGTCGGACAGACGAGCGGCAAAACCGGCGCATTCGAGATGTACGGCGGCACCATGACGATTGGCAACAGAGGCGGCGGACACGGTTTGAACCTCGGCAGAAACGGAAATGGCACGATGACGATCTACGACGGCACGATATCGGTCCAGGGAGTTTTCTACATCACGAAAGCCAATACCGCAAATGGTACGCTGAACCTCCTCGGTGGTACGCTTGCAGTCGATAACGACATGTGCGCGACCTACTCCGCCGGCGCGACATTCAACTGGAACGGAGGCACGCTGAAAGCGCAGAAGGCCGGACGCCTGATCCAGTCCTCCGTACCGGTGATGATCGGTGAGAGGGGCGCAAAGATAGATCCGAACAAACTTTCCGTGTCGATTGAAGCGACGCTTTCCGGCAGCAACCCGCTCTGCCTCCTGCCCAATACTTCCGGTACAATCACGCTGCCGGCCTCGACCACGCTCAACATAGCATTTTCGGTGCCTCCGGAGAAGGGCGCGGGAACGTACACCGTGCCGACAGTTGTTTCGGACGGCGGAACGCTTACGTACCTCACGAAGACGCCTGACGGACTCTACAATGTCGCGTGGTCTGCCAACAATACGAAAGTGACTGTAACGGAGGTCTCTCTTGCGCAGGCGAACTGGAACGGGAACGGCGAGACGGCATCCCTCGGCGATGCCGGCAACTGGGACGCGCTTCCCAGCACGGTGTCGGACGTGCGAATCGCGGCGAGCGGCGTGAAGTCGCCCACCGTCCCCGACGGCACGACCACATACGCATCGTTCAGCCTCAGCAGCGGAACGATGATCCATTCCGCAGGAACGCTCGAAACGTCAAAGCATTCGTTCATCGCGAGCGGCAGCGGCGATGCGACGTACAATCTTTCCGGTGGCACGCTCTCTATAGAAGGATGGCTCAATGTCGGACAGAACGCGGGCAGAACCGGCACGTTCAACATGACGGGCGGTAGGCTGATGACGGGAAGCATGATTGGCATCGGCAGAAATGGCACGGGCGTCTTTGAAATGTCGGACGGCTCCATCTTGATCAGAGCCGGTGTCAGTCTTCCCTTATTGTCGATTGCGCGAGGTAAGACCGGCAATGGTACATTCCGCATGTCAGGCGGAACGGTGCGGGTGCCGGGCGATATGTACGTAGGAGATGGCAATGGCGAGAGCAACACGCCAGGCAATAGTAGAGCCGTATTCGAGTTGTCTGGTGGCTCGGTGATGGTCAATGGCATGTTCGAGGTCGGAAAGTACGGATGCGCAAACGGCACGGCGACGATTTCCGGCGGCGTGATGACCATATCCGGCGAGACGCACGTTGGCGGAATCGGCACAGGCAAGTATGTCCAGACCGGCGGCGAAAACGACTGCGACAGTTTCTACGTCGCCAATTCCACCGGAAGTACTGGCGAAGTCGAGCTGCGCGGCGGGTCTCTTGTTTCCCGCAGGTTTCTTTCCATCGGCAGGTACGGGACTGGCTCGTACACGCAGTCCGGCGGGCTGGCGTCGTTCGAGCAGTTCGCTTCGATAGGTCGTTATTCGGCGGGCGTCGGCACCTGCACGGTCACGGGTGGAACGTTCCGAGTGACGGACACGCTGGGCGGCCTCTATGTCGGTACCGAAGGCCGAGGCACGATGGACGTTGGCGGCGATGCAGTCGTTGAAATCCCGAAGGCGATAACGATAGGATACACTGTGAATAGTTCAGGCGCGATGACGCTTCGCGACAATGCCAGGATTGTTGCGCCGTTCATCAAGAACGGAGCAAGCGCGAATACGAGCCTGACGTTCGACGGCGGAACGTTCGAAGCCACGGCGGCGACGAACATTCTGGAGGGAATCGGCAATATCGCGCTCAAGGCCGGCGGCGTGACGATCGACACGCAGGGGTACGACCTCACCATCAAGGACTGCACGTTCAACGTCTATCCCAACGGTAAGATCACAGTCGTCGGCGGTGGTACGGTGACATTCGTGAACTGCACTGCAAGCCTCACCGCGAAGCCGAGCACAAAGTTCGTGTTCGCCGAGACGGACGGCGTGTTTTCCGGGATGCCGGCGTTCACGAACACGCAGGGCTGCAAGGTGAAGATGTCCGCCGACAACAAGAAGATCAGCGTTGTTCCATCGAGCTTCATGCTCATCATCAAGTAACCCGCCTGCGGCGCGTTCGGCGAACGCGCCCTACCAACTGCACGTTCTACATGTTCTACACGGACAAAAACACGGACAAAAGAGAAATCTAAAGCAAAGACAGCTTCGGCAACGCGCTGGCAGCGCGTTGTACAAGAGTGGCGGGCGATCAGCCTCCCCGTGGCAGGCGCTGGTCGCTTGCGCGGGCGCGCGAATGGGGCCGGACGAATCCGTGGTACTGCGGGTTCAACCACGTGCCGGCGAACGCGATCAACGACGTGGAGATCTGGGCGAAGGAGACGTTCTCGCCGGACTTGATCCGCAGCGAATTCAAGCTCGCGACGGATCTCGGCTTCAACTGCGTGCGCATCTTCCTGCAGTACAAGGTCTATGAAGCGGACCCGGCGTGGTTCCTCAAGGCGTTCGAGCAGTATCTCGTGCTTGCCGACGAGGCGAAGCTCAAGGTGATGCCGGTCCTGTTCGACGACTGCACGTTCTGGCCCGCGACCGATCCGCAGCTTGGCAAGCAGACCGATCCTTTGCCCGGCTGGGGCATGTGGGGCTGGGTGCCGTCCCCGGGGCATACGATGGTGGTCGACTATCGCACGCACGGAGCATTGGAGAAATACGTCAAGGACATCATATCCCGGTACAAGGACGATCCGCGCATTTTCATCTGGGATCTCTACAACGAGCCTACTAACAGCATGAGACTCCCCAGGCTTAGAAAATACTCGATCGACCTCATGCACAAATGCTTCCGGTGGGCGCGGGAAACAGCCCCCTCGCAGCCTCTCACCGTCGCATGCTTTCGCCCTGTCGACCCGGTGTTCGACAAGATCGCGATGGCTGAAAGCGACATCATCACGTTCCATTTCTACGGAAACGCCGCCGGGACTCGCAAGAAGATCGCGGAAATGTCCGTTGCGGGGCGACCGATAATCTGCACGGAATGGCTCTTCCGTCCGTCCGGTTGCGACGTACCGAACATTCTTTGCATCTACAAGGAGACGGGAATCGGCTGCATGTTGTGGGGGCTTGTCAACGGCAAGGCGCAGACGCACCTGCCCAACGGAGAGTTTACCCCGAATTTCAAAGGCCCGTGGAAACACGACCTCTTCCACTCCGACCACCGGCCGTACAGCGTGAAGGACCTCGAACTCATCCGCGCCGCCACCCGTGCCACAACA
>Ga0256407_10012252_pt1 | contig 11705 bp, 13 predicted proteins | sample RumenRJG_04DNA_FD_193489 | JGI IMG/M metagenome (GOLD analysis project Ga0256407, IMG submission 193489) | Bovine rumen microbial communities from Lethbridge, Alberta, Canada - RJG_04 | ecosystem: Host-associated > Mammals > Digestive system > Stomach > Rumen | place: Canada: Alberta... | reverse complement strand
ACAAAAGAAGTTATAATAAAGGACGACGTCCTGCCGGTGCTACTAGAATTGAATTAAAATGATAGTAAATGGTAAAAAAATTACATATATCATACTAGCATTTTTGACGACAGTTAGTGTTGGGATGCTTTTGTTCCGATGGGGCATAATTCCTCCCATCTTCGGAGAGGCAGTTAATGCTGATGATAGAAACGAGGTGATGCTCAACCTCTCGTATAGTTATCTAGCAGGTTTAGTCTTTTATATTCTTGTTACGTGGCTACCCTATAATATAAGGTCACATAAGATGCGCCCCTTCATTGAGGAGAAGAAAAAGGTAATCAAAGACAAAATTGATGAATGTGCAATAGCTACAATACCGACGGCAATCATCATTGATCATAAACCTGACAGGACGGAGTTGATAAGCCATTTAGAGAAGACCAGTTTTTTGATAGTTCCTACCTACATGTCCTTGCTTACCCAAGGCTCAACCATTTATGACCACTGGCGGTTGAAGAGAGATGAAATTAAAACCGCGATTGCTGACGTTCTGGAATTCAAGGAATATCTAACTGACAAAGAGCTTGTTGTTTTGGGCAAGATACAGGATTGTCAATTCTTCTGTGGCATCAATGCGATTTTTCCAATGACAGACACTCCCGATGCAAGGAGGAAAATGGCCAATTATCTATGCGACGCTATTGATGTTGCTGAAGAATTATAAACACCAGAGACTCTCGGCCCTCCACACCTGCCGGAGCCAGGTTGTTAATGCAAAGTACAATAAATGGCTTAAATGTCTGTAATTTGAAAATAAACAACAACGAGCACAATAAAAAAAGAAGTGGATCAAAGAAGGTTTAGTTCGATGGCCAAGGGAAAGTCAACCATCCCCTGATTCTGAATCAAACCATAGAGGTGAGCAATATAATCTTGAATTTAATCGGTTCAGGTCTTGTTTTCACCTTTTGTTTATTTTTTTTAAAAGATTATCGTTTGCTAATTAATAGTGTAAAAAAGTATAGAAAACGAGCATTAATTGCGAATATTTATCAAAAATCATGTTTTTTTAGTGATAATGATCGTTTTTTTTGTATATTTGCACTGGCTAAAGAAAAGAAATTTATTGCATGTTTGGTATAAATCCACAAAATAGGGAAATATATTCCCATAATTTTATACGCTCTGTGCATCTCAGAGCTACATATCCTTTAACTTCAAAGTGTTCTGATAACAGAGATCGGTTCAAAGACCTTTTTTCTGATGTCATGCCAAAAGCAGATGATGCCAGGGCGTTTAAAATAGAATTTGATAGTAAGGGGAGTAAAGTAGAAACCAGCGTTGATGCACAAAGAATAGTTCTTCATTCAGAGGATATGCAAAAGGAAATGGCATTCTCGAATGAGGATTGTATGTATATTGTTTCTGGTGATGGCTATAAGAGTTTTGACGAAGTAAGCAAACAATATCAAAAAGCTATATTTTTTGCTCAGACATGTGGTGTTCATACTTTAACTTCACTTGTGGTTCGCAAAATTAATGTCGTACAGTTTAAGGGTGAGACGAAAGATGGTATAGTGCCGATTCATGGACCGCTTAATGAGTTGATAGCTAAAGAACTAACAATTGGATATGATGTGAGACGTTCAATAAATCCCTTTATAAAACAAAGCATGCAAACTATTGTGTTGGTTGATCAAGGCTATGAATTAACAATTAAGTATGGGGTAGAGGCATTGCAGCGAGAGTCCGATAGCAAAAAACTTTCGGGTATTGTGGTTATTGATATCTCAATGAGGAAAAACCAAGTACCAGTAGACTCTTTAGAGACTGAATTGAATCGATTCAATAGTGAAATTTATAGCGCTTTCAAGTGGATGCTCACTGATACTGCAATAAAATTGTTGAAGAATAATGGAGAGTAGATTTTCTTATGTAAATCCAGATAACATTACTTCATCAGGGTTTCTTAAAGAAAGCAGCCTTGATAGGGTAGACTATGCTTCACAGCTTGCCAATAATGGTGACTTTATAACTAAGGCTGTAGCAATGGGAGTTATTGTATTTACTTTCTCATTCAATGAATCTGCTTCAGCACAGACAAAAGATCTGTCTATGCACTTCTCCAAACCAGATATTACTATTCTGGAAAAGGTAGAACGTGAAATAAGGGACGACATTCAATCTCAACAAGAACAGATGCGCCACTTTTGGAAACAAGAGGTATCAAGCCTTGCTCTTTTAAAAGAGGGATGGGATGGAGAGCAAGCCAAGAGAGTATCAACAACAGCAATTAATAATGTTCTAAACATGCTTAATAGCAAACAAGTAAGACTTGACTTGATACAGGATATATATGCAAATGAAGCAGGTACGGTTACAATAGAATGGGATAATGGCAACAAAGAATATGCAGGTATTCAAGTAGGCAGACAACTTATGTCATACTATGTTACTTTACATTCTGGTGAAATTCTTAAGGATTACGAGCCAATAAATGCTGTGGGGTTAAAAGAACTGTATAGAAATATATCATTGCTATAATGCGTAAGAATGTAAATGCAGAAATAGCTAATGATGAGCATCTGCTTAGAACTGCCTTTGGCCCGATGCACTTCAATCATAAGGGTAAGTTAAGACCATCATGTTTGAAACCGATGACAAAGGAACCCGATGAGGATAATCCCTCAAGGATGAATAACAAGATCTCTGTTACGAGACTTGATTATGCAGGTTGGAAGTTTTGTTTATCTCATGCAAAATCTCATCAGAGTGAGATTAAGACATTTAAGGGCTTTCTAAAGCTTTTAGTTGGGAAGGTTAGAAGTATTGGCCCTCAGGTGCAATACAAACCCACAGAAGATAACCCTTTCCATGCTAATATAGTTTTTCCTGATATTGACAAACCACATGAAGATGAACTTGACGAACTTGAAACAGCAAGTTTGCAGGCAACAATGAGAAAACTATTAGAAAGTGGAGAGTACGTATCAGATGAAGAAGCAGAAGAACTGGCGAAGTCAGAACCATTGGATTTTATAGAAACAGTTGAAGAAAGTAATGATGATATAGGTAACAATACGTTCCAAGAAAAAAGGCATTCTCCTGTAATGAACCTAATAGGAATTATCAAAAGGTTTTTTAAGCTGGGATGAATTCATTGCTTGTCACATACCAATGTCGTCTATACTGAGTTGCCCGTTGAAATAAGCGCCACACCATGCTTGCTTGAGTTACGCTCCTAGCAGATGCTGCGAAATCCGTAAAATATTCTGTTTTATGACAGAAAATGAAATTAAAAACTATATTGAACTCGGGAATCTTGTGGTGAAGATTGAAGCACAAGTGTTCAACATAGAAAAAGGGGATTTGAATTTTCAAATTGCCTGCATTGATAAATATCCATTCTTTGATGGAAGCGGGTTATTGAAATTACGAAAAGATGCACTGAAGGAATATTATGAAATGCTCATAACGGCTTTCTTTTGCTCCTGTAAGTTTACTTACGAGACATCTGACACCACAATCCTTGAAGCAATCAACGCTTGTGTAGTCCATCTGAATGATGTGATTGCTCGTCGCAGTTTTGCAGTACAAGGGTTGCCGATGGCGAAGCCATTATATGACTTGTACAATTGTGCATACGCAAAACTCCTGAAATTAGGATTGAAGGATAATGCATCCGACCTTGAAAGGCTCAAAAAAGGAATCTTTCATGGTTGGGTACGATTAGGTTAACCGCTTTAGGTACATTTGTTATGCGGGTCATCAGAACCTTTCGCTCATTAAGCAGTATCAGTCCGTGGCTCCGTAAACTCTACTATCGGCTTTATATAAAATAGAAGAAAAAAACTTATAATAGCTAAAAATACATATAATGGCAATTTCCACACAATTAGAATATGTGAAGAATAATAAAGCTACGCTTGACAAAAAATACAATGGTCAATATGTAGTGATATCTAAGGCGTTAGAAGAAAAAGCTTTTAACACTTTAGATGAAGCTTATCTGTTTGGAGCTAATAATTGGGGACTAGGTAACTTCCTACTCCAGCAGTTTGGAAACTTTAATAATCAGGTTCATATTATTAATCAAACTATAACTGTTTTATGATAACTGCATATAGACATCATTTTACAGGTATTGTTAATAGGATACTGGTCGATTGCAATATCAGTATACCCCATGTGGAGGGAACTGCGAGAGCAATGAAAGCGTTATGGGATACGGGCGCTACTTGTACTTGTATTGCTAAATCTGTTGCTCAAGAGATGAATCTTATAAAAGTGAATGAGAGGGAATTGATAGGAGCAGACAATAAACCTTTCATGTCGGAAGTTTACTGCATCCAGCTTCAGATGGGGCACTTCGTTATTAATAATATGGAAGTTTGTGGGATCCCCATGGAAGGTAAGAGAGAGGATATGATAATTGGAATGGATGTTATTACAAAAGGTGATTTGTCTATTACTAATTATCAAGGTCAAACATTCCTCACTTTTAGGGAACCTTCTCTTGAGAGAATAGACTATGTTGCAGAGATAGACCTTTATAATGATAGTTTTAAAAGACATAATATCAATGTCCTTCATCATATTAAAGCTGATAAGTGCTCGTGTGGAAGTGGGAAAACATACAGTAATTGTCATGGGCAATCTGTCTATGCAAAATATGAGAACAGTTTATTGCCTGATTCCACCAAATTAAATAAGAAATAGGAAATAAGGATAAGGCCTAAGGTCAAATTACGAGTATGGGTAGGCAAACCTTTAAACATTAACCAGAAATTGCCGTGATACTTTAACCAAAAATTTCCGTCTCCCAATCCTGATCAGAGTACCGCTCCACGAAACAATCCCGCTAACCGCTCAACACTAACCGATAATAGTATGGACAAATTCACTTTTTTCGATTTGCGTGTATATCAAGAATCAAAGCTGTTGGTAAAGGATGTATATTCACTTTTGGAGAAGTTCCCAAAGTTTGAAATCTACGCTATGGGTGATCAGTTGAGGAGGGCAGTAGTTTCTGTACCATCGAATATTGCGGAGGGTTCTGGAAGATCTTCGCTTAAGGAAAAGATGCACTTCTTGGAAATTGCTTATGGTTCACTAACCGAAACCTTATGTCAACTCGACATAGCCCATGATCTTGGTTATATCAGCGATGAAGAATTCTGTGTCGAAAAAGAAAGAATAAGTGTAATTGGTAAGCAGTTATCTGGTTTACGTACCTCATTCCAAAAACAGTTGGAGTCCTCTACTCGCTAACCGCTAACCGCTTATCGCTAACCTATTAAACAAAAAACAATTAAAACCCAAATAAAAACAAAACACAATGATTAACGTTGGAATTATTGGATGTGGCTTCGTTTGCGGAGCTGGGTCTATTGGTTCTAACATTCAACAAACAAAGTAGATTAAACAATTAAACAAAATATAATATGTCAGTATTTAAGGACAAAGTACTTCTTATTACGGGCGGTACAGGTAGTTTTGGTAATGCCGTTCTGAATAGATTCCTCAGAACCGATATTGGTGAAATCCGCATATTCTCTCGCGATGAGAAGAAGCAGGACGATATGCGTCACGACTTCCAGGCTCGTATGCCGGAAGTCGCTAACAAGATTAAATTCTATATTGGTGACGTTCGCAATAGATCGACGTTACATTATGCCATGCAAGGTGTGGATTATGTGTTCCATGCTGCTGCATTGAAGCAGGTTCCCAGTTGTGAGTTCTTCCCTATGGAGGCTGTGAAGACCAATGTGATTGGTACTGATAACACCCTGGATGCTGCCATTGAGGCAGGTGTTAAGTGCGTGATTTGCTTGAGCACCGATAAGGCAGCATATCCTATCAATGCTATGGGTATCACCAAGGCTATTGAAGAGAAAATTGCTGTGGCCAAGAGCCGTTTGAGTGGTAACACCAAGATTTGCTGCACCCGTTATGGTAATGTGATGTGCTCACGTGGTTCGGTTATTCCTCTCTGGATTGACCAGATTCGTAAGGGAAATCCCATTACTATCACGGAGCCTTCTATGACACGTTTCATCATGAGTCTTGAAGAGGCTGTTGACCTCGTGCTCTTTGCCTTCGAGAACGGTAAGAATGGCGATATCCTTGTACAGAAAGCTCCTGCTTGTACGATACAAACACAAGCTGAAGCTGTGTGTGAGTTATTTGGTGGTAAGAAGGAAGAAATCAAGGTTATCGGTATCCGTCACGGAGAGAAGATGTACGAGACCCTGCTCACCAAGGAAGAGGCAGCAAAGGCTATTGATATGGGAAATTTCTATGCAGTACCTGCAGACAATCGCGACTTGAACTACGATAAGTATTTCAAAGAGGGTGATGTAAAGCGCGCTACCATTGAAGAGTTTAATAGTAATAACACCAGAAGACTAGATTTGGCAGAAACAAAAGAGAAGATAGCGAGCCTCACTTATATCCAGAACGAGTTGAACGGCATCCCCAACCTAGTGTAAAACAAGTTTTACTCGCAGATAACGCAGATGGAGCAGATAACGCAGATTTTTAACTATCAGCGAAATCAATATCAATCAGCGAAATCAGCGCAAAATATGAATAAAATGAATATTTTGGTGACTGGCGCCAAAGGTTTTGTTGGTAAGAATCTTTGTGCGGCCCTAAAGAATATTAAGGATGGGAAGGATAGGAGATTCCCTGAGTTGAAAATTGACGGAGTCTTAGAGTATGATATTGATTCCACTCCCGAGGAGTTGGATCAGTATTGCCGTGAGGCCGACTTTGTGTTCAATCTGGCTGGCGTGAACCGTCCTCAGAACCAGGAAGAGTTCATGCAGGGCAACTTTGGCTTTGCATCTACATTGCTGGATACACTGAAGAAGCACAAGAATACTTGCCCTGTGATGCTCAGCAGCAGCCAGCAAGCCAGTCTCACCGGTCGCTTTGGTAATAGCGAGTATGGGCGCTCGAAGAAAGCTGGTGAGGATTTGTTCCTTGACTACGAAAGGGACTTTCTCCGTAACGCAGATAACGCAGATGGGGCAGATAACGCAAATCTGCGAGATCAAAATCAATCAGCGCAATCAGCGGGATTAGTACCCCGTGTACTAATCTATCGTTTCCCGAACCTCTTTGGCAAGTGGTGCCGTCCAAATTATAACAGTGCAGTGGCAACCTTCTGTAATGCCTTTGCCAACGACTTGCCTTACACCGTCAATGACCCCAGCGTAGAGCTGGAACTGCTTTACATTGACGACCTTGTGGATGAGATGATAGCAGGCTTGCAAGGCAATGAACACCGCTGTGAGTTTAATGGTTTGGAAGTTATTCCGGCCTCCTGTCCCCCTAAAGGGGAGATTGCGGAAGGGGCTGAACACTCCCCTTCAGGGGGCTTGGGGGCCTACTGCTACTGCCCCGTTACTCACAAGGTGACGCTGGGTGAAATTGTGGAACTCCTCAAGAGCTTCACCGAGCAACCCAAGACCCTGATGATACCTGAGATTCCTGCCGGCTCGTTTGCAAAGAAGCTGTATTCTACCTATCTGAGTTATTTACCGAAGGAGAAAGTGGCGTTCCCATTGAAGATGAATGTGGATGAACGTGGCAGCTTCACCGAGTTGGTTCACACCCTCAATGCAGGTCAGGTGAGTATCAACATCTCCAAACCTGGCATCACCAAGGGCCAGCATTGGCACAACACCAAGTTTGAACAGTTCATCGTAGTGAAAGGTCATGGTCTTATTCAGCAGCGCAACCTCAATGATCCGGATGGGAAGGTATTAGAGTGGGAGGTGAGTGGTGATAAAATAGAGGCTATTCACATGCTTCCTGGCTATACGCACAATATCATCAACCTAAGTGATACAGAAGACCTCGTAACAGTCATGTATTGTAATGAGATATTCGACGCTTCGCGTCCTGATACCTTCTTTGAACCTGTAAAGTAACGAACACGGATTTAACGGATAACACGGATATGTTGCTATACAGTGACCTTACTTATGCAATCAACGGAGCTGCGTTCCATGTTTACAATAAGCTCGGTCACGGCTTCCTTGAAGCAGTCTATCAGGAAGCACTGGAAATAGAATTCCAGAGACGCAACATTCCGTACGAACGAGAAAAGGAACTGAAAATCATATACGATGGGGTAGAGTTAAAACAAACTTACAAAGCAGACTTCGTATGCTATGGGAAGATAATTGTAGAACTGAAGGCGGTAAGCGCGTTAGACGATGCTCACCGGTCTCAAGTTTACAATTACCTTCATGCCACAGGCTACAAGTTGGGTTTACTCTACAACGTCGGATGTTCCGATGAACTTGAAAAAGAGCGTATTGTCGTTTAAATCCGTTTAATCCGTGCAATCCGTGGTCAATTAATAAAAATGAAAGAAATTATGAGTGGTTTTAAAAACAACGGAAAATTAAAATTATTGATAATAGTAGGTACACGTCCGGAGATTATCCGCCTTGCTGCGGTGATTAATAAGTGCCGTCAGTATTTTGACTGCTTGCTGGCACATACTGGTCAGAACTATGACTACAACCTGAATGGAGTTTTCTTCAAGGATTTGAAGTTGGCAGATCCTGATGTGTATATGGAGGCCGTAGGCAATGACCTGGGTGAGACTATGGGCAACATCATTGCCAAGAGCTACCAGCTGATGGTGGAGGTGAAGCCTGATGCAGTACTGGTTCTTGGTGATACCAATAGCTGCTTGTCTGTGATTGGTGCCAAGCGTCTCCATATCCCCATCTTTCACATGGAGGCTGGTAACCGTTGCAAGGATGAATGCCTGCCGGAAGAGACCAACCGTCGCATCGTGGATATTATATCCGACGTGAACCTTGCGTATTCTGAGCATGCTCGCCGTTATCTGGCTGACTGTGGTCTGCCTAAGGAGCGTACATATGTTACTGGTAGTCCGATGGCTGAGGTGTTGCATCAGAACCTTGCCGAGATAGAGGCCAGCGATATTCTCACTCGATTAAATAAAGAACTCAGTGGCAAAGAACTCTCCCCCTTGAGGGGGGAGCCAGAGGGGGGCTGGTTGGAGAAGGGTAAATATATTCTCTTGAGTGCGCATAGAGAAGAGAACATCGATACGGAAAAGAACTTCTTGAGTCTTTTCAATGCTATCAATAAGATGGCAGAGAAATATGACATGCCTATCCTTTATAGCTGCCATCCACGTAGCCGCAAGCGCCTTGAGGCTGCAGCGGTGGCTCCTGAGCCCAGTCGAAGGATCAAGTTAGATCCTCGTGTGATTCAGCATGAGCCTCTGGGCTTCCACGACTACAACTGCCTTCAGATGAATGCCTTTGCAGTGGTGAGTGACAGCGGCACACTGCCTGAGGAGAGCAGCTTCTTCACCAGCATTGGCCATCCGTTCCCCGCAGTGTGCATCCGCACCTCAACTGAAAGGCCGGAAGCAATAGATAAAGCATGTTTTATCATTGCCGGTATTGATGAAAAGTCATTGCTCCAGGCTGTAGATACAGCAGTGACATTGAACCAGAATGGTGACTACGGTGTTCCTGTTCCTGACTATATCGAGGAGAATGTCTCTACCAAGGTAGTCAAGATTATCCAAAGTTACGTGGGTATTGTAAACAAAATGGTCTGGCGCAAGTTTTAACGAACACGAATTGCTCGAATCTAACGAATAGGAGATAGTGAAATAATGTAGATGATGAGTTTTATTTTGTTTGAAGAATCTTAAAAGCTTGCTTTTAGAAGTTCTTCCAATAAAAGAAAACCTTTGTTCACAACAAAGCAATCTTGGCAAAGATTGTCATCTACATAATAATTCGTGAAATTAGTGAGATTCGTGTTCAAAAGAAGGAATATGATAATCCACAAGGAAGAAAGCTATAAAGTAGTAGGAGCGGCTTTCAAGGTGTATAACACCCTTGGCTCTGGCTTTCTTGAGGCGGTTTATCAAGAAGCGTTAGAGATTCAGTTCAAACGTGATGGAATGCCTTACGAAAGAGAGAAAGAAATAAAGATACAGTACGACGGCATTGAACTTAAGCAAACCTACAAAGCAGACTTTGTATGCTTTGGGAAGATAATTGTGGAATTGAAGGCGGTAAGCGAGCTTGATGACGCTCACCGGTCTCAAGTTTACAATTACCTTCATGCAACAGGTTTCAAACTGGGGCTGTTGCTTAATTTTGGTCATGCCGACGAACTGGAACACGAGAGGATAGTTATATAACGAACACGAATCTATCAAATCTAACGAATGAAGTAAGGAATTCTTTTTAGATGATGAGTTTGTTTTTGTTTGATGAATCTTAAGAGCTTACTCTTAGAAGTTCATCCAATAAAATAAAAAACATTTGTCACTACAAAGCAATCATAGCAATATGATTGTCATCTGAAAAGAAAAGATTCGTTTAATTCGTGCGATTCGTGTTCGTTAAAGATTAATTCTCAAATTCTTGATATGAGTGAAGATTACGCTTCAATGGATAAGTCCTAACTCATCTCCATGATTCACTTTTTTGAGAAACGTGATGGGGAGAGTAAGAAGGAGAATGAAGCACTGAAGGTGAAGAAGAAATAACCGTTCACATCAAACATCATCCATCTTATACACATCTTCCCTCTCGAAGCACATCCGACCTCAGACATCAGACATCAGATGGTTTCGACTCTCGATTCCAGACTCTAGACTCTAGACCCTCGCCTCTCGCCAAAAACAAATTAAACCAAGCAATAATTCAGCGCTAAAAACGTTATTATATATAATGGTGATGGGAATCCCTTTGCCATTCTAAAATAAAACAAGATTAATATATGTTCAATTTAGATAGATTTATATCCGATAGCGTAACCTTTCGCTCCGTCAGTATGTTTGTTCCAGATATTGAGGCAAACAAAGAGAAACTGACAGAGGAAATAAAAGGCAAAAAGGTCTGTGTTATTGGTGGAGCTGGTTCTATTGGTTCAAGCTTCATCAAGGCTGTGTTGTGTTTTGAGCCAAAAAGTGTAGTCGTTGTCGACCTCAACGAAAACGGACTGGCAGAACTGGTGCGTGATGTGCGTAGCACAAATGGGTTATTTGTACCTGACGAGTTCCGCTGCTATACCCTTAATTTCGCAGATCCAATATTTGAGCGTATTTTCCGTGAAGAAAAGGGCTTTGATATTGTGGCAAACTTCTCTGCACATAAGCATGTACGTTCTGAGAAAGATCGATATAGCGTACAGGCACTCATTGAGAACAATGACATCAAGGCGAAAAAGTTGATGGATTTGCTCACGGTGTATCCTCCCAAGCACTTCTTCTGCGTGAGTACTGACAAAGCTGCAAACCCTGTAAATATTATGGGAGCTTCTAAGCGCATTATGGAAGACTTGGTTATGGCTTATAACATGTATTTCAAGGTAACCACTGCACGCTTTGCTAATGTGGCATTCAGCAACGGCTCCCTGCCTGACGGATGGATTCACCGCTTGCAGAAGCGCCAACCATTGGCAGCACCAAGTGATGTAAAGCGTTACTTCGTGTCACCCGAAGAGTCTGGTCAGATTTGTATGCTGGCTTGCATTCTGGGACGTGGTGGTGAAGTATTCTTCCCCAAGTTGGGAGAGGATCAGATGCTCACCTTCTCTTCCATATGTGATGACTTCGTAAAAGCCAATGGCTTCGAGAAAGACCCCTGCTCCACCGATGAAGAAGCCAAAAAGAAGGCTGCAGAGTTAAAAGTGGCAGAAGC
>Ga0256407_10012250_pt1 | contig 11705 bp, 7 predicted proteins | sample RumenRJG_04DNA_FD_193489 | JGI IMG/M metagenome (GOLD analysis project Ga0256407, IMG submission 193489) | Bovine rumen microbial communities from Lethbridge, Alberta, Canada - RJG_04 | ecosystem: Host-associated > Mammals > Digestive system > Stomach > Rumen | place: Canada: Alberta | collected... | reverse complement strand
CAAGGCTGCTCTTGAAATGAAAAAGAGAGTTGCTGATATGCTTGACATTAATACCGATTATATGTGGGTATCTACCTTCCATTCCTTTTGCGCAAGGCTTTTAAGAATGGAAATTGATGCTATGCCACCCTATAATAAAAAATTTAACATCTTAGATGAGGATGATTCCTTAAAGATAGTTAAGAATATTATAGAGGATTTAGATTTTGATACGGATTATAAGCCAAAGGTTATAAGAGAATGTATTTCAAAAAGTAAGAATTTTAAAAATTATAATATAAAAGATCCACGTCTTTTAAACATATTTACTATTATAAATCAAAAATATGAAGAAAGATGTAAGGAGGAAAACTTATTAGATTTTGATGATTTAATCATTAAAACTATAGAGCTATTTCATAAGAAACCTAAAATTTTGGAAAAATATCAAAATCAATTTGACTATGTATTAGTCGATGAATTCCAAGATACAAATGCCATGCAATATGATTTGATGACCTTGCTTGCAAGAAGGAATAGAAATATATTTGTCGTTGGTGATGATTTTCAATCCATTTATTCCTTTAGAGGAGCTAAGATTGAAAATATAATGAAATTTCAAAGGGAATACAAGGATTATACTTTAATCTTACTTGAAGAAAACTATAGATCTACGACACAAATTCTTGATTTGGCGAACAATATAATTTTAAAGAATCCAAATCAAATAAAAAAGGTTATGTTTTCAAATAAAAAGGTTGGTCCACTTCCAAAATATTATAGAGCTACAAGCTCCTATGATGAAACCATCTTTGTCATCAATAAAATATTAGAGGGCATAAGAAAAGGAAAGAATTATTCTGATTTTGCAATTATGTATCGTGCAAATTCTATTTCTAGAAGCTTTGAGGATCAGCTTGTTAAAAACAAGATTCCATATACCATTTATGGAGGATTATCCTTCTTTTCTAGAGCGGAAATCAAGGATATGAGTGCATATTTAAGATTATTAATTCATCCTGATGATGATTTCTCCTTTGATAGAGTAGTTAATGTACCGAAAAGAAAAATAGGTAAAAGGATATTAGAAAATCTTAAAATAAAGGCATATGAAAAAACATTACCCCTATATGATGCAATAGAATATTATTCAGGTAATGGCGTTGCGGCAGACAATTTAAGAAAATTTAAATCTACTCTAGATGAGATAAGGGATAAAATAGAGGATTTATCCTTACCAGGAATATTAAAGGAAATCTATGATAAAACAGGCTATGATGATGAAATAAGAAAGGATATGGATTCCTATCAGGATAGGTTAGATAATATTCAAGAATTTTCCTCAGTACTAAAGGAAACAGAGGAGGAATATGAGGATTTAGGCTTAACGCATTTTGAAATGCTTGAGAATTTATTATTCGATTTATCCTTAAGAAGTGAGCATGATGATATAAAATCGGATGAATCTGTTCGTCTTACAACCTTCCATCAGGCTAAGGGACTAGAATTTGATACTGTATTTATGGTAGCTATGGAAGAAGAAATCTTCCCAGGAATTAATATTTCCTCCAATGAGGATTTAGAAGAGGAAAGAAGAATTTGCTATGTCGGCATAACCAGAGCTAAGAATGAGTTATATCTTACAAATGCTGAAAATAGAATGAGATTTGGTAGAACAGAATATATGGTACCCTCTCGCTTTATTAGCGAAATGGATTCTAAGCTATATGAGAATTTAAGAGGCTCTAAGCCAAAGCCTAGGGTAAATCTTGGCGAATCTACTACCTTTGCATCCTTCACCTATAAAAAGGAAGAAAAAAAGAAGGAAGAGCAAGTATCCGATATTTCCTATAAAATAGGAGATAAAATTAATCATAAGGCTTTTGGAGATGGCTTAGTAGTACAGGTATCGGGTTCTACGATTACTGTAGCCTTTAAGGCTCCATATGGAGTAAAGGTATTAAATGGTAATCACCCATCCATAAGAAAAATATAGAGATTAGAATATGGAATTTATCCATGTTCTTTTCTTTTCGAAAATGTTTCTTAAAAAAAAATATTTCATGATATAATGTTTTTACTAGAAGGGGGTGGCTCATTTGATTAAATATACATTAAAATCATATTTATTAAGCTTAAAATGGGCATGGATTCCCCTTGTAATTATTTCTTTAGCCTTAGTTCCTGCAATCATTTATTTCATCATTGTATCTAAGGGTGCAATGGAGGAAATGAATTCCTCCTTGGCAAATGAGCTCGGTAATCTATCCTATACGATAGAGGATATGATCAATCATATCTTTGATGCGGCAAAAAGCCTACCTTGGTCTACTCCATGGCAGGCAATTAAAATGATTCTATTTGAAGGCTGGCTAAGCGAGGTAATTGAAGAATTTATTGCGGAGACCGAAGGGTCCGTTTACGCACAAGCAATGAGTGGTAATATTAAGGATACCGCCAATGCGATTGTTGGTGGTATGAGTGTATTCCCGATTGCGATTGTGGTTGGGCTTTTAGTCTCTTATCTATTTACTGCAGCCTTCCTAAGAAAAAAGAATTGCCCTAGAAGCATTTGGAAAACGATATTAAATGTTTTAATTGATCTAGTATTTACAACTATTATTTTAGCCGGTATAGTAAGTCTTTTAGCCCTTTGGGCAGCATCCGTCTTTATAACCTCTATTATTACAGCACTCCTCTATGGATTTATTTCTATTACAGAGGCTTATATATGTCATAAGGATGCCGATATGAAATTTAAGGATATAGTAAATCCTAAAACGATATTAAGCCTATTAGCTTCTTATTTTATTTTATTGATTTTTGCAGTAATTATTATTGCATTATTCTTCTTACTTCCAATAAAGGTAATAAGCTTAGCATTATCCTTACCAATTATTATTCTAACGTTCATAAATTATAATCTTGCGGCAGAATCTTATGTTGCATCGAAAAGAAAAGAACCATATAAGAAGATGCCAAGAAAGAAAAGAAATAAGAAAAAAATATCTTCTGTAGAAGAAGATAAGAAGGAAGCTGTAGCATGAAAAAATATTTATGCATTGTATTATCTATATTTATGATATTTCCACTTTTATTTCTAACCTCCTGTAAAAAGGAACAAGATAGCTACTTAGGAATATGGTTAACTCTAGATAAGAATGTAGCAGAGGAGAATAAATATTACAAGACTCTTGAGGAATTAGAAAAGATTCGGGTAGAATTAAATGTAGAATATTATGTAGATGCTTATTCTACAGATAAGGTTATATCCCATTTAAATGGGGAGGTTCCCTTTTATTTTAGTATTACCTATTCCGATGATGCTACAGAGTTTTATCGAATGATTAATGTTTATTATGGAAAAAATGGATATTATCTAACCTATGAGGCACCAACTATCCCTTATAAGCATCCATTAAATCAATCAGCAGCTACGCAAACAATTAGAGAAATTAAGGGACAAACCATATATTTTGTATATAGATATGAATCTCCAACAACCCTAGAATAAAAGTCATTCAAATGAATGGCTTTTTTCATAGAAAAAAGAGAGTTCCTATGCTATAATAAATTACGTTATCAAGGGGGAAGCTTTTATGGATGTTAAAGAGAGAATAAATGAACTAAAGGAAAAACTAAATGAAGCATCTATCGCTTATTATGTAAACGATAATCCTATTATGGAGGATTATGAATATGATAGGCTAATGGAGGAATTAATTCATTTAGAGGAAGAAAATCCAAGCTTAAAAACTATAGATTCACCAACACAAAGAATTGGTGGAGAGGTATTATCTAAATTTAAGAAGGTTACACATTCTGTTAAAATGATGTCCTTAGCGGATGCATTTTCCTTTGATGAGCTAAGAGATTTTGATAAAAGAGTCAAAAGTGTTGCAAGTGACGCAACCTATTGCGTGGAGCTTAAAATTGATGGATTATCCGTTTCATTAAAATATGAAAATGGAATATTCGTTCAGGGTGCAACTAGAGGTAATGGTACAGTAGGTGAGGATATTACCCATAATGTAAAAACGATTAAATCTGTACCACTAAAATTAAAAACACCACTTACAACAGAGGTTCGTGGTGAAATCTTCATGCCAAAGGCATCCTTTATTGCTCTTAATTTAGAAAGAGAAGAAAATGAAGAGGAGCTATTCGCAAACTGTAGAAATGCAGCTGCAGGCTCTGTAAGACAATTAGATAGCAAAATTGCAGCAAAGAGAAATCTAGATACCTTCCTTTATTATTACCTAGATCAAAATGTCAAAACTCAGGTAGAAGCACTTGAGGATATGAAGAGCTTAGGCTTTAAGGTTAATCCTTTATATCGTCATTGTAAAACTATGGATGAGGTTATTGAATATATTCAAGAAATGGGTGAAAAAAGACCAGATTTACCATATGATATTGATGGAATTGTGCTTAAGGTAAATGAGATTAATTTACATGATATTATTGGTGAAACCGTGAAATACCCTAAGTGGGCTATCGCATATAAATTCCCACCAGAGGAGGTTCACACGAAATTATTAGATATTACCTACCAAGTAGGTAGAACGGGTGTAATTACTCCTGTTGCAAACTTTAAGCCAGTCTTTGTACAGGGCTCTTTGATATCTAAGGCAACCTTACATAATGAGGATTATATTAAGGAAAAGGATATTCATATTAATGATACCATTGTCATTCGTAAGGCAGGAGATGTCATTCCCGAGGTTGTAAAGGCTATTCCTGAGGAAAGAGATTTATTCTCAATTCCTTTTGAAATGATTAAAGAATGCCCATGCTGTGGAAGCAAATTAGTAAGAAAGGATAAGGAAGCGGATTGGTATTGCTTAAATCCAGATTGTGAGGAAAAGCTTATCAATAAGCTTATTCATTTCGCATCTAAGCCTTGCTATAATATTGATTCTTTAGGTGATAAGCTTGTTGAGCAATTGTATCAAGCAGGCTTTATTAAAAGAATTCCTGATATCTTTAATTTAAAATTTAATTATAGTGAATTAATTCTATTGCCAGGCTTAGGTGAAAAGAGTATTGATCATTTACTTTTTGCGATAGAGGAATCCAAAAAGAATAATTTAGATCAGCTTATCTTTGGTCTTGGCATTCGCCATGTTGGCGCTAAGGCTGCAAAATCCTTATGCAAGAGATTTAAAAACATAGATGGTATGCTAAATGCTACCTATGAAGAGGTTGTAAATATTCCAGATATTGGATTAGTTATTGCATCGGATTTCATCGAATGGATGCAAAATGAAGCAAATAGAGAATTAATTGAGGAATTAAGAGCCCTAGGCTTAAACATGGAATATGATTTAGGTGAAATAAAGGAAAACTATTTTACAGGTAAAAAATGTGTTTTAACAGGTACATTATCTTCCATGGGAAGAAATGATGCAAAGAAGCTTATTGAATCCTTTGGAGGGTCCTTAAGTGAATCTGTAAGTAAAAAGACAGATATATTGATTTTAGGTGAGAATCCTGGTTCTAAATATGATAAGGCTAAGGCCTTAGGCATTTATATCATGGAAGAAGCTGAATTCTTAGAAAAAATTAAGGAATAAAATGAAGAATTATACAGTTCGCTTTGCACTATCTATGACAATGATTATTTTACCAGTATTAATCATAATCTATGGAATTTTCCTATTTGTACATGCATTAAAACAGGAATTCAGTATGAGTGTTTTTGGTAAAGAATTATTGATATTAGGAATATCTTTAACTTTGGTTTTCTTCATTTCACTTGGTATAGGATACTATTTGTATAGGAAAACAAATTATGAAATAAAGGAAGAGGCTACAACGATTTCTAATGGAATCGTATTAGCTAGAAAAAGGGATATATATAAAATTAAAGCGAGAAGATTTATATTCCTATATTCCTTCGACGTATATTGTAAGCCATGGCAAATCTTTGCCTTTATTAGCTATTATTTTCATTCTAGGAATGAATTAATTGAATTTATAAATAAGAATTCATCCTTAAAGGAATATATTAGAGAAAAGGATTTAATTAAGCTAGGCATTAAGAATATTTGAGGTTATTATGAACGATAAGCTAATTATAAGAGGAGCAAGAGAAAACAATTTAAAAAATATTGATATTGAGCTCCCTAAGAATAAATTAATAGTTATGACTGGAGTATCTGGTAGTGGTAAATCAAGCTTAGCCTTTGATACGATTTACCAGGAGGGTGAAAGAAGATTCGTAGAATCCTTATCAAGCTTTGCAAGACAATTTATTGGCTCTAATGAAAAGCCAGATGTCGATTCTATTGAAGGATTATCTCCTGCAATATCCATTGACCAAAAGAGTGCCTCTCATAACCCAAGATCTACCGTAGGTACGGTTACAGAAATATATGATTATTTAAGAGTATTATTCTCAAGAGTAGGTACTCCATATTGCCCTAATCATCATATTCCTATATCCTCCTTATCTATTGATCAAATTGTGGATAAGATTATGGAGCATCCAATGGGTACAAAGCTTTATATTACAGCTCCAGTTATCTTTAGACAAAAGGGTGAGCACAAGGGTGTTTTTGAAAAATATTTAAAGCTTGGCTATGTACGTGCCCTAGTGGATGGAGAAATGCTTGAGCTTGAGGATGAAATTCCAAATCTTGAAAGAACCAAGAAGCATAATATTTATATTGTCCTTGAGCGTTTAGTTATGAAAGAAGGCGTAAGAAGCAGAATCTTTGATGCAGTTGAGCTTGCAGTTAAGGAATCGGATGGCTACTGTGTGCTTTATAGTAATGATGAAGAGGAATTCTATTCTACAAAGCATGCATGCCCTGAATGCGGCTATAGCCTTGCCTCACTTGAGCCTAGAATTTTCTCCTTTAATTCACCTTTAGGTGCTTGTCCGGATTGTAATGGACTTGGTAAAAAATTATCTATTTCAGAGGAATTAATTGTCGATAAGGATAAATCGATCAACAAGGATGCAATTACAGTTTATAAAAACTGGGAGAAGGATAATTTGACAAGAGTTGAATTATTACAAACCTGTGATCATTATAAGATTGATAGAAATAAGCCATTTGATAAATTAAGCGATAAAGAGAAAAAAATCATTCTTTATGGCTCTCCAGATATTATTCATTTTAAAATGAACGCATCTTCTGGTAGAAATCATGACCATGATGATTATTATGAAGGAGTAATTACAAATTTAAATAGAAGATATAGAGAAACGACCTCCGATTGGATTAGAGATTGGATAGAAGGCTACATGGTAGAGCGTACCTGCGATACTTGCTTAGGTAAAAGATTAAATCCTTCTATTTTAAATATCTTTATAAATGATAAAAATATTGCAGATGTCTGCAGTATGTCCATTTTAGATTTATATAATTGGTTTGGAGAATTAAAGCTATCTCTAGAAAAGGCAGAAATTGCCAAGCAGGCAGTTAAGGAAATAAGAGATCGATTACATTTCTTAATTAATGTTGGATTAGATTACCTATCCTTAGCTAGATCTGCAGATACTCTATCTGGTGGTGAGGCACAGCGTATAAGGCTTGCAACACAAATTGGTTCACAGCTAACAGGAGTATTATATGTACTAGATGAGCCATCGATTGGACTTCATCAGCGTGATAACCAAAAGCTTATTCATACATTAAAGGAAATGAGAGATTTAGGAAATACTTTAATTGTTGTTGAGCATGATGATGAGACTATGAAGGAAGCCGATTGGCTTGTGGATATTGGCCCTGGAGCTGGTATTCATGGTGGACTTGTTGTGGCAGAGGGTACTCCAGAGGAGGTAATGGCGAATACAAATTCGATTACAGGTAATTATTTATCTGGTAGAATGAAAATCGAATTACCAGAAAAAAGAAGAAAGCTTACAGGTAAATATATAACTATAAAGGGTGCAGAGGAAAACAATTTAAAGAAGGTAAACGTTAAGATTCCTTTAGGAATATTAACTGTAATTACTGGTGTTTCTGGTAGTGGTAAATCTTCCTTAATTAATGAGGTTTTATATAAAAATGCGTATGTAAAATTATATAAAGCAAATCGAATTTACCCAGGAAAATGCCAAAAAATCGAGGGCTTAGAGAATATTGATCGTATCATTCAAATCTCTCAACAGCCAATAGGTAGAACACCTAGATCGAACCCTGCAACCTATACAGGTGTATTTGATGATATTAGAGCCCTATTTAGTGAAACTACAGATGCAAAGATTAAAAATTATGACAAGGGTAAATTCTCCTTCAATGTAAAGGGAGGAAGATGTGAAGCTTGTCAGGGTGATGGCTTAAAGAGAATTTCTATGCAATTCCTACCAGATGTTTATGTACCTTGTGAGGTATGCAAGGGAAAAAGATATAATTCGGAAACTCTAGAAATTAAATTCAAGGGTAAAAACATTTCTGATGTCTTAGATATGACCATTGAGGATGCACTTACCTTCTTTGATGCCTTCCCTAAAATCAAAAATAAGCTTCAAAGCTTATTTGATGTTGGCTTAGGCTATATGAAGCTTGGTCAATCCTCTGTTGAGCTTTCTGGTGGTGAGGCACAGCGTGTAAAGCTTGCTTATGAGCTACAGTCGAAAATCTCACCAAGAACACTATATATTCTAGATGAGCCAACCACAGGCTTACATGTTCATGATATAAAGAAGCTTATGCAGGTTATTGGAAGAATTGCAGATCAAGGTGCAACCGTACTTATTATTGAGCATAATCTAGATGTAATTAAAATGGCAGATTATATCATAGATATGGGACCTGAGGGTGGAGATAAGGGCGGTAATGTGGTATTTGCTGGTAGACCTGAGGATTTAGTAAAATGTGAAGAATCTTATACAGGTAAATATTTAAAGCCATTATTGGAAAAATAAGAATTTATAATAGATGTTATGGTGCACTTTTCATTGGAGCAAGTCACATAACATCTTTTTTTTCTTTGTAAAACAAGAAGTTTTTGCCTATTTGATCTATATTTTTAGACAAATTATCCTTTTTCGTATGTTCTTGTAAATGGGGGTTAATTATTATATAATTAAGTATTGAAATGTGGTGAGACCATGGATAAAAGAAAGCTAAATATAGAAAAGAAGAAAAAAGAAATAGAAAATTTAATCGATGAATTAAAGGAAAATTCTTCAGATATTACGAAAGATGAAATCAATGAGCTTGAGGAATTATTAGAAGAAATATTACAAATGGAACAAGAACCCCTAGGAAAAAGAATAGGTAGGGGTGTTGGACTATTCTCCATCCATTTTACTTTAATGTATTTTATTTCTATTTTAGCCTTTGGACTTTTTTTACAAGAGGTCACCCTTACAAATAAATTCTTAGTATTCTTAGTTGCAGGAATTATTAGTATGATTCTTACAGTATTTGAGGATATACCAAGAAATCCATTCAGGAAGCATTTCATTTCAATGAATTTAATGATATTTACAATTATTATTTTAGGAATATATATTTTAAACCGTGATGTATATTCCGTATTTCAAAATTCGATTACATGGGTATTTTATTTAATTATCGTTGTGATACTTTATTATTTAGTTGATGCAGCGATAATAAGAAGAATTAGCTAGAATGGAGGATAATATGGAAAAATTTGTTACTGTACAAGAGCTAATGGATGCTATGAAGCTTGAATTGCTTGCTGGTGAGGGTGGATTATTAAAAAAGATTACCTCAGATATGATTTCAAGACCAGGGCTAGAGTTTGCAGGATTCTATGATTATTTTGATAATAAAAGAATGCTACTTGTTGGATCTAAGGATGCAACCTTCTTGCATAAGCAAGGACCTGAGGCAATAAGGAAGAATCTAGATTATATTTTCTCTCATGATATTCCATGTGTTGTATTCTCAAGAAATGTAATTATTAACCCAATATTCTTCGAAATGGGTAATAAATATAATGTTGCTGTATTAAGAATGGATTTGCCTACAACAGCATCCTCATCAAAGCTTTATGTATATTTACAGGATAAGCTTGCAGAAAGAATTAGTGTACATGGTACCCTAATGGATATTGGTGGTATGGGTACATTAATTATTGGTAAAAGTGGTATCGGTAAATCAGAAACAGCACACGATCTTATTAAAAGAGGACATCAGCTTGTTGCCGATGATTTAGTTGAAATCATGGAGCGTGAGCCAGGAAATTTAATTGGTACATCACCTAACGTTTTAAAGCGTTATATGGAAATTAGAGGTATTGGTATTGTAGATGTAATTTCTATGTTTGGTGCTGCATCCTTTAGAGATAAGAAGATGATTCGTTTGGTTGTTGAGCTTGAGGCTTGGGATCAAAATAAATATTATGATAGATTAGGTATTGATGAGCAAAGAGCGAAATATTTCAATACAGAAATACCTAAGGTTACGATTCCTGTAATGCCAGGTAGAAACGTAGCATTACTTGTAGAATCTGCAGCAATGAACGAAAAGCTTAAGTATTTAGGTACAAATGCGGCAAAGGAGTTTGTGGAAAAAATTAACCACAATGCTTCAGGAAGATAGGAGTAGATTATGTTATTAAGTGCTTTTAATTCATACTTTAGAATTGGTAATTTAACCATTCATTGGTATGCAATATGTATTTTAATTGGAGTTATTATAGCCGTTTGGCTTGGCTTAAGAGAGGCTAAGAAGCTTGGCATTGGCTCTGATGTTATTTATCTTGGTGTATTAATTACTGTGCCTATTGCGATTGTAGGCGCGAGATTATGGTATGTATTATTCAATTTGAAGGATTTTAATAATTTCGGTGAGGTACTAGGCTTTAAGAATGGAGAATTCAATGGATTATCTGGCCTTGCCATACAAGGTGGTGTCATCTTTGCTTTAGTTACTGTATATATCTATTGCAAAAAAAGACATGTTCCACTTTATATGATTATCGATTTAGTTGCACCTGGATTTTTAATTGGACAAATCTGTGGTAGATGGGGTAATTTCTTTAATCAGGAATTATATGGACCTATTATTCAAAACCCAGGCTTTATTTCAAGTTTAGGACCATTTGGTGAGCAAATGTATATTAATGGTGCATATCGCCACCCAGTATTCTTCTATGAAGCAATGCTAAATTTATGTGGATTTGTTTTTATGCTAATCGCAAGAAGAAAGATTAAAAAGCTAGAATCTGGCGATTTAATGGCTGTTTATTTACTATGGTATGGTATTGTAAGAATTCCATGTGAAATCCTAAGATTAAATTCTGGAGTTGCAGAGCCACTTATGATGGGACCAATTCCTGCATCTATTGCGACTGCAGTATTATTTATTATTCTTGGTGTTGCCTTCTTTATTTTAAAGAGAACTATACTTACAAAGCTTGCTCCAAGAAGATTGTATCAGGATATATTAGAAGAGGTTCGAGAGAATCATATAGATACTCTAATCTTCGATTTGGATGGTACATTATTAGATACTAGAGAATTAATCGATCATAGCTTTATTGAAACATTTAGACATTTTAGACCAGATTATGAATTATCAGATAGTGAGCTTGATTCCTTCTTTGGCCCTACACTTGAGGAATCCTTTAGCAAATATAGTGATGATCCTAAAGAGGTCGAAGAAATGATTGCTTATTATAGAGAATATAATTTTGCTCATCATGATGAGCTTGTAATGGCATTTAAGGGTGCAAGAGATGTTTTAAGAACATTATCCAAAAAGAAGGGCTACCGTATTGGTGTATGTTCCTCTAAG
>Ga0256407_10012249_pt1 | contig 11705 bp, 4 predicted proteins | sample RumenRJG_04DNA_FD_193489 | JGI IMG/M metagenome (GOLD analysis project Ga0256407, IMG submission 193489) | Bovine rumen microbial communities from Lethbridge, Alberta, Canada - RJG_04 | ecosystem: Host-associated > Mammals > Digestive system > Stomach > Rumen | place: Canada: Alberta | collected... | reverse complement strand
CATTGGTAGAAATTAAAAAAGTTGACAACAAGTGTCCTACATGCCAATCTGATATTAGCGAAGATAAAAAAGACCAATTAATCAATACATATGAGGTTACAATTTCTGACAATACAAAAAAGATTAATGAAACTAATGAATTAATCAAGGATATAAAAAAGACCAAACTATTGAAAAATGACCAATTAAATAAATTGGAATCAATTAAAAATAATATTAATAAAAACAAACATGTTCCTGAACATATAACCAAATTTACAAAAGAAGTTGAAGACATCAATGAAAATCTTGATGAATTAAACATCAAAAAAGAAAAAATAAATGAATTCAGCGAATCAATTGAACAAAAAAATACTGAATTTAAAAATCTGGAAACAAGCTATAAAAATTATGAAGACGCAGACACTCTTTTAAAGAATCAGGATGATGAAGAAGAAATCAAAAATCAGTTAAATGCAATTTCTGACAATAAGAAAGAAATTGAAAAACAATTGAATGATTTACTTGGAAAAGACCATACATTATCATTCGATATTTCTAATGAAGAGTTAAATAATCAAATAAATGATTTAAAAGATAAAGACAAGAAATACAACATTTTAAAAGGTTCTGTTAAATATAAAGAAGAATATGAAAAGAAAATTAATGAAAATGAGCAAGAAATAAAAAGTAAAGAAAATATTATTGATTTAATAAAAAATACTATTGAGTCTTGCCCTTATGACGAAGAATCACATAAAAATAGTATTGCATCACTTGAAGAAACCACAAATAAAATTAATAACCTGACAAGAGAAATTGCAGTTCATCAAAATGAATTGAAAAACTTTGAAAAGGACATTGATGAAATAAATAAGAAAGTTGAAGAAAACAAAAAATATATTGGAAAACTCAACACCACAAAAGAATATCTGGATTTACTATATGACTTTAGACAACATTACAGTAAAAATGGAATACAAAAGGATTTAAGATCCCAATCTAAACCATTAATCCAGAAATACACTCATAAATTCTTTGACAAATTTAATTTCAACTATTCTGGTTTAATTTTGAGTGATGAGTACGATATATCCATTTATGGTCCTGACGGAAAAGTGAAATTGGATATGGTTAGTGGTGGTGAAAAGATTGCCATTGCACTTTCACTAAGACTCGCAATTACACAGGTAATGTCTAAAGGAAACATAGAAACAATTCTTTTAGATGAACCAACAATTCATTTAGATAGTTTCAGAAGACAAGAATTAATAAATGTTTTAAGGAGTATGTCAGTAATTCCCCAAATGATTATTGTTACACACGATACCGAGTTAGAAACTGCTGCAGATACTCTCATTAAAATTAAAAAAGAAGACGGCATTTCAAAAGTAAGTGATGATTAATTTAATAATCATTACTATTTTTTATTCTTAAGCTTTTAATCATCAGCCAATAATGATTCAAAGATATTATTTAAATCCTCAAAATCTTTTACTATAATTACCTCTTCATCATTTTGATTAAAATAATGAACTTTTACAATGCCATTATTCAGACTAAGGTTATAAACATACACTCCTTTTTTATAATTACATTTTTTTAAAACCACTTTTAACTCGTTAAAAGTATTTTTACTCCCATTGATTGAAAAAGCTTTAATATAAAGGTCAAGAGCCCCTTTAAGTTTATTCAATTTAAACAGTGTTCGTGCTTTAGAAATAAGATAATCTGGATTGAATGGATTAATTTTTAAAGACATGTTAAAACATTTTAAGGAATGATTAGTGTCATTTTTCCAAAGATAATGATTACCTAACTGATACCATAAAACAGATGTCATATAACCAAGATTAAACACCATATCAATGTATTTTTCTTCTAAATAATAATCACCTAAATCCTCAAGATAACAACTTTTATTATACATAAAATATGGATTATCTGGATATTCGGCATCAAATTCCTTATAAACACATGCCCGGTTACTTAAATAAATTGGATTAACCGGATCCAACTTTAATGCCTGTTTAAAACAAACAATTGCATCATATTTATTTCCCAATTTAAGTTTTATAAATCCTTTATTATTCCAGAATATGGGATTTTTATCATCTAATTCAATTGCTTTAGAAAAACAAAATAATGCACCCAATTCATCATCCAAACAAGCTAATGAATAGCCTTTATCATTCCATTCCATTGAACATGTAGGGTTAATAATACTAAAATCAGTAATTGGTTCATGAAATCCTTTAGAATAATTTCTAAACATATTTAATGAACAGATTAATTCTTTATTACCTATTGTGAATTCATTTTGTAGTTCATCAACTACATCTTCCTTAAAATTCATTTTTAAATAATCGTTGAATAAAGGATAATCTACATCTGAAATTTTATTTTTAAGTTCATCAACATTTGATGCTTGAATAAAATCAGGAGAATCGTTTTTCAAATAATTAAATTTCCACAAATTGTTATTTTCTCGAACAATACCCTCAATTTTAATATAATCCGTTTTTCTTATTCCATATTTAACATATTTTTTCATTTCAATTGCATCCTCGGATAACTTTTCATTAAAAATATGCCAAATTAGACCTTTATTCAATACTTTAATTCTTAAATCATCAATGTCTTTAGAATACAATCTTTTGAAAATTCCATTTTCAAAATAGGAATATGCCCAATTAAAATCATTGAAATCAATTATTGAAACAGCATACATTCCAGTGTTTGTAAAATCTTTGTTTAATTGATTATAAATATAATCAAATAATTTTTTTTCACCCTTTGTAAAATACTCGGAGGGAATATCTTTTAATAAATTATAAGATTCCTCATATCTATGAAGATTTGCTAACAATTCCGCTTTTGCAAAACGTAGTGCATATAATAAAAGTTCTTTTTTACTGCCACAATCTATATTTTCAATAGATTTATCAAAACAATTTAATGCCTTTTCAAAATTATGCAAATAAATATAAGATTTTGAACATAGCATTAGGACATCAAAATCTACAGGATTCATCAACAATAACCTATAAAAATCATTTACGGCGTTTTGATATTCCTCCAATTCATAATATGATTTTCCTCGATAAAATAATATTTCAGCCGAGTTGTTATTCAATGTCAAACATTCATCAAAAGTTTCAATGGCCTCAGAATATTTTTCTAATTTAAAATGGTTTAAACCCAATTTATAAAGTACTTTAAAATAATCTTTTTCAGAATTTGAGTAGTCTCTCAAATATTCTTCATAGCACATATTTGCACTGTTTAATTGGTCAAATTCATTGTAAACCTTAGCTTTAAATAGCAATGCTTTTTCATCATACTTCTTTGCATTATCAAAAATGTTTATAATCTTAAAAAATAATTCATCAAATTCATCGGGGAGATAAGAATCCATATTATTCCGCAATATGTTAAATAATGAGTTTCCTTTACCTATCAATGCTTTATAATTTTTTTTAATTAATAAAGATTCCTCAAAAAGAATAAAAGATTTTTCATACTCCTCACCGAAATAAAATAGCTGTGCAACATCATTTAATGATTTGTAATTTTTAGGGTCAATTATTAGCACTTTATTTAAATAATCTAGAGAATTTTCAACAATTACATCAGAAATACTTCTGTTCAATAAGTCAATATAATATTCAAGATTAAAATTTGAAAAAAGAACTGTCTGCTTTTCCAATTCAGCCCTTTCAAAAATTTCATTATATAATTTTACATCAACATCATCATCATTTATTGCTAAAGCCCTATTATAATATTTCAATGCTTGTACATATCTTTTTAATTTAAATAAACAAAAAGATTTTAATTTTAATGCATCAACTGAAGAATTATCATGAATTAATATATGTTCAACACTTACCAATGCCTCTTCATAATTTTTTTTATCCAAAAAATATTTTACTTCATCAAATTCTTCTTTAAAATCCTTCATTTAATCACTATTATTTAAAAAAATGCATTTTCTAAACTGGGACTCATCAATAAAATTAATCATCTTATCATTAGTTGCATCAAGCAATGCTTCCTTATCGAAAATGATATTCATTTTTAAGCCACCTCGAACCTCTTCAGGTAAAAATTCCATAAATTTATTCTTTTTAAATGATTGTGTTAACTCATCAAGCTTTGCTTCAGTTGTATCCTGTGATAATATATTATCCAAATCATATATGACACTTTCAATTTCTTCTGAAGTTATCCCATCACGTACTCTAAAAGATGCATAAACTGGTGTGGTAAATGGATTATAAATATCAAAATACATTTCAAATATTCTTAATAGAAGTTTATTTGCCTTATCTCCTGCGAAAGTATAAATATAAACTGAACTCTTATTTAATTCTACTGGAAGCAAACCTAACCTGAATTCATCATCCTGTGCTTTTTCAATAGCCATTTCAATTATTTCAGATGCTGATTCATCAAATGGCTTTAAGAATTTTCTATCAAAATCACCCTGTAAGATTTCAAATATCTTATTAGCTATTAAAATATCCATCGGTGCTCCGTCCGAATACCAAGAAGGTATTTTATCTTTTGTCAATTTTTCTTTTGAGACATGCACCACATATCTTTCATGATCAATTGTAGTTACTTTCCAAAGTTTTCCAGCAAGGTTAAACTGGTCCCCAACTGCTAAATCTATTGCATATGCAATATCAAGAGTTCCGACTTCTTTATTTCCTTCGAAAATAGTATATGAAAATCTAGGTGAAAATACTGCATAAAAGTTCTTGTAATTTGCTTGACCAAACTGATTTTCAAATTCATAACCCAAAGTCAATAGATTACTGTTTATTTCCAACAAACCATGGTTCCTCATTTCTTTTAATAAATTTTTATAATCTTTAAATTCAATATCTGAAAATGCATAACATCCTTTTAATTCATCAAATAATTCCCTAAAATGTATGCTGCCCTTTTCAAAAACCGAACTCAATATTTGATGGAAAAAAATGTCGACAGATTTTTTAGAAATAGTGATTTTTTCAACCTTACTTTCATGGTGCAACATGATTTCTGCCAAAGATACAAGTAAATTAAATCCTTGTGAAAGCAAAATAGTTCTTTGTACCTTAGACCTCCTTCCGCTTCTACCTATTCTTTGGGAAAATGAACTTACCTGATTCGGTGACGTTAAATGAACAACTATATCTATATCACCAATGTCAATTCCCAACTCCAAAGTATTTGTTGCTACCATAAAACCGTAGGGTTCCTCTTTAAACTTATCCTCATTTTCTTCACGAGTTTCCTTATTAACAGACCCATGGTGGATAAAAATGTTTTTCATTTTCAAACTTTTTTTAAGCATGAAATAGGATAACTCTGCACCCCTACGAGAATTGGCAAAAATTAAAACTTTTTTATGTTTATATTTTTTCAAAACAGATGCCAATGATTCTACGGGCAAATTTAAAACCTTATACTGCAATTTACGGCCGCTTGTATCATAAACTATTTCGGCAGGATTACTTGGATTAATCCACTCTGCAATTACTTCAGGATTTCCTACCGTAGCAGACAAACCAATTATCGAAGCGTTTGGAGCATACTTAGAAATACGGTTTAAAATAGAGTTTAGTTGAATGCCTCTGTCAGAAGCTGCAAAATAATGGATTTCATCAATCAGAATATATTTAATGTTTTTAAATACCCTTTCTTTTTCGCCTGAAGTCCTATTCATCAAGATAACTTCAAGGGACTCTGGAGTTGTTGCCAAAAAATCAGTGGGATTTTTAGTAAACTTATCTTTTTGATATTTATCAACGTCTCCATGCCATTTGGTAGTAGTTAAACCAAAATGATTTCCCCATTTCTCAATACGATGATGCATATCATTTATTAAAGCTTTTAATGGAGATACATACAATACACATACCGGAGGCAATCGGTTGTTTAGTATCTCCGAAAAGATTGGAATCAATGCCGCTTCAGTTTTACCGGATGCAGTTGGAGCAAGAATTAATGTATCCCGCCCACTTAAAACTGATGGAATAGCCTTTTTTTGAATGGCATTCAAATCTTTCCAACCCAAACTGTTAGAAAGAAAATGAAGCAGATTTTTATTGAGATTGAAATCAGTTTGACCCATATCATCTACCAGTCGTCATCAAATTCATCGATTTCATCAAAATCAAAGTCATCTCCTGCACCTTCTTGTTCCCTAAACATTTCTAATATGTCAGAAGATTTTTTAAAGAATGACTGATTTTGTTGTACCGTATCCAATACACTAATAAATGAACGTATGAATGTTCTCGGAGTAACCTTTCCTCCAGTCAACCCTGCATTTTCAACATGAATTGCCACAATATCATCCAATATCGGATTAATTTTATCTGATGCATTCCATTTATATGCTTCTTCATGCATAATGGTTAATTTTCCAGCAATTTCCTTTAAATCTGATTCTGTGAACCCTTTTAAATCAAATATAGGTTTTCTCATATCTGCCAAGTCAGTATTTAAAACGTTTTTAAGTCTGTCATCAAGAGCTTCATAGGTTGGAATACCTTTCTTATCATTTTCAAACAATTCAGGAGTTCCTGCAAATAGGAACAGAGTATTTTGGAACTTGCCCAGATTACAGTTATCATAAATGTCTCTAATATAATTGTAGGCAATATCCCTAAGTTTTTTTGTGTGCAAGTTCATAATGAATTCAGCTTCATCAATTAAGACTACAAGACCTGCATAACCAATTGATTTAACAAAAATGGATAATGCTTCCAGGAAACTGATTGCATTTTCTTTGGTAACATCTCCTTTAACACCAAATTTTCTTTTTTCAGTAAACGGAATATTAGAATCTCCCCTAAGCCATGCTTGAGCATAGGATGCAGTTTTATAGTCTTCCTCATTCATCAACCTATTATAATTTTCAATAGCAATTGCAAATGAATTTGCATGTTCACGGGTCTCGGCCAAGTCGGCATAAAGGTTTTCTTTAACGATTTCATTTTGCTTTTGAGGACTTGGAGACTCTTCAAAAGCCATCATTTTTAAACCAGTTATCCATCTGTCAATAATATGGTCCAAAGATGTTCCAGTCTTACATTTTAGGTTTTTGGCGATATTCTTGTAGACCACATCAATCTTGTTGAAAGGAATATCATTACTCAATGTAATCCATGACACCACAAAATTTTTTTCAAAAGCCATTTCCTCAACCACCTTTAAGAAAAATGACTTACCTGCACCAAACTCACCATTTACAAATTTTACGATAGCTCTTTCATCCTTATCAACTTTATCAAGCAGTCTTTCAAATTCATCCACTTCTTTTTCCCTGCCCATACAAAGATCTTTAGTTCCATTTGCCGGAACGTTTCCACTTTTAAGAGCAATTAAAATATCTTCATAATCCATTTTATCACTTTATTCCAAATTAATATATGCAAAATTCTTCTTTTCCCCATTAGATAAATATAATGGCACGAATTTATCAGGGTCCCTTGATGGAACGTGCTTAAAACCTAATTCAATTGCATGCCTGCCATAAAATTCCTGAATCTCGGTCATGTTTTTATTAATATTATACTCATCTAAAAATTTCTTTAAAATGTTTAAAAATACCTTAATTTCAATTTGCTTTCTTTTTTCATTACTTTTTACAAATTTATAAACCGCATAAATAGTGCTTATCATAAATTCCTTAAAGGACATAGTTATCTCTTCTAAATAAGAAGGCAATGATTTTATCAAATTGGCTCTTTTCCAAATAAGTGTGAAATCCTCCTTAGGTATTTCACGATATTCAGACCTAAAATAAGTAGAACTTTTGTTTTTTCTTTCAATAAAATCCAATTCTTCAGCAATGTCCTTTGTAGAAATCGGTTTAGAGAAATATTTAATTCCTTTAAGTTTTAATTTCCTTTTTGAAAAATAATATTCATATAAATCATCCGTATCCGAATAAACCTCATCAACTTGAGTATACCCAAAAAATTCAATCAGATTATTTCTTTTTGTTACAAGAAGTATTCGGTCCCCTGCGTGGACCTTACTAATAGCTGTTGACCTTTTCTTTTGAGCACCAATACATAATTCTTCATTGATAGACGAAATTACATCCAAATCAACCCTATGAATCCAAAAATTATGATGAGTATCTACTGCCTTTAGTGTATTTTCTTCACCTGGAATATAATTACCCCCTAAAATTTAATAATAATATAAGCATTAATATAATATTATAATGTTATTATTAAAATATTTTATTTAGGGTAAGTTTCTATGAATGAAAAAATAAAACAATGCCAATTAAGATTTTTTAACAATCTGTTCTTCACATTGCCAACCGTTAAAAAAATGAATGAAGACAAAACTATATTGAATCTTGATAAACCTATAAGTCACTACTATTATTTCAACGGAAAAAGAGTTTGGTTTTGCAAGGGAGAAACAGAGGATAAATACATTTACCTTTTCGGAAAATATTCTAAAGAAAAGGATATTGGAGAAAATGATGCTACACTTATAATTGATTTTGACAAAAATGAACAATTTAATGATGATAATCTTGGATTATTTATCACTAAAGGCTCTGAGATACATATTTTCATAAATGATAAAATTTTAAACCATAGGTACCCCAATTTCAATACTGGAGATTTTAAAATAAACCAATATAAATTACCAGACAAAAATAAGAACATTAATGTTATTGACTTAGGTTCTTTAGGTGATGATTTTATCATAAATATTGAAAAATTCATAGAATTGACTCCAAATATCAATAAAAAAGCACACGAAAAAATCATTAAAGAAGAAATACTCAAAAATGAAGATAAAAAAGATAACAAAGATTTATGTGAAATTTGCTCCAAAAACAAAAGGAATGTTAAAATTGACTCCAAATTAAATACACTTTCTAATATAAGACCCGAATTATGCGGAGATTGTATTGAAAAAATCGTAGCGAGTGAATTCTACCAGAAAGTTAATCCATTAATCACTGATAATGAAACAAAATCCCTTAAAAATGTCAGAGAAAAATTTAGTAATGACCAATTATTCGATTTAGGAATGAAATTACTTGAAAAATATAAGATTTTTCGATATATGGGAAATAAAAGACTCTTTTTCAGGTTAGAAAAAAACTCACAGATTGTTTCAGAATTTATAAAGTATTCTGATAAAAATAATTTTTTAATTGACAACATTTTTAAAATAAATAAAAATAAAACTAACACAAAAACAAATAAAAAAATTGACATAAATCGAACCAATTTAACCAAAAAAACAATCAAAAAAATGAATCTTTTCATTAACTCATTAGAATCCGGTAAAACTCATGAACAGGCGTATAATATAGCTAAAATTAATAAAAATAAAGTTGAAAGCTGGTACAAGTTTGGTGAAAATGGAGATATGAATTATATTCCTTTTTATGAAAAATATAAACCATTCAGACCGGAAAATCTGGAAAAACAAAAGAAGATGGAACTATTTCTCGATACTCTCAAAGAAGATGGAAATATTGACAATGCACTGAAAAAATCCAATTTGAAAATAAGTAAAGTGAGAGCATGGTACAGTTTAGGTGAAAAGGGTAATGAAGAATACCATGATTTCTATTTAGCTTGCAATATCCTACTTCCAAATGGAATTCCCAAAAAAGAAACAAAAAAAATCGTCAACAATGATGAATTAATGAATGAGTTTATTGCATTGATAGACGATGGAAAAACAAACAATGAAGCAATTAAACAACTCAAGATTCCAAAATTTAAAGTTAAAAATTGGGTAAATCAAGGAAAACTTGGAAATAAAAAATATATTGACTTTTATAATGCATACATGATTGAAATTGAAGCTAAAAAAGAATTGAAAAAAGCTAAAAAACAGGAAAAACGTTTACAAAAGCAAAAATTAGAAGAAGAAAAACTAAAGCAAATTGCTGAAGAAATATATGGTGAAACTACTACAATTAGCGAAGACAAATCATGTAAAATTTGTGGACGGACCCTTAATAAGAAAACCAAAAAAGACATTTGTAAACGGTGTTTAAGAAAACAATATGCATCAAAAATTGTTTTAAAATTATTAAAATCCATTGAACCTGAAAAACCATTTAAAAAAGAAGATTTAAAAGTATTAGGACTGCAAAATATCCAAATTACAGACTATCTTTGGACATTACAGGAATTTGATCTGATTAATAAAAAGAACAATAAACTGCAGCTTATCAACAAAAATGAATTAGAAACATTCATAAAAGAATCCGGCTTGGACATTGATGAACTTCCACAAGGACAAAGTAGTGTAAAATTAAATAAAACCTGTAAAACTTGCGGAAAATCATTGGAAATATCCAAATTCTTCTCATCAGAAACAACAGAAGATGGATTTGAAGATAACTGTAAATATTGCAAACGATTAATCACTGCTGCAAATTATCTAACAGAAATTATTGAATTTGTAGATTATGAAAGTGAATTCACAGAAAATGAATTGAAACCACACTTTAAAAATTCATTTCAGTTACAGGCAAAAATTTGGGCTTTACTAGACAATGATTTGATTAAAAAGAATTTTGAAAATAACACTTATACATTAACTGATGAAAAAACAGCTAATGAATTTTTAGACAAATATTATGAAGAAAATGAATCGAAACCTAACAATCTTGAAGAAATTATAACTGAACCAACCTCCCCCACACCTTCTCGAGAATACACAAAAAATGAACAAATGAGCATTATTATAAACGCTATTAAAGAAGGTAAATCTAGAAAAGATGCTGCTGAAATTGCCAATATTCCATTTTATAAAATTACCCATTGGTATAATGAAGGAAAACAAGGATTTGGAAAGGAGAATTCGAATTTCTATAAACAATTAAAATACCTTGAAGGGAATAATGAATCTAAAAAGCAAAATCTTAAAAAGAAAATGGACAACGTTTTAGATGAATTAAAAACTAAAAAAGACATTACCAAAGTTACACAAAGCAGCGAATTTGAAATAAATGAATGGATAAAAAAAGGAAAAAATGGTGAAGAGCCTTACAATTATTTCTTTGAAATATATAACACCATACCTTTCAGCAATGAAGACAACAATAAACAGGAATATGAAAATAAAGAAATTAATAGGAAAATATTTTTCGAAAACTTTAAAAATGGAAAAACTAAAGAACAATCTGCAGAATATAGCAACCTTGACTTATCATTAGTTCATGAATGGTATTTAAAAGGCCAAAATAATGAAGAACCATACAGAGATTTCTATAATAAATATATTGAGATTAAAAATAATAAACCTAAAGACATACCAAGAATTACCAAAAAAGAAAAATATAGTAACTATAAGACAGTTTCACAAATGAATATCATACTTGAGTCTCTGGCGAAAGGTATGAGCGAAAAAGAAGCAGTAAAAAAATCAGGTATTTCATTTAATACTTACAAATACTGGTTAAATCGTGGAAAACAAGAATTTGGTGCACAATATACACAATTTTACCATTATGTAGTTGAACTTAAACAAAACAATGATACATCAACAGATATAAATGACAATATTGATGAACTTCTTGTGCCACTTGATGAAGAATATGAAATGCACTTTAGACCATTAAAAATGAATAGGACAGGTATTGCATGGGTCAATATAATTGGTAAAAAATGGATTTATCAAAAAACACATGAAAAAAAACCTATAAAAATTTCAAATTCCAATATTTA
>Ga0256407_10012248_pt1 | contig 11706 bp, 7 predicted proteins | sample RumenRJG_04DNA_FD_193489 | JGI IMG/M metagenome (GOLD analysis project Ga0256407, IMG submission 193489) | Bovine rumen microbial communities from Lethbridge, Alberta, Canada - RJG_04 | ecosystem: Host-associated > Mammals > Digestive system > Stomach > Rumen | place: Canada: Alberta | collected... | reverse complement strand
AATTTGAAAATAGCAATAATTTATACCATATCTAATTTAATTAAAAAATTATTAATAAATAAAAATTTTTATATATATAAATATTATATAGAATCCATTTCAATTTCTGTTTAATAATATATTTTATAATCAAACATTCAAAAAAAAAAGATATACATTCAATTAAAGCAATTTAAATAACATTATATGATTATGATTATATTTAAAAATAGACTTTTAATGAAAGAAGAAATTTATGAGAAAATACACTCTTCAAATAAAAAAAAATATGATGTTAAAACAATTATAATTAATATTAATAATGTCCAAAAAATTCAAATATTAAAGATTTTAGTAATAATTTACTCAATAATATTAAATACAAAAAAATGGACTTGAAAAAGATGAAAAATTAAAATATACATTTTATTTGAAAGTAATAATGGAATGATAATTGTAAATTATAATAATAGAACAAATGGTGTTTTGGAGGATATCTTTAACAATTTGAAAAATTAGAACATTCAGAAAGAGTTTTACAATTAATAGACTTTTTTATGAAATGATTATTCAAAATAATGAAAATAAAATAAAAATGCATAAAATAATTATTGGAATAAAGAAAATAGAACAAAAAAAGTTAAAAAAGCAAAAGTTAAGTAATTTAATTATTTTTATATAAATATATTTTAAACTTAAATTTTTTTATAAAAAAATAATTGTTCATATTTTTGTTATCACTTAATTATATTTTTCCACAAAATAACAATAAAAACTATTTTATATACAAAATCAAATATTCAAATAATCAAAATATGAAAAAAAGTTATTTCTTATAGTATTCATTTTTTACTTTTAAAGTATTAGAACTTTTTCCTTGAAATTTTTCATAAATATCTTTAGGAATTTGAATCATATCTTTTGCAAAAATACCAGTTTTATTTTTATTACTTAAAAAACTTTTTTCTAAAGACTTTAAAATTGCAGTAGATCTTCTTTTAGAAATATTATTAATATTATTATTTATGAATAAATAACTAGGAGGAATATTAGGAATTTCACTTTTTCTTTCTCCTAAATATTCTTTATTATTTTCTTTATCATTTTCAACAAAAAATGAAATTTTCTTTAATTTTTTTGATATAATTTGAGTAGGGAATGATGGTTTATTTGTATTAATTTTTATTGTTTCTATATTTAATTTTACATTTTTATTTTTTATTATTCCAGTTTTTTTATTCTCTTTTTTATCTTCGTGTTCTATTTTAAGTTGAGGAATTTTAATATTTTCATTTGATATTAATATATTTGAATTATTATTTGAAATATTTAATTTTGAATTAATATTAGAAATTTTTAAATTAGATTTATTATAAATATTTGAATTATTTATTTTAGAATTAATTCCTGATGATGAAATTGATTCTCTTTCACATTCTTGAATATTAATTTTAAATGTATTATAATCTGATTTTTCATCATAAAATGGTCTTTCTAAATATTTTGAAAAGTCATTTAAATAATTATCACTAACTGCTCTTCCAGGAATTTTTTCAAAATGATTTTTTAATTTTTGATAAATACAAAATAATTCTTTTTCTTGTTCAATAGTTCTATTATTTAAATTTAACATTTTTTCAATATTACTTTCTTCTTTATTACTAATTTCCTTTGAATTATTCATAGAATCAAAATTTAATAATTTATTAACATCAATCATTCCAATATATTCATCTTCAAAAGTAGGTCTTTTAATTGAAGTGTCTCTTAAAAATTTTAAAATTAAAATTGTCATTTGTACATTTTGAAAATATTTTTCTTTATTTTCTGAAATATTATCAAAATCAAAACTTTTATTTTCTACTTCATTATCATATAAAATATCAATATTATAACCAAGAATAAAAATAGCAATTTTTTCAATCATTCTTTTATATTCAATATATTCATTTTTTAACTCATTTTTATCATTAGTAAAAATAGGATAAACATCTCTTAAGAAATTAGAAAAAAATTTAAAATTTTCCCATTCATATTTTTTCAAAATATTTTTCATAAATTCATACATTTCAGTAATAGTTTCCATATTTAATTTCTTAAAATCAATAATTAAATCTAAAAAATTTGATTTCCTTGAAAATAATTTTTTATTATTATCATACAATTCTTGAATAGTTCCAGGAAAAATACAAGCCTTAACACAATCATCTAACCAAATAAATAGAATTTCTGATAAAATAATAACATCATCACAACTTTTTAAAGGAACCCAATTTCCATTATTTATATTTTGAATAATTGAATTTATATTAGCATAATTTTCATCACTAACATCAAATGAACCATTTAATGCTTTATATATTAAAATATTAGTTACAGTATTATTTTTTTTTAATTCTAAAATTCTATTTAAACAAATTGCTATTATTAAAGGAATATATGATGTTTCATAATTATTTTGATTATTATATGATTTTGGACTTAAATCATTTTGATGTTTAATAAAAGTAAAAACATCTTTTTTAACTTTAGTAAAAATTTCCCTTAATTCTGAAATAACTAAAACTCCAATTCCACACCAAAAAAAAATAATAAAAAAAATTCTCACATAAAAAAAGTGTGAAAAAAATGGAAAAAAAATTAAAAAAAAATATAATATTTACATTGAAAAAACTTTTTACAATATTCCAACTGATCTTTATTTTCAATAGCCCCTTTCCTCTTTTCTCTAACTTTGGCAGCAGCATCCTGAGCACAAATATGATATTTATAAATTAAATAACAAGCAATAACAATTCCAGTTCTTCCTTTCCCAGCATGACAATGAACTAAAACTTTTTTTCCTTCTTTCTCAACAGTAAAAATCATTTCTTTAATAATATCAAGCATAAAATACAATGAATCAGGAACATCCATATCTTTCCATCCATATAACTTAACATTAATACCTTCAGTAGAAAATAAAGAAGGAGTATAAGAATAACCAGAATTAATATCTAAAGTATTTGGACCACAATATGGATGTTCACCTGGTCTTTGTACATTTATTATTAAACCTATATTTTTTTCTTTGAAAACTTGAATTAAATTATATTTTTTTATTAAAACATTTGATGGTCTTTGACTTGCATAAATTGAATTGTCTATTAAATCACAATTTAATCCTACTATTGATGAATTTTTATTACGACGATAATCTTCGTTTGGACAATTTTTTCCTCCACAGAATATACAACGGAATTTGTCTTTTAATGTATATAAGGATTTTTTTGAGGGAAGGGTATTTTGATTTTGAGTTATTTGATTTAGGTAACGACGACGGTTTTCTACTTTGGATACTGAACGACGATGGAAAGTGAATGATGGGTTGATTGGTGGCTATTTTTTTTAAAAGGATTGTTATATAAGGTATTTTTATTTTATTTTTTTTTTGATGAGATAAGGTTTTTTATATATATTTTTTTACTTGGTTTAGTTGGGAGTTTGTTCGAGAGAATACAGGATTTTTTTGAGGAGGATTACATAGACCACATATACAACTCATTTTTTTTTTTTTTTTTTTTTAATTTTTTTTTATTTTGGTTATTTTTTATTTTGGTTTTTTACTTGTTTTTATTTTTGTTTTTTATATATTTTTTAATTTATAAAAAATAAATAATATAAATGAATGAGGAAAATTTAAATCATAAGTAAATTTAAATTAATTTTTTTAATTTAAATTTAGATTAATTATAAAATCATATACTTGGATAAAAGATTCTAGTGATTTAATAGATTATGAAAATGGTAAATTTAAAGATGAAACTTTTACAATAAATTCATCTCAAATAATATCTCGTAGTAATAATAATATTAAAATTAATTCTAAATCTGATGTAATTAAATCTAATATTGAGAATAAATTAGCAGAAATTATAACAAAAAATAATAAATATTATTATTGTCCAAATATTCAAGTTATTAAAGATAATAATTTACAAGGAATGATAAACGCATCATGGTTGTTATATCATGGAAAAAATTATCCAATATCCCAAAATAATTATAGATTATCAGAAGGAGATATAATTAAAATAGGTAGAATTATAATTATAATTAGAGAAATAAAAATAAATAAAAAAGGGGTGAATAAAAATTCAATTACAAATGATTTTTCTGAAGATAATAGTATATCTAAGATAAATATAATAAATAATGAAAATATAAAATCAAGTACATTAGAATATAAAAATAATGAAATATTTAAAAATTTAAATATAAGAAAAATAAATACATTAGATTATCATAAATTAATAAATCAAAAAGAAAAAGAAGAACCAGATAAACTTTTATTAAGACAAATAAGAAAAATAGAAGAAAATCAAATATCAAATTCAAACACAATGTCAATAACAATAACTCCATTTGAAGAAGTAAAAGAAAAAACATTAATAAAAAATAAAACAAACAAAAATCAAATTTTAAATCTAACAAAGCAAAAATCAATAAATATAAAATCATTAAATAAAAAAAAAAAATTATGTCGTATATGTTATTTAGAAGAAGAAAACAAATATGAAAATCCCTTAATCCAACCATGTTCCTGTTCAGGTTCATTAAAATACATTCATTTAAATTGTTTATTACATTGGTTATCAACAAAAATTTTAATTAAAAAAACATTTTTTTCCAAAAATGATTATTTTAAAGTTTTCACAATAAATAAAATAGAATGTGAATTATGTAAAGAAAAATTACCAGATTTCATAATGCATGATAGGAAAATTTATAGTTTAATTGATTTTGAACAAAATAAAGAAATTGAAGGTAATTATATTACTTTTGATGCATATTCCGCTGATAAAAAACAAAATAGATTTAGATATATTATTAAATTTGATAATTGTAATACACTTTTTATTGGAAGAGGCATTGAAGCAAATATTATTTTAAATGATATTTCTATTAGTAGATTACATTGTAAATTTAATATTAATAATAATGGAGAAGTTTATTTAAATGATTTAAATTCAAAATTTGGAACTTTGGTTTTAATACAAAATCCTAATTTGGAAATTTTGAAAGGAAATATTTTAACTGTTCAAATTGGAAGGAGTTTTTTTTCTTTTGAATATAAAAAAAATTTTTCTTTTTTTGGTTGTTGTGATGTTGATGAAATTAATAATAAATGGAGTTATGAAAAATTAAATAGGAAATTTGTTTATTTACATACTTTTTCTAATATTAAAGAAGAAAAAAATGATATTGATGAAGATAATGATAATGAAAGTGAATGTGATATTAATAATAATAATATTAAAAGTGATGGTTATTTGAAAGTTATTGATGAAGAAGATAATTTGAATAAGAATAATGAAAATGATTTAACTATGCATATTCAAGGTGATATTACTTCTCGAAATGGAAATTTCAATCATCTTGTTAATGGAATTATTATTGGGAAGAATGGGGATAACAAAAATAAAGGAAATGAAAATTTTGTGAATTTAAATAATAGTGATAATAATTATAATGAAGTTATTAATAATGAGATTAATAATTAAATTTTATATATTATTATTTTTTATTTTAATTTTACTTATAATATATTTAAAATTGATTTTAATATTTTAATTTTATAGTTTATTTATTTTTTATAATTGTGAGAGTTAAAATAAAAAAAAATATTTTATTGATTACTTCCTAAATTTAAAAAAATTATAATTAAACAATAATATTTAGAATATAACTTAAAAATAAAAAAACCAACTAAAAAAAAAAAAAAAAAAAAAAACAAAAAAAAAAAAAAAAAAACAAAAAAAAAAAAAAAAAAAAAAAAAAAAAAAAAACAAAAAACCAACTAAAAAAAAAAAAAATAAAAAAAAGCAAATGTCAAAAGAAGAACCAAAAAAAACATCAATATCAGAAATAAACTTAAAACCATTAACCCATAAAGAAATTCCAATGGAAATAATATACAAATGGACAAAAATCCACGCAAGAGACCCACCATGTCGTCGTTCATCCCACACATCATTTCTATACAAAGAAAAATACTTATATATAATAGGAGGAGTGGACATAACAGAAAGAAAACAAAATGATATTTATAAAATAGATTTATCATCAAATAATCCTCAATGGGAAAAAATAATATTAAAAGAAGGAAAACTTGAAAAAATTGCATATCATGCTGGAATTTTATATAATGGAATTTATTATATAATTGGAGGTCAAAATGATAAAATGAGATCTTTAAATACAATTCAAAAATTTAATGTTGAAGAAGAAAAAATTTCAAATAAAATTGAACCTGATAAAAAAATTTTTCCTTCAATTGAAAGTCACACTTGTAATTTATATAAAAATCAAATTATAATTTATGGAGGAAATAAAGGGAAATTTTTTAATAAACATGTATATTCATTTAATCTTCAAAATGAAGAAATTAAAAATTTAACTGAGAATTTAGAAGAAAATAGAGATATTACTAAAATGCCTTTACCTAGAGCAGATCATTCTAGTGAAATTATAGGAGATAAATTATTTGTTTATGGTGGTTATGGGAGAAAAACTCCTAAATTTCATGGTTTTTTTAATGATTTATGGTGTTTCAATCTTACTAATAATACTTGGAATCAAATTAAATTTGGTGATGAAAATTTAGAAAATGAAGAAGAAGAAGAAGAAGATGAAAGTGAAGAAGAAGAAAATGAAAATAAAGAAGAAAATGATAATGAAGAAAAAAAAGAAGAAAAAAAAGAAGAAAAAAAAGAAAATAAAAATAAAAAAAAACAAAAAGAAAAAAAAAATAAAATTAATAAACCAGAAGCAAGAAGTGGACAAACAATGATAAATGTAAATGGACAATTATATATATTTGGAGGTAAATTAGGAGTAATTAAAGAGTGTAATGAATTATGGATTTTAAATCCAAATATACCAAAATTTGAAATTATACACGGAACAATAATTGAAAAATTTACTTATAAAGAAATTGAAAATCAAACTTATCATTATGAAAAACAAAAAAAAAAATTTCATTGGTTATCAAAAAGAGAATATGATGATAAAACAAATCCTTTACCATTTGCATTAAAAAAAAATAAATATTTAAAAAAAAGTAAAAGTACAAAAGAAGAAAATAAAAAAAAATTAAATAATTCATTTACAGATATTAAAAATAAACATTCAAATCAAGTTTTAATAAGACCAAATGTGACTTGGATAAAACATGGTTTAATTTATAATGTTAATTATGAAAAATTAAAAATTGCAGTTGATGAATTAACAAATAATGAAATTGCAAATCTTGAAAATGATTATATTTATATTGAAGGATGTATCCCAGAACCAAGAGATGGACAAAGTTGTAATCTTTATCAAAAAAATAAATTAATTATTTTTGGTGGGGATAGAAATAAATTTCCTTTTAATGATTTATTTATTTTTGAAATTGATAAAAATGTTAATAGTGAAAAATATCATCAATTGAGTCAAAATATGATTAATGAAAATGATAAAATTGATTTAATTTGAAAATAATATTATTCTGTTTTTTTATATGGAAAAATATTTTTTATTATATTTTTTTGTTTATATTTTTTTTGGTTTAATTTTTAATTTATTATATAAACACAAAGATTTATAAAGTTTTTTTTGGTAAAAATTATTTATTATTTTTTATTAGGTAATAAATATTAATTCATATTTTTTTTAATATTTATTTAATTAATGTTTATAAATTCCAACATTTATTTATTTTTTTCCCAAAAGAATTGAATTTTCATTCTAAAAATTTTAAAAATTTTAATATTATAATATTTTAATAATTTTGTAAATATATAATTTTTATTTTGTATTTAAATATATTATATTTTTTATTCTATTAATAATCATAAATCTTTTATATATGGTAAAAGAGATGGATATTTCAATCATTTTTTATATATTTTTTTTTCTTTAGAATTTTTCTAAAAAATAAAATCTATTAATATACTCCCCACTAAAAAGTCAAAATCTATAAAAAACATTCTAAATTTATTTTAAATAATTTACTCCCTTAAATTATCAAAAATAATACACACTAAATATTAAATAAAAATTTATTTTCTAAAATTGCATAATAACTATATTATACAGGCTAAAAATTAATCATAAAATTATACACACTCATATTAAAAAAAAATTACAATCTAAATTATTAATAATAATTACTATCTAATATTTATTATAATTTAATAACATTCTAGAATAAATAAAATAATATTCTACATTCTATAAATAAATATATCATAAATTACTTCCTTGATACATAAATTCAATATTTACATTATACAAGCAATTAATATTTATTTTACGAAATAAAATTTTTAAAAAAATTTATACACTCTATTATAAAAAATTTTGTTTTACATCCAAAAATAATATAATATTTTCTTACATTCTAATTTTCAAATTCAAATATTATTTTACCTTTTATATATTTATAAAATGTAATACATTCTAAAAACCAATTAAATATCTCTAACTCTCTTTATTTAAAAAATTATTATTACTGACTAAATATTATGAATTAATCTTACTGTCTATTATTAAATTAATTTTGTTACTTGCTATTTTTGATATAATTTTTCAATTACTCCCTAAAATATAATTAGATTTTTTTAACATTCTAATAATTTATTCATAATATCTTACCCATTAAATTTATTAATATAAATATCTTATCCACTATTTTAAATAAAGAATATATATTTATACATACAATTAAAAATTAATAATTTTTATTCTTACATACTTATTTTTAAATAATATTTTACTGGCTATTAAAATATCAAATATATTTATCACTTCCTCAATAATAATTATTAGCTTATTACTTCCTTAAATATTGTGAATATTTTACTTCCTAAAAATTAAAATAATATTTACTCCCTATATTTTTATATTTTATTTTTAACTTTCTTTTTATTATAATATTATTTACCCACTTTTTATAAAAAATAATTTTTTACGAACTAAATATTATATATTTTTATAATTACTAACTAAATCTATATTATTTTTATTACATGCTAAAAATAATATTTTAAATTACATGCAATTAATAAATTATTTTATCACTTTACACACTAATTATTTTTAAAAAAATTTTTTAACTTTCTTAAAATTTAAAAAAATATTAATTACTCTCTATTAAATAATTATTAAACTTATTCTACACACTAAAAATAAAAAACCAATTATGACTCTAAAAAATATTATAAAAGTAAGTTATACTTTATTTCATATTTAGTTTTTTGATTATTTTCAGTTCTATTTGAAATTTCAGAAAAAGAATTATTATGTATTCTAAAATTATTATTTCCATTTCTTTCTTCATTATTTTGTATTCTAAAATTATTATTTCCAATTCTTTCTTCATTATTTTGTATTATAAAATTGCTGTCAGTTCTGTTTAAATTATTTAATTCTCGAAAATTATTATTATTATGGTTATTGTTAACTCCAAAATCTAAATTACCAAAATTTTCATTTAAAATATTTAAATTAATATTAAAATTATTATTATTTTGTAGAAAATCCTGATTAAATTTTCTAATGTATACATATTGTTTAGTTTTAAAATATTCAAGAATAGATTGTTTTATTTCAGTAAAAATCTCAAACATATTTTCATTTTCATTCATGTCATTTTCTTTTATTATAATATTCTTTAAATTATGAATGATTTGATAATTAAATTGATTTTTTTGTTTTTTTAATTTATAACTATTAAATAAATCTTGAACTAAACATAACTGAATTTCATAATTTTCTTTAGATAATTGAAAAGATTCAACAAGCTCTTTTTTAAATTGTTCTAACTCAGAAACAAATTTATTAACTCTTTTAGTAAGATTATTTATAAATGTTCTCATTTTAATTATTTTATTTTCTAATTTATCAATTTCTTCTTGTCTTATATATGTAAAATCTTCAATTTTATCATTTTTATGATCTTCTTTACAAAAAACACAAATATTTTTATTATGGGTATAACAAAATGAAGTTACATAAGAAAAATTATGCCCTTCATTCCAACATCCAGAATCAATTTTATGAATTGGAATTAATTTATGTTCATTTATTGAATGTTTATTTTTTTCTTTTATACATAAAAATTTATAACATTTTATACAATAAAATAACTTGGATGAATCCATTTCATCACAAAAAAAACATTTTATCCTATTTATTTGAATGTTTTTAAATTCATTATACAATACTTTTAATTTTTTAGTTATAAGATGATTATTTTGACATTGCATTTTTATGATTGGTTCATTTGCTGAAAAATCAATTTTTAATATTAATGGAATTAAATAACAAATTGGGCATCTTATATCATCTTTTTCTGATAATATATTTTCTGACATAATTAATGATTGAGAATATTCTTCCATTAAAAAATATTTAATTAATTAAATTTTATATAAAATAGTGTAAATAATAAATAGAAAATAAATATCAAATAAATATTTAAATAAAATAATTATTTATTAAAAATCAATTAAATAATATATGGGAAATTTACCAATTCCAGATATTTTTGCAAAAATACCTAGAGTTGATAATATAATAGTATGTCCAGAATGTAATCAAATAGCAAAAGTATATCTTTCAAAAGAAAAAAAAATATCAGATAGAAAAATAAGATTTTTATGTTGTTCAAATAAAGAATATACAATTGAAGATTATTTAACTTCTATAATTAACAAATCTCCTATAAAAACAAGAAATAAATTAATAAATCCATTTCCAACAATTGAAGATCAAAGAGAATTTGAAAAATTATTATTATTTTTTTTACAATTAAAAGAAAGAATAGACGAAGCTGAAAAAGTAAACAAATATGAATATAATTTATATAAAATATATACTTATTTAATTAGTAATGTTGTTTTTGGTGAAGGATTAGAAATTCAATTATTAAATGCTTTTAATAATTGTATTTTTGATTTTTTTACAAATGATTTTGGAAAAAGTGGTGAAGATATAATTAATGGAATTAAAAAAATTAATGAATGGAAATTAGATTTTACACCTAATGTTAATATTATTCAAATTAATAAAAGATTTTTTGCTTTTTGTGAAGGGAGAAAATGTACTTTCATTAATATTGATTTAAATGATTTTAATAATTATATTATTGGTGATCAAAAACAGAATAAAAATAATTTAAAAGTTATTAATGATACTGGATTTGATCAAGTTAAAAATATTATTAAAATAGGAAATAAAGATTATTTTGCAATTTTAGGTTATAATGGAAATATTCATTTTTTTGATAATTTTACTTATGATTCAAAATTATTTCATATTAATGATGAGAAATATGTTCATATTCTTTTAATAAAAACAACTAAAAAAAATTCTTTTATTACAATTAGTAATAATTTAGTAAAAAAATTTTCTATAATTTCAATTTGGATTTTTAATGAAGTTAATAATTATTCAGAAAAAATACTTTCAAATTTAACATCAATTGTAAGTAGTGAAGATTGTGTTATACAAAGTATAAATGGAAATTTAATAATAGGATTTGAAGATTTTAAAATAAGAATATTTTCAATTGAAACTTTACAAAATATAAGTTATTTAAATTTATATAAAATGAAACCATTAAAAATTATAGAAGTAGATAATAATAGTATATTAATTTCAATTATAAATAAAGGTGTTATTAAAGTATTTTTAGATTCT
>Ga0256407_10012247_pt1 | contig 11707 bp, 8 predicted proteins | sample RumenRJG_04DNA_FD_193489 | JGI IMG/M metagenome (GOLD analysis project Ga0256407, IMG submission 193489) | Bovine rumen microbial communities from Lethbridge, Alberta, Canada - RJG_04 | ecosystem: Host-associated > Mammals > Digestive system > Stomach > Rumen | place: Canada: Alberta | collected... | reverse complement strand
TTTTATTAGCTTCATTTAAAAATTAATATCCAATTTTTATCATTAAAGAAAATAAATAATAAATTAGAATTAAAATAATTTCAATAAATATATAAATCTTGAAAATGCTAAAAAAACAAATAATTTTAATATCTAATAAATCTAAAGATAAATATATAAATAATTAATAAAAAAATTTAATAGAAGTTTAAATATGTCAAAATCTAAAATTAAAAAGATAAATAAAATTAGAAGTTTATTGCTTTTAGAAGTAGATAAAGATATAAATAAAATTATAAATACATCAAAAATGAGAATTAATGGTATTACTTCAAAGGAATTTATGGAAAAAAATAAAACAGAATATTTTATATATATAAATAATGGAATAATATATGATTGTTATAATCTTCCAAAAAAAGAAGAAATAAAATGTAATATTTTAGGAAAATATTGTATTAATAATAATATAGAATTACCAAAATTCCAAAAGATAAAAGAAAATAAAATTGATTTAGCCACTAAAAAAAATCTTTATCCCAAAAATTTAGATAAAAATGATTGTTTAATTAGAAAAACAAATCAAAATAAATCAGTAAAGGAAAATATTAATTTTTTAAAAAGAATGTCATATTATCTAAAAAGTCCTATAAAGGAAAGATTAAAATATAGAAAATCAGTTGATAGTATTCAATTAAATTTAAAATATACTTTGAATAATAATACACATACTGATTCCAAAATTAAATTTTTTCCATGTAAAAAAAAATCTACTAAAAATATAAAAAGATATATAGCTAATTTAAAGTTTAATAAAAATATTTTAAAAAAAATTTATAATAAGTATCGTTTTGAAGGTGGTATAGATTTTTCTTAATAACAATATTTAATTAATTTGTATCTTTAAATTGAAGTTTTATTTATTTTATAAATAAAAACAAAAAAAATAGTAATTATTAATTAGAAGGATATAAATATTTTTTATTTAACTAATTGATATAGAATATCTATAGATTTTAAATATAATTTTTTAAGAAAAATGAATTGATGTTATTTTTATTCATTAAAATTAGATTTTAAAAAAAATGAAAATTATAAATATTTTTTTATCGATTAAAATTTATCTTTATTATTTTTTTATAATTCTTTTTAATTTTTAAATTCAAAAAGAAAAGATAATAAAATTTAGTAAAATTTTTAAAAATCTTTTAATTGGATTATAAATGATTTTTAAAAATTATGAAATTTTTATAAAGATATATTCTATATTGAAGTTATCATTTTAAAATTGAATCTATTCATACATAAATTGATAACCATTATTTTAATTATAAATTATTTTTAAAGATATATATAACTTATTTTACATAAGTTATAGACTCATTGAGAGAACAAATAATATCTTCTTAATTTTAATTTTATTCAATTTCAAACTCTATTAATGAGATAAATTAATAGTATAAAATTAATTGTTTAAATATAACTTATAAATGAACTTTGAAAATATGGAAAAAAATTCAAAAATAATATATTATAAGATATTAAAATATTGATAAAAAATAATAAAAGAAATTCAAAAGCAAGAAAAAGGATATTCTCAAATTTTGATATATAAATAAATAATTTTCTCATAAACAAAAAAAGATTGAATATATAAAAAATTTAAATTTGTTAATTAATTAAAATAATTATTTACTAAATATTTTATGGAATTATAATCAATATTTTTATTTTCATATTCTAAATCAATTTTATTCAATATTTCTTTTATACCATAATCGTTAAATTCTTTTTTAAAAATTTTATTTTCATTATCCTTTCCTAATAGAATTATAATTGATTCAATTATCAAATTTTTTTCCTCAGGATTTTTTAGTAAAGTTTCAACTAATAGTTGAATAATGTGATTTTGATATAAAAAATACAATAAAACATCATTAGATGTTTTTAATAAAGATTTAATACAAATTAAGGCATAATATATAATTTTTTTTTCATGAGTTTTAATCAAATTAATTATTTGATTAATGATCCCATTTTCATACAAAATTCGTTTTATTTCATCATTTTGAAAGTCTAAATATATATTTAATATGTATAAAAATAATGTAGTATATTCAGAATTTAAACCTTTAATAAAAAAATCAGTTAATTTAAAGTTTTTAATTAATATTGAGCAAATGTAATTATCTAATGCTGAAAAATCACAAATAAATTTTCCTACATCTTCATAATATTTTATAGGTAATGAAAGAATAAAATTAAAAAAATCCTCTTTAGTTAAAATATATTGTATTATTTTTATATTTTCTAAATTACATAAATTAAACATTCCTAATAAACAATTTTTTGTTAATTGTTCATTAAATATATTATCACAAAATATATTAATAATTCCCTTGAAAAATTCGAAATTATCCTTGAAAAAAAAATTTTTATGAATATTGAATATGAAAATATTAAAAAACCAAATACAATCTTCCCGCCTTTTTTCATTATTTAATGTTATATTATAAATTTTTTGAATAGAATCAAAAATTTTATATTCATAAAAAATTTTTTGAATATTTTTATTATTATAGACTAAATTTCCTAATAAATTAATTAATCTACGAAGAATAAATGAATCATTAAAATATTTTTTAAAAAGTTTATTATAAATTATAATATAAGCAATTGTAGTAAAAGAATTAATCCTATCATTATCATTATTATAATAAGTAATGATAATTAATATTTGTAATATTTCATTTACTATAATAATATTATCAATATTTTTCATAAGTAAATCACAAGTTTTTTCAGCAAAATTTAAAGTGATATATGATAAACTATTTTGTTTCCAGTCAATTTTTTTTAAAGTATAAATTGCTAAATAAATTTGATCTAATGATGGGTCTGATGAAATAATTTCTTCATAAAAATATAATATTTGATGAGGATAATTAAATTCAATATGCTCATATTCTTTAAAATTTTTAATTGTTTCTTTTTTAATTTCATATTTTGACTTGTCATTATTGTCTTCTTTTAAGTCCTCTAGTCTTCTTTTTAAAAAATTATTAAATAATTTTTTTTTCCTTAATGATAAACCATATTCTTGTCTTTCATTTGATATATTTATTTTATAATTCAAATAATGTTTTTTTCTTTCTTCAATTCTTTCATCATCCATTAATTTAAATTTTGAAAAAATATTTTAAACCAAAAAAAAAAAATAATTATTTTTATTTTTTTTCAAAAACAAAATAAACTTTAATTAATATATATAAAAAAACTTTATATCAAAATTAAAAAATATATAAAAAATTAATAATGAATATCTTTCCTTGCAAAATTTGAAGTAACTTTATTTAAAATTTCATCTTTATAACAAACTAAACCTTTCCTTAAATCTTTATAATTTAAAGCAATTTTTTCTAAAATATTACCTAAATCATAGAGAGCAGTATCATAATTATCTTCTCCCCAAAAAGCTTTAATAAAAACACCATTTTCTTTTTGTAATCTAAAATTCTGAGGCATATTATCAACAATAATAACTTTACTTAAATCTCTTCCTAATTTATTTAAATCTTTAACAAAATCATTATTATAAACAATAGTATGTTGTCTATATAATCTATAATGAAAATATAATCTATCAATTTCAATAGCATCTAATATTGGATCTGCATATTCTTTTGTAGCAGCTGTGAATATTACTAATTCATAATATTTTGAAACTTGAGATAAAAATAAATCTAATCCAGGTCTAAAACGTAAAATTCCTTTGGCTTCATCATTTTCATCTATTTTAAATGATATTAATGTTTCATCTAAATCTAATACTAAGGTAAATTCTTTTGTTGGTATTTGATTTAAATATGGTATTCGTATTGGAGAATAATTTATTTCATTTTGAGATAAATCTGAACCTAATACACTTGCGTTTTTATTTAATACTCTTACTATTTTTTTTCTGAAGAAATAGTTTATTTCATCATATGATATTGTATCAAGTGATTTAAATATTTTTACAAAATCTTCATTTAAATTATCATATGAAAAATTTTTTAATAAAACTCTTAAATATTTTTCAATTAAATATGAATAAAATTTAATTTCATAAATTGAATTAGAATTATTATTATAATTATTATTTATATTTTGACTAAAAAGAAATTGCATATAATCTTTATTGTTCATATTAATATGATCTAATTTACAAAATAACATATCTTTTAATTTCTTAACCCAAGTATTTCCCAATGCACTAGAAGATATTTTGGAATTAATATATTCACATAATATTAAATATGATTTATGATTTAAATTTAAAATTGTTGATAAAACGTCATTACTTGTTAATAAAAAATTCCTATCAAATGAAATATTATAACAAAAAATAATATCATACATTATTAAAACAATTACTTTATGAACTGCTATTTTATAATCTTCATTTTTATAATAATTTTCAAATTTATTATATAAAGAAGAATTATTATAAAAATTAAGTAATTCAAAACATTCATTTGGTAAATTTGAAGATTTTATACTTAATGCATTAATAACATCACAAAATTTATCTTCTAATAAAAGTAAGTCTTCAATATTAATAAAAGTATCTTCTTTTACTTTATTTTGATTATTATTATTTGGAGTGAATTTTGATAATAAATTTCCAGATGATGAAGAATGAACAATTCCTCTTTGAGTTTTTGGTAAATTTGTAATTTTTAATGTATCTTTATTTCTTTTTGTAGAAGGACTTGGATTTTTTGATTTTATTATATTTCTTTTATATACATAAATTTTTTTTTGCTTATTTAAGTTATTTGTTTCTGTATTCAATATATTATGTATATTATTGATATTTGATTCATTTGTTGTATTTGATGTTGCAGATGTATTCATTATATTGGTATTACCATTTGTTGTTAATATTTTATGTGAATGAATTGGTTTAGTATTATCCAATGAATCTGGAATTGTGGTTAATTTTATTTTTGTTTCAAGTGTTCTTTGGAGCATATTTAAAATTATATTTAATTTTGAAATGTTTATAATTTTTCAAAATAAAAAAAATATAAATAAATAATTCAATAAATTAAAAAAATGAATATAATAAAAAAAAATATAAAATAAAAAAACTATATAAATTAATTTTTATAAAACGTAATTTATGTGTATAAATAATAAATATATAAAACTTCAAAAATGTCCAAAGAAGGGAAGAAATCAAATAATGAATTAAAGATAATGGAATGGAGATTCAATCAATTTTTAGGAGAAAAACTCACATATGAGCAAATAAAAAGTGACCCAGAAAATGAAAGTTTTTTAGTAACTGATGTAAAATTTTCAACTGATGGAAATAATGTAGTAGTTTCTGATAAAGGAGGAAGAGTAATAATATTTAAAAAATCAGAACAAAAAGGAAAACAACCAAAATTAGATTATTTTTTTGAATTCCCAGCCCAAGAAAAAGATTTTGATGTTCAAAAATCAATTGAATATTCAGAAGAAATAAAAGGACTTTGTATTTTACCTTCTGATAATTATAATAAATTAGATATTTTAACATCAGGTTATAGAACAATAAAATTAGATAGAATTTACAAAGATAAAGTTAAAACTTTTGATAATAATAAAAATGGAAGTGGTGTTTCAATTCCAAAAGTAAATGGAGTTAAAGAAGAAATAAAATCAAAAACTAAAAGATTATTTCGTTGTTCTCAATCTGGTGAAGTTAATTCAATTGGAATTAATAAATTTAATACAAATCAATTTATGTCAGCTGATGAGTTTAAAGTTTATTTATGGGATTTTAATTACAATGATGATGTTTATACTCCAATTGATATTGAACCAAGTATTGAACAAATTAATATGGAAAAAATAACTAAATGTAAATATATTGAAGATAATCCTCATATTTTTATTTATGGAACTAATAAAGGAAATATTAGATTATGTGATTTAAGAACTAATACTGATATGATGAAATTTCAAACTAAATTTTATGATGAGAAAGCAAATGTAAATAATGTTATTGCAAATTCACTTTTATCTGTTCATGATATTTCAGCTAATTTAAATGATAAATATACTTTTGCAACAAGACATTATTTCCAAATTAATTTATGGGATATTAGAATGCAAAATTCACCATCGAGTAAATTTTTAACATATGAACCAATTATAAATAGATTAACATATCTATATCAAAATAATTATTTATCTGATAAATTTTCACTCGATGCTGATAAAAGTGGAAAATATATTTTAACTGGTGGATATAATAATATGTTTCATGTAATTGATATTAATCAAAGATTAAATACTCAAATTATTATTGATGATGTTAATGAAAAATTAATGAATACTAATGTTGTTAGGAGAGTTAATGCTAAAGGTTCTTGTGGTTATAAAAAAGATGATCCTCATGCTCAAAATGTTAATTTTGATAAAAAAATATTACATCAAGCTTACTCTCCTGTTGAAAATTATGCTTTATTAATTGTATATAATTGCATTTATTCTTATAGTGGTAATATTGCTAAAAAGAAATAAGAATTTTAATTTTAATTTTAAAAAAAATTTATATTTAAATAAAAATATGAAGAAAAAATTTATTTAATATTTAATTATAAATTTTTTTTTTTCTATAATTAAATTTATTAAAAATTTAATTTAACTATATCTCTTGTATATACATCTGCTTTTTTTGTTGGTTCCATCTCATCAAAAATTCTTTTAATTTGAATTTGTTTTTTAACTCCTTTTTTACAATAATCTAATAATCCATCAATTAATTTTGAATGAATAATAGAATGAAATTCTTTTTTAACAGGTTTTCTTTTTTCCTCATAATTATCATTATCATTCAATTTTAATGCATTTTGAATTCTTATTATTCTTTGTCTTTCTTTATTTTTTTTAAATACAAATTGAGCTCTTAATTTATCAGTTAAATTTACTCTTTCTTTTTTAAATTTTTCTTCTTTATGTTCAGTTTTTAATATTTTATTAACTAATTGAATATCATTTTCATAATTTGAAATTGAATTTTCTGCACAACTAATTGCAGAACTTATATCATATCTTGCTTTTTCTATTATTGACATTAAATTATCAAAATTTTTTGGTTTTAAAAACATATCATCAACTTCTTTAACTAAAGTCAAATAAATTTCAAAACAATTATTAAAAAAATCAACTACATCATTTAATATTTTATTATTCTCAAATAAACATTCAACTTCATCAAAAATATATTTATCTTTAAATTTCCTTTTATCAGGAACATTAATATGATTCAATTTTTCAACATAATGATAAAATTCTAATAAAAATAATTGAGGTAATAAAAGTATAATTCCAATAGTTTCTTCTAAATATTTATTATATTTAATTTGAGATTTAAGTGAAAGTGACTTAAAAGCTTCAACATAATTTTCTTTTGGAACAACATTCAATTTATAATATGAAATATTATCATTTAATAATCTTACTTGATCATGAATATTTTTAGCTTGAAAATCAATATTATTTATCATTGTAGTAATTCCTGAAAAAGAATTTTGTGTAGTATGAGTTAATCCTAATTTAAATTTCCAATTTTCACAAATGTGAGGTTGATATGTTCTAATTCTTCTAAAACATTTTGTTAAATTAAACCTTTGTGAATTTGATATATATCCATAAACTGGAATTGGTGGATTATTTACTCTTAGTAATTTAGTTTTTTTTCTTTTTTCATTTGCTTCTGTTATAAAAGGTTTATTTTCTGTTTTATTTAATTTATTTTTATCATTATTTTCATTTGGTTCTGTTTTAGCTCTATGAAAATAATTATCTGATTGTTTTATATTTATATTTGATTCTTTTATTAATTCATTTGAAACTTCTTCTACAAATTTTGTTATTATTGCTGCTGGTTTTTCTTCCATTTCTTTTATTGTTCTTGGAGATATTGGTGGAAGTGCCTTTGGTAAAACAAATGTTCTTGCAAAATGTGAATTTATACCTAATCCATCGAATTTAAAATTATCTTTAATTTTCATATTTTTAACAAGTTATTTTTTATTATAAAAATAAAATTTTATTAAAAAATATATTTTATTTTTAAAAATGGAATTATATGATAAAATAAAAGAAAACAAATACATTTTGAAAATGGTAGTATTAGGTGATGTAGGTGTAGGAAAAACAAATATAATTCGTAGAATTATAGGTCAAAAATTTGAAGAATTAGAACCAACTGTAGGAGTAGAATTTACATATATAGATATAAATGATATAGATCCAGATGATAAAGAAAAAAAATTAAGTATACAAATATGGGATACATGTATTTATATAAATATAATTATATATATTTATAAAATTAGCTGGAGCTGAAAGATATAGAGCAATTACAACTAATCATATTAGAAATGCAGATGGTGCATATTTAGTTTATGATATAACTAATTATTCAACTTTTGAAAATATTGATTTTTGGTTAGATATTGTTAAAAAATCTTCTGAAGATGATATTGTTATTTATTTAGTTGGAAATAAAGCTGATTTATTATCTGATGAAAGTAAAAGGAAAATTACTAAAGATCATGCTATTAGTTATTCTAAGTTAAGAAGGTTTAATGGTTTTGGTGAATGTTCTGCTTTGAGAAATATTAATATTCAAGAAACTTTTAACTCTTTTTATAAAACTTTATATAAGAAAAATAAAGAGAAATTAGAAGAAAAATTACAAAAAAAAATTATTCAATTGGATGATATGCAGAAAAATCATTCAAATAAACCAAAGGATTGTTGTTAAAAAAGTTTATTTTTAATTTTTTTTATAATTAATTTATTATTTTATTTTTCTTTTATATTAAAATAATAAAATAAATAATTATTCTAAGAAGCTATTATTACCATTATTAATTAAGTTATCAATTTTTGAAACTTTCTTAAAAGAAAGAAAAAAAAATTAATTTATAATTACAAAATCATTTTATTCTCAAAGCTAAATAATATTAATTAATTCCCCTTTTTTTACCTAAAAAATTTACATCTTTTCCTATTTGAATATCTTTATTTACAAATCTAATAGATGATGAATCATCATCTGTATTTTTTCCAAAAATAATTAATAATTCTACAAAATTCGAGTTCGAAATATTAATACATTTTTCATCAGAAAATGAATAATTGGTTTCAACACTTAAATTATCTTCATCATTATCATTTCCTATTAAATCAATAATAACTTTAACACAATCTTCAAACTTTTTTTTATTTAAGAAATATAAACTATTTAATAATTTATTAAATTCTTTTTCTGCTTCCTTTTTAATATTTTCATTTAAATTTTCATATTTTATAATTCCAAAATAAAAACAAGAGATTGTAATTGTAAAAAAATCATATTTTCCAAAAATTAAATATTCAGATAAAGTAAAATGAATTAAAGTTTCTATTATTTCTTTATATTCAGAAAAAATATTATTTGAAAAATAATTTTGAAATATAATTTCAAAAATATCATAAGGTGTAATAATACAAAGATTCCAATTACAATTTTTTAAAATTAACTGTTCAGCACGAAAAATGAATCTTAAATCAATTTGATGTTGAGTAATCCATGTTTGAAATTTTGTTAATTTATATGGACTTTCTAACTATATATAAGAATAAATAATAATATAATACCTTTAATATAATAATGCATGATGCAAGGAAAAAAAACATAAAAATATCTTTTTTCAATTTTTCATTTTTTGATATTTTATCCCAAATATTAAAACTAATTTGCATTATATTATTAACTTTTTCAATTAGTATTTGATTATCAAAAAATTCTGATAATTCCTAATTTTAATTAATAAATATTATATATACATCAGATAAGAAATTAATAAAATATAATCTATATTTATTAAATTTATCTAAAGTCATTTTAGGTTTAAAATTTTCAGAAAATTTTTTAAAGAAAATATTTGCATTTACATTATAAAATTTTAATACTTCAATAAATGACATTTTATATAAAATAAGATTTTAATATTAAAATAATAATAAAATATTTTATTTAAAATTTAAATTCAGAAAGAATAATATTAATTTCAATATTTCCTTTTTCATTTATTAGATTATAGAATTTATCAATAGAAAATATACGCTCAAATAAAAAAAGCTCTGATTGTTCATATTTATTATATAAAGAGATATTATAATAATTATGATTTGGGAGATTTACTAAAATATCAACTAAAAATTTTTTTTTTAATACATTATTTATTTCAAACCTTATTTCATATCTAATATTATTATCATCATATTTTTCAATCAAATAAAAGATTTGATGATTATTTATATTGACTGAATTATTTTCTAAGATTGTATTTTTATTTTCTTTTAATTTATATAAAATTATTTTTTCGCTTTTGTAAACTTCATATGAAATTATTTCTGGTTTTTCTATTTTGAATTCTTCATCATCAATTTTTTGCTCTTTAATTTTTTTTTTATAATTATTTATTTTATTTATTAATTCTTTATATTCTAATTCTTTTTTATTTCTTATTATTTCTTTTAAATTATTGCCTATATTTGGTAATTCATTATTATTTTCATTTTCCTTAAGTAAAATTTTATTTTTAATGTTTTCAATTTTTTGAATTAATTGACATGAATTAAATTTGGTTTTTTCTGACAAAAGACTTATTTGTTGTTTTAAAACATTTCCTAAAGGAATTAAATAATTCATATTTTGAGAGAATTTTTCAATATTTTCACAAACCAATTTTTTTTTATTTGAGATTTTATTATATGATTGAAATAATTCTTTAATATTATATTTTTCAATGTCTTTAATTTTAAAAACATTATGTCCTAAATGAATACTATATTTAATTTTATCTTTTGATTTACTATCAGTAATACATATTCCGCATAATTTCTTTTCACAACTGAAACAATAATAAATATATTTATAATGATGTAGAGAGCATATTTCAGAATTATCTATTTGATTGAAATTATTAATTGATAATTCTGGTTTATATGACATATTTATATCTTTATCTTTAATTTTTAAATTAGATTTATTTACTAATGAAGAACACAATGATTTTTTTATTTTCTTTTCATTTTCATGTTTTAGAAAAAAATTTTGAATATAATTTAAATTCGCAAATGGTAAATAATCTTCAAATTTATGATATGTTTTACATAAGGGACATTGTTTACCTCCACAATTATAAAATTTTTTTAAACATTGAAAACACATTGCTTTCTTACATTTCAAACACATTCTAGGATTGTTTATGTAGTTCATACAAATTGGGCATTTTAAAAAATCATTTATTTCTATTTCATCTTCATCATCTTTTTCATTTATTGATAAAAAATTATCTTCATCTATCATTTTTATTTGTTTAATTATTTGATTTATATTATATGTTTAATATCTTAATTATTAAAATAAATAAATATTATATAATCAATTTAAAAGAAATTCAATTTTTAACTAACCAAAAAAAAAAATTAAATTTTTAAATAATAAAAATAAAAAAATGAAATGTAATTCATCACAAGAAAACGAAAAACAGAATTCAAACTCAAAAGAAACAAATGAAAAAAAATTCAAAGATTTTGAAGAATATAAAAGTAAAAATAAAAAATATATAACAAAAAAAAAAAAAAAAAAAAAAAAAAAAAAAAAAAAAAAAGATAAAAAAAAAGGAGAGGA
>Ga0256407_10012246_pt1 | contig 11707 bp, 7 predicted proteins | sample RumenRJG_04DNA_FD_193489 | JGI IMG/M metagenome (GOLD analysis project Ga0256407, IMG submission 193489) | Bovine rumen microbial communities from Lethbridge, Alberta, Canada - RJG_04 | ecosystem: Host-associated > Mammals > Digestive system > Stomach > Rumen | place: Canada: Alberta | collected... | reverse complement strand
ACACAAGAACAAGTTAATGAACAACATTGTTTATAATTTCTGCATTGTTCATTTTTTTTTCTACATTTTTCTTCTTGGAAAAATCTTTTTGCAGAAGTTAAACAAAACAAAATAAAGGAAATAATTAAGATAACCAAAGACTTCATTTTTTTTTATAAAATTTTTAGAATATAGAAACAAATTAAATCTTTTTATAATATGCCTTTTAATATATTCAAATTAATAAAAAAATAATTTAATATATAAAAAATAAAACAAAGATTTAAAACAAGTAAGAATAAGAAAAAGTATTATTATTAAAAAGTAAAAAGATTAAATCTTTGAGGTGAAGTAAAATTTAATTTTAAAAAAAAAAATTTAAAAATAAATATTAGTTTTGAAGTTTTCATTTTAAAATTAAACCCAAAGAAAATTTTAGAAAAATAAAGAATAAATTTTATACTTTTAAATCAAATTTATATAAAATAAAAAAGAATATTATTTAATAAATTCACATATTAAAATGTCTCCCATTATTTTATATAAATTATAGAACAACATATATCAAAAAATAATTATTATTTTTTATTAATTAAAATTATTATTTAAAAATAAAAAAATAAAAAATATTAATTATTAATAAGAAAAATGAAATTGTTTTTGTATATGAATAAATTATATTTTAAATCATATAATCTTATATTCAATAAACTTAAAAATTCAATTTATTTATTTTTGATATAATTAAAAAAAAGAAATAAAAATATTTGAAATAATAAAAGTAAATTAAAAAATGGGATGTAATTGTTCAAGAGACGGAACAAAAATAATAATAAGTCAAAAAAACAAAGGAAATAATCAATTTGTATTAAAAATTCATACTCCTGATTCAGAGAATGTAAAAATTTTATTTCATTATTCAATAAATGATAGAGAAACAATAATAAATTTATTTAATTCTTTTTTTTTTAGTAATTATCAAGAAGATGAATTAGATGCAAATTTTATATCAGTATATAATAAAGAATCAGATAGTTTTGAATATTATATTCAAAGATTAGCAGGTTATTCAATTGAAAATGAAGATAATCCTAAAAAAGGTAAAATGTGGAATTTTTATATTAATAAAGAAAAAGTTGATTGGACTTTTTCTTGTAATAATAATAGAATCATTTCTTCTAAGGATGAATTAGATTTAAAATTTGAAGGAGAATCTGCAACTGTTAATAATACTAATTCATATGAATCTAAAGAAGTGATTTCAAGTGATTAGAATAATGTTTAATTAAAATTTTTTTTATATATTTATTTTTTATTTTTTAAATAAATTTAATCTATACCTTTTTATATAATTTAAAACTTTAATTATTTTTATTAATAAAAGATTATTTTAAATATTTATAATAATTACCTCACATTTATTTCCAATTATTATTTTTTATGATCAATACCTAATTTTTATATCAAGATTTATCAAATTTATTCACATTTTTATATCATTAGAAAGTTTTCATTTTTAAAATGCCCATTTACAGATATATCTACATAAATATATATATATCATTTTTGAAAAGAAAGAGAATAAAAACAATTTTATATTAAGTACTAGTTATTTTTATTCTTTTTTATAATAAATGTATTTATATTATCTTTTGTTAAATTTTGTGAAAAAAATTGGCAAATTTTAATTGATTCATTATAAGATAAAATATTCGAATGAAAAATCTTTGAACATTTAATTAAGATTTCTATTTTAATTATTTCCTTAAAAATATTATTAATTTTATATTTTGATATATCAAAATTTATTTTGTATAATTTCTTAATTTGCATTATAATGAATTCCTCAAGTTTAATTTGATAATTATTCATCATTTCAAAACTAATATTATTATTAAAAATAATTTTTTTTAAAGTAACATTTTTATTATCATCAGAATCTTTTTTTTTATATTTAGAAATCAAAAAATTTAAATTATGCAATAAACTTTTAATATAAATAATAGAATAATAAGAAATAATAGTATCTTTTAAATTAAGTTGAATTCTATTTCTAAGAACTTTTCTAAGAGTTTTAACAATTGAAGAATAAAAATGATTTTTCATTTGTTTTGGAGTTCTATTAGGAAATAATTGACTTAAAAAAGTCCATTTATTTCCTATTATATAATGACCTTCAAAAAAAAGGAATTCTTCTTCAATTGTCCATGATGATTCATCTAAATTTGAATCTAAATTAAGTGAAATTGAATAATTTATATTTGGATTATATGATGATGAACTTTCATTTGATTCTTCATTAATATCTAAATCTTTTGAAAAAGATTCCATTATTTTTTTTCTTTTTTATACTTTTGAAATATATTTTATTTTTATTTTGTGATTTATTATTTATTAAAATATTATATTTTTTCCAATGAATGCTTATTAAATGAGGATCTTTATATATTATTTATGTGAATTTTTAAATAATATTACAAATATGTCGTTTTTTTGTTAATTTTATTTTTATATTATTACATAAAAATTTTTTTATACATTTTATTTATGAATAATTAAAAATTTTATTTTTTAAATTTATAAAGGTTTTTGTTTGTCAATTTCTTCGTTTTCAATATAAATTTTATCGTTATTATTTATTATTCCATTTTGTTTTAAATTATTTTTTTCTTTTTCTTCTAAAGTTTTTTTATTTATTACATCATTTAATTGATTCTCAGTATTTTCATCATCATTTTTTTGAACAGATGCATCTTTTGGTCCTTCAATACTATTATTTTCATCATTTTTATTTAAATTATTATTTTCAATTTCTTCATTATTATTATCATGATTTTCATTTTCTTCATTATTATTCTCATTATCTTCATTATTATTTTCATTATCTTCATTTTTTTTTTCATTTTCTTCAATATTATTATCATTATATTCTTCAATTTCATTATCTTTTTTTTCTTCTTCATCTTCTTCATAATTTTGATGTAACAAAACAAAATTATATAAATCATTAATTTCATTACTTATACCTAATGGTGACTCTGAATTTAAAGCTAAATCTAATATTTCTCCTATTTTATCATACATATTTTTCATTTTTAATTTTATATCATCATTAACACAATAAGGAATAATATTATATGAATGAGTTTTTAAAGGTTCTTCTTTTTCACTTAATTTTCTAAAATATTCTTGAAATTCATCTTCATTCATTTTTTTCTTTTGTTTAATATACTTTTCATTTATTTCACCTATAATATCTTCAATATCTAAACTAATATTATAAGTTTCAGAATTATATTCATTAATTATATTTTCAATATCATCATTTTCATCTTTTAAATGCTCCATATAATTATTATAAATACTTAAAGCATTATCAATTTTTTCATTTATAATTTCATGTCTTGATTGAATATCATTTTGTTTATTATATTTTTCAAATTTATAATAATTTTCTTCTGTTTTATGTAAATTTATAGGAATTTCACTTTCTAATGTTATTGCATATAATTTTACACTTTCAACTAAATTATCAATATCAACTTGAGTTATTTTATGATTTAAATGAATTGAATTTACTCTACATGAATTACATATAAATTCTTTACAATTTCTACAAAAATTTGATATTTCATCTCTAAAACATTTACATATTAAACTTGTTTTATTTATTTTATTTTTATTAATATTTGTTATATTATTAAATTCTTTTGGATTTAATTCTTCTACTTTAATATTAATCAATTTTTTTCTTTTAAAAAAATCACCAATTATATATTCTTCATATTCACTAATATCTTGATTACCAAAAAATAATTTAATTTCTGATTGAATAGAATTAAATAATTCCATAGCAATTTCTTTAATATAACTTATTGGTTTATAAGGAGGAACTTCAGATGATTTTTTTTTTCCTTCATATTCAATATTAACTTTAATATTCTTTAAAGAATAATAAGAAGCCATTTTTTTTATATTATTACATAACAGTTTTTAATAAAAAAAAAAATATAAATTTTAATATAACTTATAAACAAGATAAAAATGGCAGAAGATGGAGATTTTGAAGAAGATTTAATTAAAAAAGTAATATTAGATGTTATTGAAGCTGATTGTCAACCAGAAAAAAATTTAAATGTTACTCAATTTAAAGAATTTACACATACAATAATTGATGATTTATATAGAGAATTACATAAATTAAAAAAAATGTTTAAATATTCTGCTACAGTTTTACTTCAACAAAAAGTTGGTGCTGCATTAAATTATGGTAGTGCAATGTATGTTGATAATACTGCTGATGGACAAGTTACTCATTTTTATAATGATAGTAAATATTATGATTTAGTTATTTCTATTGCTGGATATAAAATTACTCAAAAATCTTAAATAATGATTTATGTTTTATTTATAATTTTTTGAAATTAAATTAAAAAAGTTTTAAAAAAAATCTTTTTTTTTTTAAATAAATTTTTATTTAATTTTATTTTTATTTTATATGAATTTTTATTCTTCATATTCTTTTAATTTTTGTTGTATTTTCTCATAATTTTTATCATATGTTTTTTTTATTAAATCACCATTTTTAATAACATCTTCAAATTTTTGAAAACCTTTTTCTTGAATTTCAATATCTTTTTGTCTTCTATAATAATTATGTTTATTTTTATTTAAATTTTTCATATTTTTAACAATAACATCAGAAGATAGACTACTTTCTTTAATTTTCTTAATCATTTTATCTAAATTTGAATAAAACATATTTTTTTTAGTAAGAATATCAAAAGGTTTTACTTTTTCAGGTTTTAAATCTTCCTCATCTGCAATAAAAAGTTTTTTTTTATCACTTTTAATTTTTTTTCTCATTTTTCTAAAAATATTTTTATCATGATCTTTATTTCTCTTTATTAAAATATTATTTGTTAATATACTTTTTTCATCTATTTCATTTAAATCTTTCATTATTTTTTTTTTATCTATTTTTATATCTTTTAATGTTGTAGTTAAATTCAAATTTAATTTTATTTTTTCTAAATCTTCTTTATCATTTTCAATTGTTTTAAATTTTAATTTTTTTTTAATTTTTAATTTATAAGGATCATCTTTTAAAGTAAAAGTTTTATTTGTTTTTTCAAATGTACTTTTTGTTTTTTGATTTGATTGAGTTATATTTCGTTTTCTAATTGAATTTTGTTTTTTATAATTAGAAAATATTTTAATTGATAAACGGTTTTTTTTTATTTTATTTGAAAATATTGTTTCATCTCTTAAAGTTATTAAATCATCATCTATTTCTTTTGAACATTCATTTATTTTTAATTTTATTGGAGGAAGAGTATGAAATTCTTCAGGAAAATTAAAATTACTTTTATATAATACTTGTTTATTTCTTCTTCTTTCCATTATATAACTTATTTTTTATTATAACATATAATAATTAATATTAAATTTTAACAATTAAATAATATATAATAAAAAAATAAAAAATAAATTATAATTAAAAATAATAAAACATTAAAAAATTAGTAGAATTATTTATCTAAAAAACTCAATTATATATTTTTATTTTATATTTTTTTTATTACATATTTTTATATATTTAAAATAATTTTGACATTTATCTATTATTCATATTAAAATTAAATTTTATTAAACAATTATAAATAAAAAATTTTTATTAAATACTTTTTAGTAAATAATAAATTTTTATATAATTATAAACTTAAAATCCATTTGATTAACCCCATATTTGATATTTCCTTTTATAATCTTCATCCATCATTTTTTCATCTAAATTTTCTATTTCTAAATTTTCAGAACCAAGATTTTTTTTTGAAATTTTCCCTTCTAATGTATATTTATAAATAAAATCAAAAATTTTTGATAAATTTTTCTGACTAGTTTTTAAACATAATTGCATTGTATTATCAATTTCATTTGTATCTTTACAATAAACAATTTCATTAATATCATCAATTATAATATTATATTGATGATTATCAATTAAATCAATTATTAAATTTTCAATTTCATTTTTAGTCATTTTTAATAAACCATTTAAATATTTTATTTCAACAGCAGAACTAATTTTTAATATTTCTTTTAATATATTTGTTTTAATATTCTTATCAATTGAATCTGATATCATACAAAAAATAGGATCATTTGAGAATTTTTCTTTTTTTAAAACTTCAATTATATTAAGAATTTTTTCATATTCACAATTATTATATAAATTTAATAATTCAAATATATTTGGATGTAATTCATTTAATTTATATACTAAACATTCATTTTGAGTTAAAACTTCTTTATATAAATTTTCATTGAAATTTAATAATAAAATAATAGCCATATACAAAGCAATTTCTTCTTCTTTAAACATTTTATCAAAAATAACTTCAGGAATATTTTTTTTTATAGTTAAAATATTTTTAACAGCATCACTATATTTCCCTTCAATTAAATTAAGTAAAAAGATATAAATATTATAATCATATAAATGAGGATTTTTCATAATAAATTGTAAATTTTCTTTACATTCATTAAATTGTTTTAAAAAAACACAAGTAACAAAATATTTAGTAATCATTTCATCTAAATCATAATCATTAACATCTTTTAATATTCTAATATATCTATAAAAAACTTCATTATATCTTTGAAAATGACCACTATTATAAAATGCACATGCATTTTTCATAATATCTAAAGCTTTAGATTGAACATCTTTAGTTAAAATATCTTTAAAAAAAAAATATTCATCTCTATTAAAACTTTCAGTTTCTTTTGGTTTATTTCTTTTAGTGTAACTTTGTTTTATTCCTATAATTGATAATTCAGGATAAGGATTTTTTTCAATATCTAATATATCATTTAATAATGCTAACCAGTGATTATTATTTATTTCTTCTCCTAATTTCTTTCCTATTTCTGTTAATTGGGCTTGTTGGTATAATTTTCTATTTCCTCCTTGAGCTAATATTGCATATCTTAATATACAATATTCTTTATCTATTCCATTTGGAAATTGAAACATTTATTTCTTTTATATATTTTTATAAAATTATAATGTTGATTTGTTTTAAATAAGATTTATTTTTATTATTTTTTATTTGTTTAAATTAAATTTTTTTTAACTTTTTTTTTTTATTATATTTTTTTTTGGAAATTTTTATGAATTTTAATGATATAATTATTAAAAGTAGGCAAAAATCAAAAAAAAATTGTACACATGATAGTATGGTTGATTTAGATATTAAAAATGCAAGTTTATGGAAAATTAATAAGTATAAACATATTTTTGAAATTATTTTATATTTTCTTTCTTTAGGAATTATATATTTAATTCAAGAATTTATTTTTCCAAATTTATTTATTATTTTATCATGTCAAGCTTGTAATATAAAAGAAGCTCAATTTATAAAAATAATTACTAAAACTAAAAGAATATATATTATTTCATTAAGATTTGAAAAAAAAAAAGAAATTGAAAGTGAAATTTTTAAAAGTAATGAATTGATGGAATTTAAATATAATAATGAGGAAAATGATAATTCTTATAGAAAATTAATGAATCCACAAATGACATTAGAAAATTGGGCTTATTTTAAATTGGAAAAAATAACAATTGAAGGACAAGAAAAAACTAATTCAAGTAATTTAATTAAAAAATATTTAAATTATGATATATATTTTGAATTTTTAGAAAATATATATAAATATAATGATAAAAATAATTATTTCTTCCCAGTATTTTTTTATTCTAATTTATTCTTGAAAAATGAACTTTTAGAAATGAAATCAGGAATACCAGATATTAAAACATATAATAATTTAAAAAATCTATATCCAAAAAACGAAATAAAAATAAAAGAAAAAAGAATTATAATAACAATAATTTCCAAATTTTTAAAAATACAATATTTATATTGTTATTTTTCAATAATAATATGGATAATAAATGAATATTATATATATTCATTAATGATAGGATTATTAATTTTTATTTTAGAAATATCTGCATCATATAGAACAATTCAAAATATAAATTCAATTAATTCAGTAATTTCAAGTAAAATTTCAGTAAATAGATTTGGAAAAATAATAGAAATTAATTCAAAAGAAATTGTTCCAGGTGATTCAATAATATTAAAAAAAGAAAATAACAAATTAATAATTGTTCCTTGTGATGGAATAATTTTAGAAGGTTATTGTACAGTTAATGAAAGTGATTTAACAGGAGAAAATACTTTAGGATTAAAAAAAGAATTAGAAATAAATTCAAATAATAAAAATGATAAATTTGATTATCAAATAGATAAAAATAGTATTTTATTTCAAGGTTCAAAAATACATTCTTTATTCTCAAAAGAACAAAACAAAGAAATTATAATTTTATTAGCAACAAATACTGGAGCAAATACTTATAGAGGAAATATGATACAAAATTGGGAAAAACATGAACCAGATAAATATAAATTTGATTCAGATTTATTAATATTAGGAATATTAATATTTTTAATATGGATAATTTCAATAATTATTGTTTTTAAAAAATATAAATATATAATTCCCAAAAAAGGAGAAAAATATAATATTTTAAAAGATGAAATAAATAAAGGTAATTTTGAAAATTATATTAAAAGTGTTAATATATTTAATTTTAAATTTAAAGACAAAATATTAGAATGTTTAGATAATATTTCTATTATTTTTCCACCTTCTTTAATTATTTCAATTGAATTTGGGAGATTTTATCATTGTATGAAATTAAGAAATCATAATATTTATAGTATTTTTGAAAATAAAATTGAATTAGCAGGAAAAGTTGATATTATTGTATTAGATAAAACTGGTACTTTAACTGAAAGTACATTAGAAATTAATTGTTATAAACCAACAAATTTAAATAAAAATGGAAATATTATATTAGGAAATGAAGAATTAAATCCTTCAATTTTAAATAAAATATATAAAAAATTTTGGAAAAATATTTATTCAAATAAAGTAAAATGTGAATTAGAAAATAAAAAAATGGATTATTCATATCAAAAATCATTATTATATAATATAATTTATTATACAGAATGTGTAGCAAGTTGTCATAATATTTTTAAAATAAATAATGAATATTTTGGTAATTCACTTGAGCAAAAATTATTTTCAGTAATGAATTGGGAATTAAATCAAGAATTTGATTCAAATAATAATTTTATGTATATTCAACCTCATAATTCATATAAAATAACAGAAACTACATTATTTAATAATTCACTTTTTCAAAATAAAAAAATTAACATTGAACCTGAATTTTATTTAAAATATTTAGAAAGATATGAATTTAAATCTGATTTTCAATCAATGTCAGTTGTAGTACAAAATTCAATTGATGAAAGTATTAATGTTTATACTAAAGGCGCCCCTGAAAAAATAAAAAGAATTTGTTTAAAAAATACTATTCCATTAGATTTAGATGAACAATTAAAAAAATATACTGGAAAAGGTTTTCGTGTTCTTGCTTGTTCATTTAAAAGAATTAATAGTTTTGATAAGAAAAAAAGTAATATTAATGATTTAGAAAATAATATGATTTTTTTAGGATTAATAATTTTTCAAAATCATTTGAAAAAAGATACTAAAATTCATATTAAAAATTTAAATAAATCTAAATGTAAAATTGTTATTGCAACTGGAGATAATGTTTTTACTACAATAAGTATAGCACAACAATGTAAAATTTTAAATAAAAAAGATGATTTATTCAGATTTGAATTAATGGAAAAAAAAAATAAAAGTTATTTAAGTTTATTTCATAATGGTTCAAGAGAAAATATAAATAAATTACTTATACAAAATAATAATAATTTAATTAGTCTTTCAAATGAAAGTGAAAAAGAAGAATTTTACATTGAAGAAAAAGATAAATATTTTGAAAAAGTAATAGAAGAAATAATAAATAATCCAAATTCAAAAATATGTTGTAGTGGAAATGCTTTAATATATATATTAGAAAAAATATTAGATTTTAAAAAAAGAGAAAAACAAAATTTAAAAATAAAAAATAATAATAATAAAGTAAAATTAATAACAGAAAAGGAAAAAAATTACATATCAAATTTAGATAAATTAATTCGTATTAAAGGTAAAATTTTTTATAGAATGTTACCAGATAATAAAAGTAGATTAATATCTTTTTTTCAAAATGATAAAAAAACTATTGTTATAATGTGCGGTGATGGGGCAAATGATTCAAATGCTTTAATTCAAAGTGATATTGGAATTTCAATAAATCAAAAAAAAGGAAATAATTTAATATCTCATTTTTATACTAATCAATCTTCAATTAGTTGTTTAGAATATATTATTAAAAATGGAAGAGCTTCTTATGAAAATAAAATTATTATTATTAAGTATTTATTAATTTGCTCTTTAATTGAAATTTCAAGTGTTATTTTTTTAAGAATTAATTATAGAACTATGAATGATAATCAAATTTTTTTTAATGATTTTTTAGGGATTTTAATTCCTATTTTATTATCTTCTTGTACTAATTGTTATGATAATATTTCAAAAATAAAACTTCCAAAAAATATTTTTAATAAATATTTTATATTTAATATTCTTGGAATAATAATTATTGAAATATTTGGTTTGATAAATTTTGGTTTATTAATTAAAAAACATTCTATTTTTTGGGAATATGATATTTTACCAAAAAATGGAATTTGTATTTTATCAAGTTATATTTTTTTTTATTGTTTATTTCAATATTTAACTGTTTTATTTTTATTTAATATGCAATGTGTTTATAAAAAACCTATTTATACAAATACATTATATTTTTTATATTATACTATTGTTTTGTTTATATGTATTTATTTTATTACTAATTCTGATATTTCCTCTTTTAATTTATTTTTATTTGAACCTAATATTAAAAATTTTGAATATAGATATGAATTTAATAGAATTATTACTATTGAATTTACTTTTGGAGTTATTTTTCTTTGTACTATTTATAAAATATTTATTAGTAAAATATTTAAAGAAGATGAAGAAGGAATTAATTTATTTTAACTAAAAGAAAAATTAATATTAATAAAATTTATGATATTTTATATATTTTTTTCAATTTTATTCTTATTTAATATTTTATTTCTTAATTATAATTTAAATAAAAAAAGATTATTAAATAATTAAAATCTAAAAGTTTTAATGGATTTTGATAGTTCTTCAAATACACTTAGTAATAAATATCATGATTTTATAACTAAATCATCTAATTCTAATTCAATAAATTTATTTGAAAAAAAAGAAGGTGAAATTTCAAACAATAAAGCAGAAAATGATAATGAAAATATAGTGACTGGAACTATTAGAGAAGATTCAGATTTAAATAATTTAAATCCTCAAGAAGAAAGGTCAAATATTTCAAATACTACAACAACATTTTCTTCTCAATCAAATATATCTTCTCAAGTAATTGAAGAAGGAAATAATAATAATCAAGATAATTTAATAATTTTTGAATCAGAGAAAAAAAATAATAATAAAATAAATTTTAGTTGTCCAATATCGGATGGAAATAATTTCGGTGAAAATTTATTATTTAGTAATTCTATTATTAATTCATTAAAAAATAATTCTACTAATAATTCTTCAGTGAATAATTCTAATATTAGCAAAAATCAAATAATTGATATTAAATTGAAGGAATATCATTTGA
>Ga0256407_10012244_pt1 | contig 11709 bp, 10 predicted proteins | sample RumenRJG_04DNA_FD_193489 | JGI IMG/M metagenome (GOLD analysis project Ga0256407, IMG submission 193489) | Bovine rumen microbial communities from Lethbridge, Alberta, Canada - RJG_04 | ecosystem: Host-associated > Mammals > Digestive system > Stomach > Rumen | place: Canada: Alberta... | reverse complement strand
AGGAAATAATCCTGGTGGCCATAGTGGAGAGGAAATACCCGTTCCCATACCGAACACGGAAGTCAAGCTCTCTAACGCCGATGATACTGCCTTCGTGGTGGGAAAGTAGGTAGCTGCCAGGTTTTTTATTTTAAAAACAATTTTCTTTTTCTGAATTCTATTATTTTTTTTAATACATATTTTTGCTGTGATGGCAGCTACCTGCGGCGTGACGGCATAACCGTCACGAGCCCGTTTTAAAAGTAAATCCTAAAAATCTGCTGAGCGCAGATTTTTTTAACGGATTTCCTATTTTAGGCAAGCTGTCAGGTTTTTTATTTTAAAAACAATTTTCTTTTTCTGAATTCTATTATTTTTTTATACATATTTTTGCTGTAAGGGCAGCTACCTGCGACTCGACTGTCAGTTTTTTTGCATATATTTCATTTGAGGGCTGGAGGGGCCGGCCCCGGCATGGAAGGGTGGGAGCGGAGCGAGCAGGATTTTGCGAAGCAAAAGACCAAGCGTTAGCGGGCCCTGGAACGCCGGTTGCGGGGGAGTTGGCCTAAGAAAATAAGGAAATTCTTTTACTTAGATTTTACAACATTTGTAACCAATTTTATTTTAAATGGTTATAATTTTAGTATGGTTTATATTCTTGAAGATGATGAATCGATTAGAAAGTTGATTGTTTTTTCGTTAGAAAATCAGGGGTTTAAATGCAGAGCGTTTTGGAGTCCGTCTGAATTTTGGGAGGCTTTTGAGGGGGAAAAGCCGGAACTGATTCTTCTGGATCTTTTACTGCCGGAAGAAGACGGAATCTCTATTTTGAAGAAGATTCGAGAAAATCCGGAGAGTGCAAGGATTCCTGTAATTATTTTAACGGCGAAGGATTCTGAAACTGATGTTTCAAACGGGCTGGATTCTGGGGCGGATGACTATATTGTCAAGCCGTTCGGGATGTCTGTGCTTGTTTCGAGAATTAAGGCGGTTTTGAGGCGCTGTGCTAATTCTGCGGAAAATGGTTTTGAAAAATGCCTTTCGGTTGGAAACATAAAGGTTGATTTGTATAAACATACGGCTTATTTGAATGATGAGCCGATTATGCTGACGCTTAAGGAATTTGATCTTTTGTCTGTTCTGATTGAAAATCGTGGAAAGGCTATGTCGCGTGAAAAGCTTTTGAATCTTATATGGAATATTGATGCAGCGATTGAAAGCAGGACGGTTGACGTTCATATTCGTACTTTACGCATGAAAATTGGCGATCTAAATGCTGAACTGATTCAGACGGTTCGTGGGGTTGGCTACAAGGTGAGCTAATTTGTTATGGGGGTCTCGGGTGTTTGTGTAAGGGAGTGCGGTTTCTAAAGTTTTTTTACCGGGCGTTGTATTTTTATGGACGTATCGGCTGTAAAATCAGTATATTTTAAATAGAGGAATTGATTTGCAGCTGATAGAAAATAAGAATTTTGATGAAGAACGCGCTTTATACGGTTTAAAGGATTGTGAGGTAAGGAACTGTAGTTTTGACGGTCCTGCTGACGGCGAGTCGGCCTTGAAGGAATGTTCTAGGATTAAGGTTGATGGCTGCAGGATGAATCTGCGCTATCCTTTTTGGCATCTGGCTGATTCTGAGCTTAAAAACTGTAATCTTACTGAAAATTGCCGCGCCCCTCTCTGGTATGATTCTAATATATGTGTAAGTGGCTGCAATATTCTGGGGACTAAGGCTGTAAGGGAATGCGACAGGGTGCGTCTTACGGATTCTACGGTGAATTCGCTCGAATTTATCTGGAAGAGCCGCAACCTGATAATAGAAGATGTAACGATTGAGAATTCTGAGTATCCATTTTTTGAGGTTTCGGATTCTAGGATTTTAAGGCTGGATATGAAAGGCAAATATTCGTTTCAGTATTGCAGCAATATTTCTATAGAAAAATCCAATTTAGATACTAAAGATGCTTTCTGGCATTCAAAAAATCTTGTGATAAAGGACTGCGTTGTTAAGGGTGAATATCTTGCGTGGTATTCTGAAAACCTGTATTTTATTAACTGCAGGATAATTGGTACGCAGCCTTTCTGTTACTGTAAGAGTCTGGTTCTGGAAAACTGCACGATGGAAGGATGTGACCTTTCGTTTGAGCGGAGTTCGGTTAAGGCGAACGTAAAGGGAAGGATTGAAAGCGTGAAAAATGTTCTTTCCGGAAGTATCTGCGCGGATGAAATTGGTATTTTTATGTCTGATGATTCTGTTGTGGATGTGAATAAAACTGAAATTAAATGCGATAAGATAGAAAAGGTTGAGCGACTGGCTTAACTGGTTGCGTGAGTGGCGGTATGTGCATGAGCGGGTTGCAAAAAAACGCGGAACCAGCTGTGTGCCTGGCTGGTTCCGCGCAAGGATTAGAAAACAGGGGAGGTAGCCTGTGTTACACTCTGAACTGATCTATCTGTGTTCCTATCTTTTCGATAGAAGTCTGAATTTTTTCTGATACTCCGCCAAGGGCTGTTCCGGTATCATTGATTTTTCTTGCACCGGCTGCCATCTGGTTCATGCTGTCCTTCATTACGAGAGAAGAACTCTGAAGATTCTGCATTTCTTCAAGAATAGCTTTATTTCCTTCTGCCATTTCTACTGATGCATTTTTAACTTCCAATGTACTGTTGTTCATTACAAGCAAGGCTTCGCTGATCTGTTTTGAACCTTCATTCTGTTCTTCCATTGCTGAGCGAATCTGAATGACAAGTTCATCTGTTGATTCGATTTTTCCGCTTACGGCTTCAAATGCCATGCTGGATTCATTTGAAGCTGTTACTACACCCATGATTGATTCCTGGATGCTGTTAAGCTGGTCTCCGATTGTCTTTGACTGGGCTGTTGATGTTTCTGAAAGCTTACGGATTTCGTCGGCAACAACGGCAAATCCTTTTCCTGCGTCTCCGGCATGAGCGGCTTCGATTGCGGCGTTCATGGCAAGAAGGTTTGTCTGTTCTGCAATTGCAGAAATTGCGGCGTTTGCTTCCTGAAGCATTGATGACTGCTGTTCAATCTGCTGGATTCGTTCATTTACGTCCTGCTGTTTTGTAAAACCGTGCTGTGCGTTTACACGAAGGTCATTAAATGAAGAAGCCATTTTTTCTACTGATTCATTTACAGACTTGATGTTGCCAATCATTTCTTCTACGGCAGCAGAAGCCTGTGTTACTCCCGAACTCTGAGTTTCTATCATGCGTTCGAGCGATTCGATGTTGGAAGCGATTTCGTTTACGGCTCCGGCGGTTTCTTCTACTCCGGCTGCCTGTGACTGAATCTGGTTTCCTACCTGCTCAATATTTGTAATAATCTGTGTAATTGCGCTGGAAGTGTCCTGGGTACTTGCGCTCATATCTTCGCCTGCAATGCTGAGTTCGTTCTTTGAAGATTTAACGTCTGCAATGATTTCCTGAAGTTTTGCGGCGAATGCGTTGAATCCTTTTACAACGTATCCTATTTCGTTGTTTGAGTTGATGTCGATTCGTTTTGTAAGGTCTGCGTCTCCGCTTGCGATATCCGAAATGGCTTTTTCTACTATGTTGAGCGGTTTAAGTGCTTTAAAGAGTGCAATTACACCAATCAATATAAGGATAATTACAGAAAGAGCACCACCGATTATTAAAAGCGCTTTGATTTTATTTACAAGGTTATAAATCTGATAGTCCGGTATTGAAAGAGCCATTGACCATGGGGTTCCTTCAATTGGTTTGTAAACGATAAGGTCTTTTCCGATGCGAGCATTTGCATTAACCCACGTTTCGCCTCTTTCTCCGTTTGTCATTTTTGTTGCAACCGCAATCATGTCTCCGTTCTTGCCGTTGATTCCGCCTGTAATTCCGGTAATAAAATTTTTCTGCATTACAAATTCTTCTACAGGGTGAGCCATGACAAGGCCGTCACTTGCAAGAAGATAGCCGTAGCCTTTTTCGCCAATCTGGATGCGCTTAATTTCTTTTGTAAGAAGATGGATGTTTATAACACCTGCGAGCATTGCGAAGGTTCGTCCGTTCTTGTCTTTTACGGCGCGGGTAATATGAACTACCGGCTGTCCTGTTGTTTTTGAAATTACCGGATCATCAATATAGCGGTCTTTGCCTTCCTGCATGATCGCCTTGAAATAGCTGCGTTCTGCAATATTTGTTGTGGTTCCGTTGTCGTTGTGGCTTATGCCGTCAGGGCCGGCAAACATGATGTAGTCAAATTCACCGCGCATGTATGAGTTGTTTGGATGAGAAATCCAATCGTAGCATTCCCAGAGGTTCCCGTCTGCCATGACTTCATCATAAATATAAGCATTAAGTGCCTTAAAGTATCCATCAAGCTGGTTCTGCATGGCAGCTGTATAGCCGTCCATCATGTTTGAATACATATCAAGGTCTTCTTCTACAATGTCTTTCTGTGCGTTAGCGGTAACAACTGCAATCTGGATTACGTTTATCATCAGGATTGCGGCGCCGATAAGTACAACAAGGTTCAGCGTAAGGCTGGTTCGTTTTTCTTTGTTCTGTTTCATAGTATTTTCCTTATTGATAGCAATGTAATAATTTTATCATTGAATTTAAGATTGTCAAAAGGAATTTACATTTTGTGTTTTTATAATTTGTTATAATAAAAGATTTAGCGTATTTTTTATGGTGAATTATGTGGCTGAAGGCGGGGAAACTGTCCCTCTGTAATAAAAAAAGTTCTGATGATAAGATGTCTTCATGAATGATTTTGAAGAAGTGAATCTGGATCTGCAGGATGAGGAATGGCCTTTTGAATATACGGATGAGGACAGGGAAATTGTGCGCGCGATAGTTTTTGATGAATCGGCGAATTTTTATTTTGTTCAGGTTGAGCGGAACGATTATTTTGGGAACGGGACTTTTATAGAGACTTCAGGCGGCGGTGTTGAGAAGGGCGAAAATCTTGAGGAAGCCTTGAAGCGCGAATTGAAGGAGGAACTTGGACTTGAGGCAGAGGTCCTGTGCCGGCTTGGAGTTGTCCGAGATTATTATAATCTGATTCACCGGCATAATATCAACAATTATTTTTTGTGCAGGGCGGTTTCGTTTGGTGAAAAAAATCTGACGGAAGAAGAGATAAGGGATTTTCATCTTTCTACGATGAAATTGTCTTACGGAGAAGCGATAAAACATTATGAGGCGGGCAGAAGTTCTAAATGGGGAAGGCTTCTGGCGGCGCGGGAACTGCCGGTTCTGAAGAAGGCTGGCGAGATTTTGGGAGAGAAGGTCACAAATCTATAAATATATATTTTGACGGGGTTAAATTATGGAAAAAGTAGAATTTAAGACATGGGGAACATGTGCGCGCAAAATAACTTTTAAGCGTGATGATGAAAACAGAATATTTGATATTGAATTTGACGGCGGATGTAACGGAAATTTAAAGGCTGTTTCCAGGTTGTGTAATGGAATGAAAGCGGAAGAAATTGCGACTAAGCTTAAGGGAAATACCTGTGGAGCAAAGAAGACCAGCTGTGCGGATCAGCTTGCGAGGGCGGTTTTAGGGGAAGCGGCTCAGTAGGGATTTTGAGAGGCAGAAACGCTTTACAAGATTCTGTATAAGATTATTTAATGGGAAGTGGTGCTTTCCATAAGGCAGGGTAAAATTTAAACTCACGAGCCAGTGGTTTCGTATCTGGAAATGTTTAAAATGTGTAAAAATCTAGGATAAATATCTATGAATTAAATAATTTTGTTTTAATGCCGTTATTTGACACTCTTTGGGTTTATAATGGGGGTAGAAAAGCAACCTGGTTTTGAATGATGGACGAAAAAACTTATATTGCGATTGATTTGAAATCTTTTTATGCCTCTGTTGAATGTCGCGAGCGAGGGCTGGATCCGCTTACGACTAAGCTTGTTGTTGCGGACAGGAGCCGGACTAGTAAGACGATTTGTCTTGCGGTGACTCCGGCGCTGAAGGCTTACGGGCTTAGCGGACGTTCCAGACTTTTTGAGGTTGAAGCTAAGGCGCGCGAAATTAAGAGACAGACCGGGAAGGAGCTTGAGTATATTGTGGCGGTTCCGCGGATGGCGCTTTACATTCAGTATTCGACCCGCATTTACAATGTGTATCTGCACTATTTTGCGCCGGAAGATATTCATGTCTATTCGATTGATGAAGTTCTTATTGATGCGACCAGTTATCTTCCTTTTTATAATATGTCGGCCAGGGAGCTTGCGATAAAGGTGATTCACGATGTCCTTGCGGAAACTGGAATTACTGCGACGGCTGGAATTGCGCCGAATCTTTTTTTGTGCAAGGCGGCTATGGATATTGTGGCAAAGCATATTCCTGCGGATAGTGACGGGGTAAGAATAAGCGAACTTGATGTTGTGGAGTATCGGCGGCAGTTGTGGAATCATCAGCCGATAACGGATTTCTGGCGGGTGGGGAAGGCGACTGCGCGGCGGCTTGAAAAATATTTTATCCGCACTATGGGGGATGTTGCCCGCATGTCCTTGAAAAATCCGCGGTTTTTGTATGATGAATTTGGAATTGATGCGGAAATTTTAATTGATCACGCCTGGGGAATTGAGCCGGTCGGCATGAAGGAGATTAAAAACTATAAGTCTGAAGCTAAAAGTCTTGGAAGCGGGCAGGTTCTGCATGAGCCGTACTCTTTTGAAAAGGCAAAAATCATTGTGCGCGAGATGGCGGAGCTTCTGGCGCTTGATTTGTTCAGGAAAAAGCTTGTTACCGGTTCGATTACGCTTTATGTGGGCTATGATGTGGGAAGCCTTGAGGTTCCGGGCTTTGATGGCGAAGTGGTGCGCGACTATTATGGTCGGGAACTGCCTAAGCCCTCTCACGGAAGCTGGTCGTTCGGGACGGAAACCAATTCTTCCAAGATGATAGTTGAGGCGTTTGTTTCTATTTTTGAAAGGGTTGTGAATCCGCGGTGGCTTGTGCGCAGGGTTAATATTACTGCTAACGGCACTAAGCCTGTTCGCGCAAGGCAGCCGTGCCTTTTTGACAGCGTGGACAAGCGGGAAGGCGGACTGAATCAAGAAAAGGAAGACAGTCTTCAGAAAGCGCGGCTTGAAATTATAAACCGCTACGGAAAAAATGCGATTTTGAAGGGGATGAACCTGGAAGAAGGCGCAACTACCCGCGATCGCAATGTTCAGATTGGGGGACACAAGGCATGACGCAAGAAAACTACGACGACATCATAAACTATGACTGGAACTACGATTCTCTTCCTAACCGAATGCCGCTAAGTCAGCGTGCAAAAATATTTTTGCCGTTTGCGGCTTTAACGGGGTACGAAGAAGCGCTTGAAAAGACGCTGAAAATGGAGATTGCGGATATAGAAGAGGGATAGTGTATCCATATAAAGAGGATTATAGTACATTAATTTATTTTGTAAAATTGAGATTCATCATTATATTATACGTATGACATACGGATACATTCGCGTAAGTACAGACCGTCAGACAGTAGAAAATCAGCGCTTCGAAATTGAAGAGTTTGCCCGTCGCACAAACATAAAAATCGACGCATGGATAGAAGAAACAATCAGCGGAACAGTTGAACCCGGTAAGCGAGAACTGGGCAGGCTTTTATCGCGCGTACAAAAAGACGACCTTATAATCTGCTCAGAACTCAGCCGCCTTGGCCGAAGCCTTTTTATGATAATGTCGATTCTAAACTTGATTATGGAAAAAGGTGCGCGAGTCTGGACAATCAAGGACAACTATCGTCTTGGAGATGACATTCAGAGTAAAGTGCTCGCGTTTGCGTTCGGCTTGAGCGCAGAAATTGAACGAAACCTCATCAGCCAGCGCACAAAAGAAGCCCTGGAACGCCGCCAAAAAGAAGGCATCAAGCTCGGTCGCCCCCGCGGAACCCAAAATCTCCACTCCAAACTCGACGGAGCCGAACTCGCCGTAAGCGTCATGCTCCTTTCCGGCACCAACATCAACAAAATCGCAAAACTCTACGGCACCCACCGCACCACCGTCCAACGCTTCATCTCCAAACGAAACCTAGACACCCCAGAAAACCTCGAGCGCCTAAAAAAAATGTGCTAGAAGGGGGAGGTCTCCCCCTCGTTCCAGCCTCCCCAGTCGGCGTCCCGCTTCGCGTGCCGCCTCCTTGCGGTGTCTTACACTGCCCCCTCTGCGGGGGCACCCCGCAACGCCCCGATTATTCAAATTTTACTGTTTTCACCAAAATTGACCAATCCTTATAGGTCATTGTTGGGTATTTATTTTGATAGAAATCCTCTACAAGTTGAATTGCTTCTAATGTATGAATTGATGAGCCTGTAAGTAAAGGTTTTAATTTTTCTAATAAATCAATATCAGTGATTTTATATAATTTTACAGTTGTTTGCGCAATATTATCTTTTGTAGATTTATTTTCAATATATTCTGTTGAATCAGAAAAAAATGTTTCAATTTGTTCAAAGAAATTTATCAAATTTTTTCGCTTAAAAATTACAAGTCTATCATTATTAGTTAGTTTCTTTTCTAGAAAAACATTTTCTTTTGCCTGATAATGCCAGCTTTTACGCGAGTAAAAAGAAACATTATCCTGAATATTTAATCTATTTTTGGAAATATAATAATCCCAACAAACATAGACATCGAATTCTTCATCATATCCTAAGAAAATAAATGGAATTGAAGACTGCTTTATGAAATTAAACTCTTCTCTTTGTGGAAGTTGTGCTCGATAAACATCTGGACGATTTTTGAAATAAGCAGATGAAATATTCTTTATATATATAAAGTACTCATTCTTCTTGAAAGAAATTTTAAACGGTTGCAAACCAGAGATGAATATAAATAAGTCAGATTTTGCCATAGCTTGAGTAAACAATGAAAGTAATTTTTCTCCGCTGTTTTTTTTACCCATTTATAAACTCCTGAACAATAAACTTTCTGAAGAACTGTATTTCTCCTTTGAAAGAGGTGAAATACTCGATAAGTCACAAGAAAAATTAACAAAAGAAATTTCTTGCGGTATATGTTTTTTTTCTATTTTTGGAATCTTTTCTGCATCAAAAAAACAGAGTTCATCTATTGCATATTGGTAATCAAAATAAAAATCAAAAGCTTTTTCTAAATCACAGCCTAATGTTTCAAATATTATAGAATCAACAAGACGCTGAATTGCAGTATCATTTATCTTTGAAAAGATCATCACTCGTAAATCATTTATATTTTTTCCAATCCCTGTTTCAACAGTAAACACAGAAGCGACAATCAATTTTGAATTTTCGTTCGGATTTAATTGTTCCAGCGAAAATTTATGAATTCGTTTCATTCCAGATGTACTTTTTACTTCAACTTTATCTTTTCCATCATTAAAATCAAATTTACTCCTAGGAGTTGAGTGCCAAGCCTTTATCAAGTACTCAGGATTTTTTGCTTGTGCGATTACGAAAAGTTCCGCCCATAAACCTTGGACAGTTTTCACGGAAGGTTTTGACATACATCTGAATAATGCTATTACCTTATCTATTTCGTTTTTTATTTCTTCCTGTGTTGGATTTTGTGGCAAATTTTTCACCATCAAATATATGACTTCAAGGAAATAAGTCTGAAAATCATAGTTATTCGAATTCAGGATAATGACAGAACAAGTTTTCAAAAATTCTCTTTTACTATCATCAAAAATTTTACATTGTTTATTATATAAAATAGAAATATATTCCAATTCAGAATCTGCAATTGCATTTGTAAATTCGCAGTCAATAAGGAACATAGGAGTTCCTATATCAGAAACTCCTAAAAAGAATTTTTCTGAAGACAATAATCTTGAGACAGAAGTAAATCCAGGCTTTGTCGCCTCTCTATTTTGTAATTCAGAATATAGTTTGCGAATTGTTTTCATAAATTATCCTACATAATTGATAGCAAATTCTTCTGGATAATAAACAGCCAGCGTATATGCTGTTTTGCAATTCCATTTTTTAGAATCACAATTGAGTTCAATATGATGGATTTGAATACAAATAGAATTGTCAAAACGAATTTCTTTATCTCCAGGGTAAATATTTTTTCCGCTTGGAGAACGACCAGAGAAAAGTTCAGTATCTATTTTTTCAGTTTTCACATCGAAAGAACGTTTCCTAGGCTCGCCTTTATAAGCCATTTGAATAAAATAAACGAATTTTAACGGATTATCCGTTTTTGAGGCTAAGTATTTTAAATACCTGACGGTCGCCTGCTTTCTTGCTGCATCAGGCATATTTTGAAATCTGAAATCCGATAAAAATTGAATTGCTTCATCAATATCAAGTTTTAAATATCTGTGATTTCTATCTGGTGTATCAAATTTTTGATATTCAATAAAATCATTGTCATGTTTGTTAAGAAATTTTTCTACTGTAGCTTTATTTGCAACAATCGTATTAAATTGAAAAGCATTCATTTTTCTCCAGCCTTTCAACTTATTTGTAACAACCTCTTTCGTAAGAATATTTTTGCGAGTCGCATTAAAAGAAGGACTTATCAAGAGTAAATGTTCTACATTTTCAAGATTGTCATTTTCTTTGAGCCATTTTCTCATTTCTTCTTCATGTTCAACATATTCTTTATACTCTAATTGCACATCAAGCGGTAGAAATACCCTACAAGACCAAAGGTATTTTTGTTTATAACCAAAAAAGCGGCATCGCTGCTGAATCGTATCTGCATTTGATTTCCCTATTGTATAACGAGGCATGTATGTTGTCGCAAGATTTTCGACAGTAAAACCTCGATTCAACATATCAGCACCAACAAGAATGTGAGAGGAATAATCATTCCATGGAATTTCTTTTGATTCCCCCTGTTTCTTATTTCTGCTTATTATCAGTTCAATATTTGTTTCTTTAATTATATCTGGAATAAAAGATGCTATTTCATCAAATTTTGGATATTCTACACCATGCTTTTTATATTCTTTTATCGCCTCTGGATAGTTTTCTTTAAAATCATCAATCAGATTAGAGAATGCAATGTCATTTGTATCTAAGTTAAAAATATTTATCCATCCATTTATTATAGAAGAAACCCAACCATAAAATTTTTCACTTGCGTCCTGTTCTTTATCAGCATGAATCATCATTGAAAGGAAGTTTTTATCCTTTTTATAACTCACAACTATTGCAACTGAAAGTATATGAAGATAAAGAGCTGTGATTAATGTTTTAGGTGGTTCACTAAGATTGTTTCGCTTTGAGTTATATGTTTCTTCCTGCGGAATTTCAATTATTAATCCAGGGTTGTCTTTAAAGAATGTTTTTCCTCCTGTGTATGCTGCTCCTGGTGTTAAGACCGTATGATGTTTTGGTGAAAGTAAATCCATTATACTTATTAGAAGAGGTCCTTGTGGTGTCGCTGTATATTGAATGTATGAATGATTAGGAAGTACATTTCTTAGTTCGCAAATACAACGATAAGTTGTTGTATATTCATCATCTTCCCAATCTTCTGATTTACTGTTTTTATAGGCATACCCATTCAGACTTGCCTGATCAGCCTCATCATCAATTATCATGACACCTGAATTTTTCAAAACATTTTTCATTTTTTGGTTGCTAAATATATCAGCTAGTTCTTTAATATGCTGATGCTGTAAAATGAGTGCGTAAAACAACACAGAAAAAGGAGCGGATTTAAGGTGTAAACAGCCGATAAAAAATAAGGCGGTTAGCACATGGCAAAGAAACGACAGACATTCAGCAA
>Ga0256407_10012239_pt1 | contig 11710 bp, 12 predicted proteins | sample RumenRJG_04DNA_FD_193489 | JGI IMG/M metagenome (GOLD analysis project Ga0256407, IMG submission 193489) | Bovine rumen microbial communities from Lethbridge, Alberta, Canada - RJG_04 | ecosystem: Host-associated > Mammals > Digestive system > Stomach > Rumen | place: Canada: Alberta... | reverse complement strand
GAACCGTCACAACGCTCATGATGCATAAGAGCGGAATATTTCATATTCTCATCAAGATTCTTATAATCCTTGAGGATATTATATCCTTCTATGGTATGATTTTTAACGATATCATATTCTTCTTTTGTAAGTTTTCCGGGCTTTTTAATGATCTCGTCAGGGATCTTGATCTTACCTATATCATGCAACACGCCTGATAAAATGGCCAGCTGCACGCCTGCATCGCTCAATCCGCACCATCTGGCGATTATACCGGATATCAGCGATACATTGACACAATGAACGTATGTGGTGTCGTCATAGGATCTGAGATTATGAAGCATATCAAAGATGCTGATAGTAGAATTGCTCTGCAGTAGCTTGAGCGGACGCTCAATAAGCTCGTCTGTATTAAGAGTATCGGTATTTCTGGCAACAATATCATTAAGATGTTTCTCGATCTCGTCTACAGTAGCCTCGAAATTTTTTCTGAACTCCTTGAATTCAGCACTCTCTTTTATCCTCTTGGATCTTGTTCCTGTATGCTCAAGGTCAACTGTTGTCTCGAGCTCCGGAATACTCTCTTCTTCTACATAAACGCTGTAAATAAAGTTAGCGCGAAGAGTATTAATAAGAGACTCCGAAACAGCCGTCCCTCTTGATGTAAGGAACGCTCCCGAAGCCGAGAATATATCCGTTGCCAGGATCATCCCGGGTATGAGTGATTTTACTTCAATAGATTTCATATCTAAAATTCTATAACATTATTAAAAAAAAATAAACCCGTGCTACATTTATAGAAAAACGTTTTTCTATATGGTAAAAATTTTATTCCGAATAAAGTCTGTTTTCGGAAATAAATGAGGCAACCGAAGGCGTTACCATTCCATCCAAAGGCTTCCCCTCTGATGCCGCAAGCCTGATCAGATGAGATGACAGGTTATCATCAAAATTCATGAGATGGATCTCCGCAGGATACATCTTCATAAGTCTGGCCTGAAGATCCTCCACATGTTCCAATTCCTGATCAGAATCCTGTCCCGTCTCATCCGGCTTATATATCTCATGGTCAGAACCGTCAAATTCCTGTTTCCTTTTTGAAGGCCTTGTCGCAGCAATAACAACAGAATCGGCAAAAACAATCTGGGGGTTGACCCATTTCTCCATATGTCTGAGAGAATCTTCACCAACAAGGAAATACAATGTATCCTCAGGATAAAGCTTTCTCATATCTTCAAGAGTCTCATAAGTATATGTCTTACCCTCTCTCCTGATCTCTATATCCGAAACGGTAAATTCACAGTCGATGATAGATTCATAAAATCCGCTTGATTTATCATTCCTGAAGTCTTCAACTGCAAGTTCGGTCATTTTAAGCCTGTTATCAGGGGATGTCACATTGCTTTTCAGATAAGAAGATCCGCTGGGCATAAATATCATCTTATCCAAAGAAAAGACCTTCACCGCCTGAGCAGCCATCCTTAAATGACCTAAATGAATAGGATCGAAGGTTCCTCCGAAAATACAGATCTTTCTTCCACCGCTGATCTGTCCCTGTGATACCGAAGAAGTATTATCCTCTTTCTTTTTATTTCGGGAGAACAATCTTATCACTGTGCTTCTTCTCCTTTGTATCGACATAAGGCTTATACAGCACAATCTTACGGCCGATCACACACACAAGCGTAGAACGGGTTCTCTCGGCGAGCATCTCTCCCATAGCTCTTAAGCCTGCTGCATCCTGTTCATCCGCAGTGCTTTTAAGTACATTTACTTTGATGATCTCATGTGTGGCAAAAGCCTCGGAAATGGCATCGGTTATCTCCGGAGTGAGATTACTCTTTCCGATACCAAACAAAGGCTTTATTCCTGCCGCAAGACTTTTAAGATATGCACGCTGCTTACTGGTAAGTTCCATTTACTCATACCCTCCACGAAAGAATAACTCTTCAGAGTTATTTATAGTATTCAAAAGCGAATCCGTAGATCCTGACCGTATCTCCATCATTGATTCCCAGTTTGGTAAGTTCATCCAGTATACCATTTTCCTTCATGAACTTCTGGAAGAAAGCAAAGCCTTTTTCAGATTCAAGATTGGTATAACCAAGCATCTTCTCGATCCTGGGTCCTTCAACAACATATTCATCATTCTTCTGATCATATGTTACATAGTAAGGCTCTGTGCCGTTAACTATCTGAACATCGGGATCATACTCCTGAGCAAATATCTTCTCGGGAACCTGGATCTCATTAAGCTTCTGAAAAACAAAGCTCATAAGCTCCTTTATTCCCTTGCCTGTAGCCGTACTTATAGGGAAGACTTTTCTGTCTTCGGTTTCCAGCTCTTTCCTGATCCTTTCAACAGGATCCTCGGCATAGATAAGCTCACCTGCTTCATCTATATCTATGGCCTCAGGTTCGGCAGGGATAAGATCGATCTTATTGGCTGCTATAACCTGAATGATGGAAGCCACATCGTTTGAATATTTTGCAAGTTCCTCATTTATCTTATAGAAATCTTCGACAGGATCCCTGCCTTCTACCGAAGCCGCATCCAGTACATGTATAAGTATGCGGTTACGTTCTATATGTCTGAGGAATTCAAGTCCAAGGCCGTTTCCGTCTGCAGCTCCTTCGATAAGTCCGGGAATGTCAGCCAGTACGAATGAATTTCCGTCTCCAAGATCCACAACCCCGAGATTCGGTGAAAGTGTTGTAAAATGGTAATCCGCACATTCAGGATTGGCATTTGTCGAAGCCTTGAGGAGCGAAGATTTACCTACGCTCGGATAACCGATGATACCTACATCTGCAATAAGCTTAAGTTCAAGGATCACTTCAGCAGTCTTCGCAGGTCCGCCGGGCTTGGCATACTTGGGAGCCTGCATTGTAGATGATGCAAAATGCTGGTTACCTGCGCCGCCTCTTCCACCGGATAATATCTTATATTCGGTGGTATCACCCGAAAGATCGACTATGACCTTGCCTGTAGCCGCATCTTTTACAACAGTTCCCTTAGGTAAAGGAAGGATAACATCTTCTCCGTCTTTACCTCTGCAATTTCTTTTTCCGCCTTCTTCGCCATCTGTCGCAGCGAATTTCCTGCGATGCTTGTATGTAAGAAGGGTATTTACGGACGGATCTACCTTAAGGATAACATCTCCGCCTCTTCCTCCGTCACCACCGTCCGGGCCGCCATCGGGAACGTATTTTTCACGCCTGAAGGAGACATGTCCGTCGCCGCCTTTTCCGCTTACAAGTATAAGTTTTGTTTTATCCGCCAGCATATCATTCCTCCGTAATAATTCCCGGTGTTAACAGTAAAAACCGCCCCGGATAAAAATCCGGAGCGGTAAGCATAAGCATATCAATTACTCAGCAGCTTCTACAGGATAAACACTGGCCTGCTTCTTGTCACGTCCAAGACGCTCAAAACGGAGAATTCCGTCAACAGTAGCAAACAGTGTATCATCACCGCCGCGTCCAACATTGAGACCCGGATGGATCTTAGTGCCGCGCTGTCTGTATAAGATATTACCTGCCTTAACGAACTGTCCGTCCGCTCTCTTCGCTCCTAATCTCTTGGATTCGGAATCTCTACCGTTCTTGGTAGAACCCATTCCTTTCTTGTGAGCAAAGAACTGAAGGTCTAATTTCAACATGGCTCTCGCCTCCTATTCTTTCTTGATCGTAAAACAACAGTCAAACATCACATGATCTTCAGACTGACAAATCCATCACCGTACTCCTTAATGACATTTTTGATCCCAAGTATCATACTGTCTATAAGAAGCGTAGCGTCTTTCCCTGTTTCATTCGGAAAAACAACTTCAAGCATGCCGTCTTTACTGTTCGAATTGGTAATCTTAAATACCGTATCGGTAAGCTCCTCGATCCCATTAACGGTATTAATAACAAGCATTGATACCGCTGAACAAACAACATCTTTACCGTATTCATCATAGTCTGCATGTCCGGCACATTTTAGACTTTTATATCCTTTATCGCCGTCCATTACCGTGATGTCAATCATTAATCCACACCTTAAGCGTTGATTGAATTGATCTTAACCTGAGTATAAGCCTGTCTGTGACCGTTCTTCTTGTGATAACCTGTCTTCGGCTTGTACTTGTAAACGATAACTTTCCTGTCTCTGCCCTGAGCCATAACAGTTGCATTAACCTTAGCTCCGGATACGTCCTTGCCAACCTTTAATGATCCATCGGATACGGCAACGACATTGTCGAAAGTAACAGTATCACCGGCTTCTGCCTCGAGCTTCTCAACCTTGATGATATCACCCTCGGAAACCTTGTACTGCTTTCCGCCTGTTGCAATGATTGCGTACATCAGACTGCACCTCCTTCTTCCAAATCTCGCTGACTTCGGCGGTTAACCCTTAACAAAGAGCAAACACTTATACCCCATCAAGCGGCATACTGAAATATATTATCATCCGCTCTGATTTATGTCAAGCAGAAAATAAAATGCAAAAGACGGCACATTACTGTGCCGTCTTTGCAGTCATATTAATAACTTATCAGAACTTTCCTGCTGTAGCAGCTTCTTCGATAGATACTGCTGTAGAAACAGTCATACCAACCATCGGGTTGTTACCGGCACCGATAAGACCCATCATCTCAACGTGAGCGGGAACTGAAGAAGATCCTGCGAACTGAGCATCTGAGTGCATACGTCCCATGGTATCTGTCATACCGTAAGAAGCGGGACCTGCAGCCATGTTATCGGGATGAAGTGTTCTTCCTGTACCACCGCCTGATGCAACAGAGAAGTACTTCTTTCCGGCTTCAACTCTCTCCTTCTTGTATGTTCCTGCAACGGGATGCTGGAATCTTGTAGGATTGGTTGAGTTACCTGTGATGGAAACGTCAACGTTCTCCTTCCACATGATAGCAACACCTTCGCAAACATCGTTAGCGCCGTAGCAGTTAACCTTTGCACGAGGTGAGTTAGCATCCTTGGAGTAGCACTTTCTGGAAACTTCCTTTACAGTGTTGGTGTAAGGATCGTACTCAGTCTCAACAAATGTGAATCCGTTGATTCTGGAGATGATCTGTGCAGCATCCTTTCCAAGACCGTTAAGGATAACGCGAAGGGGCTTCTTACGAACCTTGTTAGCCTTCTCAGCGATACCGATAGCGCCTTCTGCAGCAGCGAAAGACTCGTGACCTGCAAGGAATGCGAAGCACTCTGTCTCCTCTTCAAGGAGCATCTTTCCGAGGTTACCGTGTCCGAGACCAACCTTACGTGTGTCGGCAACGGATCCGGGGATACAGAAAGCCTGAAGACCTTCACCGATTGCAGCTGCAGCATCAGCAGCCTTACGGCAGTTCTTCTTGATAGCGATAGCAGCACCTACAGTGTAAGCCCACTTAGCATTTTCAAAGCAGATAGGCTGGATATTCTCGATAAGATGATAGATATCAAGACCAGCATCCTTTGTTATCTGTTCAGCCTCATCGATCGACTTAATACCGTACTCAGCGAGTTTAGCAAGGATCTGGGGCTCTCTTCTTTCGTATGATTCAAAATTTGCCATTTTTAAGTCCTCCCTTTATCACTCTTTACGAGGGTCAATAAGTCTGACCGCATCTGCAACACGTCCGTACTGACCTGAAGCCTTCTCAACTGCCTTAACAGCATCATCACCGGCCTTGATGAAGTCCATCATCTTACCGAAGTTGATGTACTTGTAACCGATGATCTCATCGTTCTCATCAAGAGCGATATGTGTGATATATCCGTCTGTAAGCTCAAGGTATCTGGGTCCCTTTTCAAGTGTACCGTATGTTGTACCAACCATTGAACGGGTTCCCTTACCGAGATCCTCAAGACCGGCGCCGATCTGAAGGCCGTCCTCTGAGAATGCGGACTGTGTTCTTCCGTATACGATCTGAAGGAAGAGCTCTCTCATAGCGGTATTGATAGCATCACATACAAGGTCTGTATTAAGAGCCTCAAGTACTGTAAGTCCGGGAAGGATTTCAGCAGCCATAGCAGCTGAGTGTGTCATACCTGAGCATCCGATAGTCTCAACGAGAGCCTCCTGTATGATACCGTCCTTTACGTTAAGTGAAAGCTTGCAGGCACCCTGCTGAGGTGCACACCAGCCTACGCCGTGTGTGTAACCTGAGATGTCCTTGATCTCCTTCGACTTAACCCACTTTGCTTCCTCAGGGATCGGTGCAGCACCGTGATGCACTCCCTGGTGAACAGGGCACATATTCTTTACCTCTGTTGAATAAATCATCCTGTTTCTCCTTTCGATTTTTGTGATTTAATCTCGCTTAAGGCTCTTACCAAAACTGGTTATTCAATAAGCGTCATCGATTGACAATTATATAAAAAAAACAGCGGTTTTTCAATCGCAAATACATCAAAGACAATAAAAAAATCCTGCCGCGACCGCTTGCCGCAACAGGACATTTAAAAATTTTTAAACCATGACCGTATAACCCAGTTCGGCACCCTTTTCGTGAAAATAAAGCTTCTCCCTTACTTTGCATTCCGTGATATCCGTTCCTTCGGTATACTCTAACAGATAACCTTCCGCATTTCCGGTAAGCCAGTCGTGATAAGCTTTTCTCGGAAGTGCGATCTTCTCCATGGCTGCCATCATCGTTCCGCCGTGAGCTACGATCACAAGAGTATGATTTCCGTTATCAAAAGTCCTTTTAACCAGCTCTTTGATACAGTTAAATATCCTCTCCGAGAATTCTTCTCTTGATTCTCCGCCGGGACAGGGTGTTTCGCAATTGGAATCAACCCATGCTCTGTAATCCGGATCATTTTCCATTTCGATATGATTTTTACCTTCGAATTTGCCGAAATTCATTTCTTTCAGATCATCGACCTGAATGTAATTTGATCCCGGGAAAATAAGCCTTGCGCTTTCAACAGCTCTGGTAAGTGTTGATGTATAAACTGTTTCCGGCCTGAAGTTGGCGCTCCTTATCTTAAGCCTTCCCTCCGCAGAAAGCGGTATATCCGTCTGACCCTGATATCTTTTTTCTTTATTGTATTCGGTTTCTCCGTGTCTGATTATATATATGAGCATATTTATCCTATCGCCTTTGTTGCTTCATTTAACATCGCTATATCTTCGCCCTGCATAAAAGGCATGAGTTTTTTTCTGACAAGTGCATGGTAATTATTAAGCAATTCAATATCTCTGGGCTGCATTTCCTCCGGGATTATACCGTCCAGGTCTATGGGTACCAGCGTCAGAGGTTCAAACCCAAGAAAAGTACCGTCATCGTTTTCCGTGATCTCACGGCAAAGCTCGATATTCTCAATCCTTATTCCGTGACTCCCCTCGACATAAACACCGGGTTCATCCGAAACGATCATTCCGGGAACAATGGGAGTCTCCGGCCTTTCGCCTCTGTGGGCCCATCTGATATTATGCGGGCCTTCATGGACATTCAGCATATAACCGATACCATGTCCCGTTCCGCATTTATAATCCATCCCCATTTCCCACATAGGCTGTCTTGCAATGATATCAAGATTTAGACCGGTACATCCTTTAAGAAAGATCGTATTCTGAAGCCTCAGCATAGCCATTACGGTTCGTGTAAAATGAAGCCTGATCTCATCGGATACTTTTCCAAGCACCAGTGTCCTGGTCACATCAGTTGTACCGCCGTCATACTGTCCACCGGAATCAACAAGATACAGGCCGTCTCCGTCAATGACCGCATTATCATACAATGTTGCCTCATAATGCATCATGGCAGCGTTGCCTTTCCATGCACTGATAGTCGGAAAAGAAAGACCTCTGAAACCGTCTAACTGAGCACGCATACCGTCAAGCAGTTCCGCCGCCTCGAATTCGGTGATCTTCTGGCGTACGGCATTCTTTTTCATAAAGAAAAGAAATCGGGTAAGGATCGCACTGTCATAAAGATAAACATCTTTGATATGAGCGATCTCGGTCGCATTCTTAACGGCCTTCATCTCTTCGGTCGGATTGATCTTATCTATGATACGCCCCTTTTTCCAAAGTATCTGGTAAGCCCTGTAATTGATATTGTTGCTGTCCAAAAGCACAGGCGCTTCCAGATTCATCTTCTCGAGATCATCATAGAAATCATCATAATCTTTAACGGTGATGCCCGAATGCCTGAGTGAATCGCATACCGAAGTCATAGCAGAAGCCTTTTTCAGATATACGCTTACATCGCGGCCGTTTATAATAGTATATGAATATGCAACCGGATTACATGCGATATCCTCACCCCTGAGATTTAACAGCCACATCTGATCATCAAGCTTTGTGATCACATGAGAAGCCGCTCCATGCTCGCGCATCTTAACTACAACATGCCCGATCCTCCTCGACGGATTGGAGCCGGTAAGAGACTCAGGCAGCACTCTTATCTTTCCCGCGCTGTCCGAAGGTCTGTTCTCCCATATCTCTTCGGTAAGATTCTTATCGCTTATAAATATGACTCTTTTTTCTTTAAAAAGCGGTGCAAGCCTTTTGCCCAGATCAGCCGAGATGAGTCTCCCGTCCGCCATGAAACACTCACCCATAGAGATCTTATCCGCTATATATTCGGTGAGCTTCGGGACGCCGGCCTGTCCCATTTTCATGAGCCTGATCCCGCTTCCTTCCAATTCTTTTGCGGCCTGAACAAAATATCTGCCGTCAGTCCAAAGAAGAGCTTCTTTTTTTCCTACAAGAAGATCTCCGTTTGATCCCGTAAAGCCGGAAAAAAATTCTCTTTCCCGGTAGTATGGATTTATATATTCCGAACCGTGGGGATCGGCTGTGGTCATCAGATACCAGTCTGCTCCCGCCTCGGTCATTTTTTCTCTTAATGCTTCTATTCTCGCTTTGATTTCCAATCCGTCACTCATCAGTGATCATACTCCTCTGTAAACATGAATCTGATCTTTTCCGGTCTGTTTAATGTAATACATGGCCATATCAAGTTTCCTGAGCAGCGTGTCATAATCCGTTCCGTGCTGCGGTGCGAGAGTTATCGCAATAGAAGCGGTGAGAGTTTCATCTGCGGAAGAAGCAAGATTGGCCTCTTTGATCGCTATATCTCGGATGTCATTGCATAAGCCCAAGAGTTCTATCTCATTAAGCCCGTAAGGGATGAATACCAAAAACCTGTCTCGACCGATCCTTCCCAGAACCGACTCGGTCGGAGCAAGAGTCTTTAGACTTTCCGCGAATCTGATGATGATACCGTCCGCATTTGAGCTGTGAGCATTGGCTGCCACTTCTCTGAAATCATCAAAATCAACCAGAAGAAACGTAGCCCCTGAATCGGAGATATGCTTTAATTGAGAATCGATCTCGGGCTCCAGATATTCCGGTTTCCAGAGATCGGTAAGCAGATCCTTTTTGGCGGAGCTTAAGATATTTCGCCTCATATCCTCCATCTGAAGGACTTTCTCGATACGCCCCAGCATAGCCTCGGATTCAAACGGTTTTGTGATGAAGTCCATAGCGCCCATCTTCATACCGCGGATCTCGCTCTCGCGCTCGGTATCCGCAGTAAGGAATATTATGGGTATATTGGCAGTCCTTGGATTAAGCTTGATCTGCTCCATGGTTTCGTACCCGTCCATCTCAGGCATCATGATATCAAGCAGGATCAGATCCGGCCTGTTTTTCTTAAGGAAATTAAGTGCCTGTTTTCCGGACTTTGCCATGGAAAGATGGTAAAAAGGCTGCAGAACTTCTGCAGCACTTTTAAGATTGGTGGTAACATCGTCAACCATCAGGATATGTTTCATATTATCCCCCTGATATGATCATGAAAGAAATTTCTTAACTTCCTCAGGCATATCTTCCTTATCGCATACGATATCATGCAGCACAGGTGCTGTACGAATATCTTCGATGGCCTGAGGTATTGCAACATTAGAGATCTGATTCAAAAGATCGATAAGCTCAAAATCATTTTTGTCTTTGTTTGCAGGATCGATGGCAGTCATTACTGTCCTTGCAAATTTATAAGGGCTGGCGGTAGAAGCGATAACAGTAACAGTATCATCACCGGACTTTTCCTTATAATCAGCATAAACCGCGCCCGCAACTGCTGTATGAGTATCGATCACATAGCCTGTCTTATCATAGAGCTTCTTGATGAACTCCTCGGTCTTGGCTTCATCCGCATAACCGCTTTCGAAATCAGACAGCTTCGCTTTCATATCATCGGTGATGGTATAAGCGCCCTTTTCGTTTAATGCGCTCATAAGCTCACGGTCCTTGGCATCACTTCCGTCAGCTGCAAGATAGATAAGTCTCTCGAGATTGCTGGAAATAAGGATATCCATTGAAGGTGAACCTGTAAGTGTAAACTTTCTGTCCTTGTCAAAGCTTCCGTCAGTCTCATTAAATTCCTTTAACTTGTCATAACGGCTTGTTTTAAAGAAATCGAAAAGAACCTTATTTGAATTGGAAGCGCAGATAAGTCTGTCGATGGGAATACCCAGCTGCTTTGCAAAATAAGCAGCAAGGATATTGCCGAAATTACCTGTGGGAACAGTCACATTGATCTTGTCTCCCTCTGCTATCCTGCCATTCTTTAAAAGAGTTACGTAAGCATAAACATAATAAACGACCTGAGGAACGAGGCGGCCGATGTTTATTGAGTTTGCCGACGAGAAAACAAAACCTTTGTCCTTAAGTTCTGCCTTAAGTGATGCATCATTGAACATCATCTTTACGCCGGTCTGCGCATCATCAAAGTTTCCCGTAATACCGATAACACGAACATTGCTTCCGCGCTGTGTTACCATCTGCTTCTCCTGAACGGGAGATACACCGTTCTTGGGATAGAAAACTACGATCCTTGTACCGGGTACATCGGCGAATCCGGCAAGAGCTGCCTTACCTGTGTCACCGCTTGTTGCAGTAAGTATTACGATCTCTTCCTTGAGATCATTCTTTTTGGCAGCAGTAGTCATAAGATAAGGAAGTATGGAAAGAGCCATATCCTTAAATGCTATGGTAGAACCATGGAAAAGCTCGAGATAATATGCTCCGTCCGCAAATACGAGAGGCGCGATCTCTTCTGTATCAAACTTGCTGTCATACGCATGCTCAATACAGTATTTAAGCTCTTCTTCCGTATAATCGGTAAGGAAAAGCTTCATAACTTCGTATGCGATACCCTTATAATCCATCTTTATAAGATCGGCAATGGAAACATCAAGCTTAGGCAATTCTTCCGGAACAAAAAGACCGCCATCCTCGGCAAGTCCCTGTAAAACAGCCTGCGAAGCCGTAAGTTTCTTATTATTATCCCTTGTGCTGTGGTACATTATGTTTTTCATATTGAATTCTCCGATGTTAACTGTATTTTTAACGTGCAAATTTTAACACATCCCGTCTGCTCTTTCAATAATGAGCATCGTTAAGAAAACATGATATAATCTTAACTATGACAAAGGATCCTACAGGTGTTTCCACCGCACAAAAAAAAGACGGAACAGTCTATTACAGAGCATCTCTAACCCGAGGCAGAAAGCATATCAGCCTCGGCAGTTATGATGATCCGCAGAAAGCTCATCAGGCTTACGAAGAAGCGGTACGTCTCTTAGCCGATCCCGAGATCAGGATAATCGATTATTCCGAAGAATGTTCTTTGTCCTTTGAAAAGTGGGTATGTCTTATCAATTTCAGAGATAACCGGATCTATATTTCTAATCCGATCTATATCCTCCGGAAGATGTTCTATTATTA
>Ga0256407_10012234_pt1 | contig 11714 bp, 7 predicted proteins | sample RumenRJG_04DNA_FD_193489 | JGI IMG/M metagenome (GOLD analysis project Ga0256407, IMG submission 193489) | Bovine rumen microbial communities from Lethbridge, Alberta, Canada - RJG_04 | ecosystem: Host-associated > Mammals > Digestive system > Stomach > Rumen | place: Canada: Alberta | collected... | reverse complement strand
AAGAGGATACTACACAAGAAACAGAACCCAAACAAGAGCTTTAAGCATTGCCTTGTTTCTACGGCATTCTTACATTGCTTCTACGCCATTCTTACGCTGCTTCTACGGCATTCTTACGTTGCTTCCACGGCATTTAAGCAAGGCTTCCTTGGCAAAGAGACAATGAACACCTGAAAAACATACTGTTGCAATAGTATAAAGAAAGGCCCGGAACAATCGTTCCAGGCCTTACTTTTTATTTGTAGCGGTTATTTACCGCTGCTTTTTAGTTTGCAATACAGATAGATACACGGTTCAGATCGTTCTCCTCGAACGGCTGTACCTTATCACCGTAAGAATCATAAGTGATACGGCTCTCGTCGATACCAAACTGCTCCTTCAGAGTCTTCACAACGATGTCAGCACGCTGTGCAGCCAGACGAGCATTGATGCGAGCGTTACCAGTGCCCTTATCAGCATAGCCGCTTACAACAACCTTTGCCTCAGGATACTTCTTCAGGTATTCAGCAATCTCTTCCACCTTACGCATCTCGTTGTCAGAGATGGTATAAGAATTGATGGTGAAGAATACATCACGACGCATTTCCTTCTTCACTTCGATTGGCTTATCCTCAACATACTTGTAGATTGTGTCATAAACCACTACGTCACGATAGATATCCTTGGTCTCGGTAGTCTTGGTCTTACCCAAGTTGATGCGCAGACCTGCGAGTGCATTGAAGTACCAGTCGGGGTTGTCAGCCTTCTTTGAGTTGTACTTGTCACCCAGGATGTTGGCGTTACCCTCGAGCAGGAGGCTAACAGCGTCGCTCAGACGGAAACCGAGCTGCAGACCACCACGTCCGAAAGGACGAACCTTTGTACCGTCCCAGAGATACTCAAGGAGGTAGTTGTCAAGCTGCTTCACATTAGCGCCGATAGCATTAGCCTCGTCGTTCTTCCAGCCGATGTTGGCACCACCACCAACGAACAGCACTACAGAAAGTAAGCGCTTAGGATTCCAACCGCCAAAAGCATTTGTCAGGTCGAACATCAAGTCAATACCAGGAGCTACATAGTTCCACTTGTAGTCGTTGGTATAAGGAGCAGAATTAGCTGTTGCACAGAAACCGTTCCAACCGCCCTTACTCTGCCATCCATTAGCCTGGAGACGGGCAGCGAACCAAGGATTGAACTGATAACCAATACCAAGCTGAACATTGGGAGAAATCAGCTTGTCAAACTTAGCCTCACCCAGAGTGTACTGCGCACCACCCTGCAGGGTAAGGAACGCATGACTCTTAAAGTGGTCAATACTCTCCTGGTGGTCAAGCTCTTGAACAGTACGCTGATCAACGCGGTCAACCACCTTCTTCGTCTGTGCAGTAGCGCTCAAGCTCGCGAGTGCAAGAGCGGCTACCAGATACGTTTTTAAACTTCTCATAATTTTAAATATTTAAAATGAATAATATAATATATGTCGCATTAATTTTTTGTTCTGACTGGTCGGATCACAGCACCCCAGTACCTGTAAAACTTATTAGGCTGGGAGTCTTTCGGATTACCGTTAATATCCAAATTATAGGAATAGGCATAAGAGTCAGGAATAGGATCCGAAGTGGGAAGCGTAAAGAGCGTTCCAGCCCAGTAACGGGCTTTGGTACTTTCATAGCTCGGTGACTCACTAGAAGACGTGTAGTAACCCGTCATTGGCAGGTAGATAACTTTTCCAGAAGGACCTTTCACCTCAAAACACTGTACACCGCTGAGTGTAACAACCGTCCAGGTACATTGTTCACAAAGTTCCTGGAAATCGTAATAGGTAGGCATATGCCACTTTCCACCCCACGCTGCCTTTACAGCATCATATTCAGTATCACTAATCACATGGCCAATGTCAGTAAAACCATCTGAATTGGCATCGTAATACTCATATTCCTCTTTCTTAAAACTGGTCTTCGGCTTGGTCTCACCCCATGCATAGTACTTACCAATGCCCGTTGACTTTGTTGCACCAAGATTTACTGATGACCACAGCGAACTCAATCCGAGATCCACCGCATATTTGTCATAGGCATTGGAAGAAGCGCCGCCGCCAGGTATACTGCCATCATCATAAACAGGACGGATATGCAGATGAAGTGCCTTGTTAGTATTCGTAATCACAGCATACTGTGTTGAACTGTAAACAGCTAGCTCATAGGGATGAAGGGCATCATCCTGCTCACCGGTCCAATAACAGCTGTAGTTTTCGTAACTGACGACACCATTATTCTTGTAACCGCCTTTAGGCAGGAAGATGGTCTGACCGTTCAAAGTCAGGTTATAGCCTGCGACACCGTTCTTGGTAACGGCTGTCCTCTTGCATTTATCCAACAACTCCTTCACCTCTTCAGCGGTAGGCAAACGCCAGCCCTCTCCCCAGTTCTGGGTAGCAATATCCAAGCTGGTGCCACAGATACTGGGTTTGGTGTATCCGTTGGCATACTCGGAACTAATCGTAGATGTCTTCTCACCTGTTGGATCACCCCATCCATACCAATCACCTGAATCATATTCGGAAGAGGCACCCATGTTCCACTTCGCCCATTTCACGCTCAAGCCAAGGTCAACAGCTTCAGGGATGGGGAACTTCGCATCTGTCGTAATCGTAAAGACCTCACTCTCTGTATAATTGCCTTCTGTAATAGCATAAGCCTTGAAATAATAGATTGTATTGGGCTCCAAACCTGTTACTTTGATTGTTTCTGACTCTTTGGGTTCACCAGTAACTTTCACCTTACTATTCCCCTGCACATCAAGTGTAGCTTCAGAAGTAGCATATGCCACACCATATTCAGAGACGAAACTTAACGAGCCTGTGAAGTTAAGTGGGAAAGTGGCACTCGTCTTGTCTTTCTTAACATTAGCCTCATCGAAAGATACCTCTACCTTCTGCCGATAGTCACCATAGACAGGACGGATAGCCAGACCGGTAGAACGAAGCATCTCCGTCGTGTTCCTACCAGACTCACGGATACTGAGCATCACAGCATTATCTTTATTCTCTGCCAATATACCAGACCAATAGAAACCTATATTCTTGTCTGTAACATCATCATCACTACCTTCACGCTTGCCTGTCAATGGAAGGAAGATACTATTTTCATTTTTTCGTGACTTGACCAAATAGCCTCTCGCATCACCTTCGTGTACATATGTCCAATCACAAGAATCAACCAATTCTTGAATTTCTCCCTCAGTAGGCATACGCCACTGATCTTCCCACATCACTTTAGCCAAGTCATTTTCTGTATTGATGATATTACCTTTGGGATTAAGTGTAGGATAATATTCCAAAGATAGGGAGCGGTTTAAACCAGTTGCATCACCCCATCCTACCAGATAACCAACGCTTAAGGAATCGGTCGCACCAACATTAAAAGAGGCCCATTTTACACTAAGTCCTAAATCCACGGGCTTTGAAATAATGTCTGCCTTCAAAGAATCATCTTCATCATAACCAAAAGTTATGCTATCCACCTGCCAAATATTAAAACTTTGACGGGTGCCATCAATGAGATTTATATATACTTTACGCTGTTTGGCTGCCGGTGCTTTCAACTGTCCATAACTTGAAAGCATCGAAGCGAGGAACAACAGTAAAAGTGTCAGTTTCTTCATTTCTTGATAAACTTATATGTTTGTTTTGGTGTTACAACTATATAGGCTCCATGAGGCAATGATGCCAGATGGAGAGTGATTTCAACTCCAGATTGTTCCATGGGAACAGTAAAATGTTTGCCGTCGAGTGAACTGATAAAGACACCTTTGGCAGAAGCCAAACCCGAAATACGAATGGTATTGGCATTGACGAATGTGAAGGAGAAAGCTGTTGCTGCTCCCTCTTCAGCAATTGAAGAAGGAATAGGATCAGGATCAGCAGGCTTTTCCATCATAAAAGCAAACTTCCTTACTTCATCATAGGTGAATTCCAACTCACTAGTGGATATTGAGATGACATCCGGAGATAGAGTAATCTTCGGATTCTGATTGAGATCCACATAAATGGAATCTCCGTCCTCCTGAACAATCAATAACACACTCTCCTGATTGTCGGCCTTTACAGGGGCGGCAACCAGCAGAATGCCAAGTAAGAGTGCACATAAAAGACTCGTGCGAGTATTCATGTCGTATTTTTATTTATTAGCTACTAAGTTGCTTTTCAACACAATCTCCTCAGGACCTCCCTTGGAGTTGGTGAATAACTTGACTGTGGAGAAATGCTCTCCGGGCTTAAAGCCGTGATAATCTACCTTAATGCTGATGGTCATCGACTCACCGCCTTTCAGCGAATCAGCGGGAAGAGTCACCGTCGTGCAGTTGCAATCAGTGAATACCGGACGGAAGCGAAGCGTCTCATCTCCTGAATTCTCACACTGGATGTCAACCTGTTGAGGACCGTCCATCACACGCACCGTGCCAAAATCAACCTCATGCTTATCTATCTTCAGCATGGCCGGGTCATTCTGACAACCACAAATCATCAAAATGGTAACCAGCAGGGGCAAAGCCCACTTTTTCAGCATTTTATTCTTGTTTATAGACATCTTCTACACCTTCAGCGTGCTTGTCGCGTATGGTGAGATACCATTTCCCGTCTTTTACAACAGGATTAAGTGAAAGCGAAGTGACGCCAATGCCCTGCTCGAGGTTACCGTTAGGAACCATCTGAACGTAGAAGGCCACATCATTATTCTTGTCGCTATTGAGTATGAAACTCTTGAGCTTGCAACCATAATTCGGCATCATCGACATAGCCTTCTTGTAACCAGCCTTTTCCTTGTCGCTCAGCGGGAATACGCTATCATTCTTCACTTTGTAGAGCATGTCTGCCGTACGGTCATAATCCTTCTGGGCAAAACCTGCGATATAGTCATCCACCAACTGCATGATACGGGCTGTATCCTCGTGGGTATAGTTCATAGAAGCCGGACGAATAAATTCGCTTTGACGCTTCACATTGGTTTTCTTATGTCCACATGAGGCCACCAGACAAAGCATCAGAATGGCAATGATGACGTTAATTTTGTTGTACATTTTGTTCTATTTGAGAAAAAGGGGAGGAGTTGACAACCCCTCCCCTTTTGTATAGATTTATATTCTTTTCATTTAGTTCTGCTTAGCATTATGGTGAGTTCTGTTAACCTTAACAGTTGCCAGACCATAGATGTTACCCCAGATGTATTCAACACGGATAGGAATCTCGAGTTCGAATGTCTGTACGGTAGAGCTAATGTTCTTGTAGATCAACTCGCCATTGTTCTCAGAAGAGTAAACGAAGTCGAGCTGGCTGGTAATCTTATTGAGCTGCTCCATACCCTTGTTGTCAAGGTTAGCCTTCACAGCGTCAATGTTACTCAGAGCCTCACCGTCACCGAGCTTAACCTCAGCGTCACCTACGAACACACCCTTAATTCCATAATAGGTGTAGTAAGATCCACCAGGATTAGCACCCTTCCAAGCATCACGCCAATCCTTGAAGCTAATGAGATCGAGCAGCTTGATAACCTGCATCTGATCAGTAGAAGCATCCTCAATTTCCTTCTGCTTGTTAATCACGTCGATTGGACGGAGGAAGCGTACATTGAAGGTATTGTTGCTCAGCTTCAGAGTCTGGCACTCGCTCTTACCCAGAACACCGATAACGGCAGTCAGAGTCTTGTTGAGAACCTCATCATTCTTGTTATTGAACTCACTGTGAGAAGCATAGTTCAGCAGAGCCTCAGCAGCGGTAGTGTGCTGATAAACAACCTGCGTGTAGTCAGCCTCATCAGGCTCACCAGCCTTGCTCTCGTCAATCAGAACGAGCTTAGCAACAGCCTCAGGAAGCTTAGCACCTGTCTTAGCAGTCAGAGTCTTGCCTTCGTCAGTTACGCCCAGAGTATACTCCTTACCGTCGTTACCCATGAACTTCTTACCAACGTTAGACTGATCAAATACGAGTGAGTATGTCCAAGCAGTAGCATTGAAGCCTTCCTGATCACTCTTCACCATAGAAGCGATGATAACATCATTGCCACGGAACTCGCTAGAGAACAGGTTGGTTAGAGAGTCAGCGTCAGCACGGAGCTCATCCTCAACTGCAGGAACGTTAGCGTGAATTTCGTAAGTAACGTCGTTCTTAGAAACGTCTGCGGTCTCAGCAGTGTTCTTGTTGTACCAGTACTTTTCAATCTTCTGGTTAGCCCAGTCGATAGTAGCGCTATACTGTGGCATTGGCTTGAAGGTCACCTTAGTAGTGAATATTACATAGATGTCGCTGTAACCATCAGTGTTAGGCTTATACTTGTAAGCACGCTCGATTGCAAATGTCTTCTCGGCAGTCTTCGGAGTCCACTGAGCATAGAGAGCATCGATGTCTTCGCCTGTGAGCTCATAAATCAAAGTACTTGACTGAGTGTGAGTTTCACCAGAGAGGTCAGGAGTATTGGTCAGCGTACCGATAATCTCATCCGGAGCGCACTCTACCCACTTGCCATCCTTCTTGATGAACTGAGTATAATTAGCATCGCCGTCACCTACGGGCTCTTCCTCATAGATAGCCTCGAAGTCCTCACGAGCCATTTCCACAAGCTTGTACAGGTCATACTCGGTCTGGTACCAAGTGGTCTTGTAAACCTCGTAGCCTTCGCCCTCGAAGTTACACTCGTCGATATAGCTGTTGCCTGCACCGTTATAGGTAATCTCCTTGAAGTTATCAGGACGAATAGTACCCTCACGTGAAATTCTGATACGGATGTAACCGTAGTCAAGGATCTTGCCATACTTGTCAAGCAGAGATACGCGAACAACAGGAGTACGACCAACGGTCTGGAGGCCCTGCTCAGCACCATAAGCCTGCTGCTTACCAGTGCCCTGCTCAACCATCTGAGGACGGAATGTGTAACCATCTTCGGGGTTGATAGCTGCGTGTGCAGACTCAGAAGTTTCGTTGTCACCAATCCAGAGACCGGTCAACTCGAACTTGTAAGTAAAGCCATATTCCTTCATCTTGTCAGCAGGAATAACCTCGTGCTGGCCAGCGATGTTGTCCCAGTGAGCCTCAACGAGCTTGCGGAGGTCGAGAGTCTTGTCATAGTCACAAGTATCCTGAGCCTCAAATACAGCAGCCTCGTGTACGGTAGCCATCAGGTGCAGGCTGTCCTCACCCTCATTCAGTGGGCAATAGCCGCAGTGTACATTCTTAACACCAGTGAAAGGAATACCCTCAGCAAGTTTCTTATGAGACAGACGTACATTGCTGTAGATGTCAGCATACAGAGTAGCATAGTCAGAAGTGATCAGAGTATCCTCCTTAGCATTGTCACCCTGGAGGGCAACCTGTGTTGCGAAGATAGTAATCATTGGCTGCTCAGTAGAAGCCTCAGCACCCTGCTCTGGCATAATAATGCTCTGCAGACCCTTGAGCACGCTCTTAATCTTATCAGGATTCTTAACATCAAGCTGTACGCTCAAGATGCCGTCCTTAACCTTATAGATGCTCTTGCCATCCTTATCCTTCTTAGTTGTGATCTGAGCCTCAGAAGCACGAGTCAGAATGTAAGGCTTGTCAGCGTCGATAACCTGAACATCATTGAAGTCCTCAACGATAACGTCAGAAGGATTCAGGTGATAGTTTGCCCAGAGGTCCATCACGCTGGTGTACTGAGTGCTGTCATAGCGGCCATCCTTATGGTCGGTGCGAGCACCAGCCTCCATCAAAGCATCGTCAGAAACCTTATCATCAAATGCCTTGCTGCCATACTCATAACCGCGAGCTTCCTTCTTGTCATAAGCGGTCTCAGCCAAAGTGTACTGGAAAGCCTCGAGATAGTTGAAGCTTGTAGCCTCAACTCCCCAATAGTATGCATCGGGAATGAATACCAGGCTACGCAGACGCTGCTGAACGAGAACGTTAAGAACGTTGATGCAATCGAAAGCCTCGTTGATCTTATCAGACATCTCCTTCATCTTACCCTTAATCTCAGCAATGGCACTAGCGTTGTTGCCGATTGAAGTGCGGAGCTCTTGGAGCTGGCTCTTAATGCTGGAAAGTCTCTCTTCGAGAGTTGGGTCGATTTCCTTGAAGTTGTCAACAAATGCCTGGATAGCAGAGATCTGCGACTGCAAGTCAGCATCAACAGCCTTACGAGCTGTTTCCTCATTGCTAAGACCAGTCTTGAGTTCGTCAATAGCTTGCAAAGCATTACCGAGGCCAGTCTTAACAGACTCCATCTGTCCATAGAGATCAGTAATGGCCTCTTTGTAAGTCTTGCCATCAAGCTCACCACCGATGATACGGTTGAGTTCTGCCAAAGCACCCTCAGCATTTCCCAGACGGGTTTCGAGTCCAGCGATCAAACCTTCAAGACGCTGAATCTCATTCTTGCGGGCTGTCTCTTCATCAGAGATCTTGCCATTCAACTCGTCAACAGCATTCTTCAGCTCAGTCTTGGTTGCATGAGTAGCAGCTTCGTTCTGCAAAGCTGTAATCTTACCCTGAGCGTCAGCAAGCTGAGCAGAAAGAGCGTTAATCTGGTTAGTCAGATCTGTCTTAGCCTGCTCAAGAGCGGCCTTGTCAGCCTGAATCAGCGTCTTAAGGTCATTGATTTCGTCATCATAGTCCTTACAAGACGTAACCGTACTTGTAGCGGCAAAAGCAAATGCCACTAAAAGCAAAGCACTTAAAATTTTCTTTTTCATTAGACTAAAAATTAAATTAAACTTAATATATATATATTCTTAAATTCTCTCACAACAAAGCACTCTCCGATAAGGGAGAATACAGTAATTTTGTGCAAATATACGCTTAATTATTATATTGCGCAAACAAACTCCAATATTTTTTCACAAAAAGAAGAAATTTTAACATTTCGGCTGCTTCTCGTTTAAAATAAGGGGTTTTGCACGTTTCTAACTACTGCATATAAGAGATTTGCACTCGCGCCATTATACCTTATTAATATATACGCGCGCGTAATGGTAGTTTCAAGACATCTCTCATAGGCAAAGCGGATTAAGGGTTAATGAATCTTTTATCATAATCATATACGTAATTTTTAAAAATCAGTGCAAAAGTAGTTTTTTTTTGGTTATAATCCAAATTTTTGCCTAAAAAATTCGGTGAATATGTTAAATATTATACCTTTCTGGCAATTTTATCGGAGATTCTTGCTCAAAACGACGCTCAGGGGTGCCAAGTGCCGATAAACAAAGGGACTGCGAATTGCACACTTTTTCAAATAATGTGCTTTTTTTACGCTCCCTAGTGATTAAGGCCTAATTACTTTGCTTTTTTGTCAATTTCGGCAAGTGATTAGACCCTAATCACTCTCGAAAAGTGACGAAAAAAATGCTGAGCTTTAAAACTCAGCATTTTTGGGTGTGCGTGGGAAGGGAATCACGTCACGGATATTCTGCATGCCAGTGACGAAAAGAATGAGGCGCTCGAAGCCGAGACCGAAGCCTGCATGCGGGCAACTGCCGTACTTGCGGGTATCGAGATACCACCAGAGTTTGTCAGTCTCCATCTGGCGGCTCTCAATCTCAGCCATCAGTTTCTCAAAACTCTCCTCACGCACACTTCCGCCGATAATCTCACCAATCTGCGGGAAGAGCACATCGGTGCCCTGCATGGTGCGTCCGGGAGCCACACAGCCCTGATAACCTACAGATCCTTCGCCCTGCATCTCATTCTGCTTCATATAGAAAGCCTTGATGCTGGCAGGATAGTCGGTCATGATGACGGGCTTCTTGAAATATTCCTCCACGAGATAGCGCTCATGTTCAGAGGCGAGGTCGTCACCCCATTCACAAGGATATTCAAATTTCTTACCATTTTTGATGGCTTCCTGCAGGATTTCAATACCCTGTGTGTAAGGCAGACGGACAAAACTGTCCTTCAGAACACCTTCCAGACGAGCAATCAGTCCCTTGTCAATCATCTTGTTGAGGAACTCCAGGTCGTCCTTGCAGTTGTCAAGTGCCCATTTCACACAGTATTTGATGAAATCTTCCTCCAAATCCATCAGACCCTGCTGGTCGAGGAAAGCCACCTCCGGTTCAATCATCCAGAACTCTGCCAGATGGCGAGGGGTATTACTGTTCTCAGCACGGAAAGTAGGACCAAAGGTATAGATGGCACCTAAAGCCGTGGCACCCAGTTCACCTTCCAACTGTCCGGAGACGGTCAGGGAAGTCTGTTCACCAAAGAAGTCATCATCATAGATGATTTTTCCTGCCTCATCCTTTTTCAGGTCATAGAGGTTCTTGGTAGTTACCTGGAACATATTGCCGGCTCCCTCACAGTCGCTGGCTGTAATCAGCGGCGTATGGAAATAGAAGAAGCCATGCTCATGGAAATAAGTGTGGATGGCCATTGCCATATTGTGACGGATACGCATCACAGCACCGAAAGTGTTGGTACGCAGGCGCAAATGAGCATACTGACGCATATACTCAAAGCTCTGGCCCTTCTTCTGCATAGGATAATCGGCGCCGCAAGTGCCATAGATTTCAATGCTTTCGCACTGAATCTCACTGGCCTGACCCTGGGCGGGACTTTCCACAAGAGTACCGACTACACAGATGCAGGAACCTGTCGTGATGAGTTTCAATTTCTCTTCGCCAATGGCAGCAGGGTCAACGACCACCTGCACGTTCTTGATGGTAGAGCCATCGTTGAGGGCAATAAAGTCAACGGCTTTGGAACTGCGATGCGTACGCACCCAGCCTTTCACGCAAACTTTCTTGCCGTATTCTGTGTCCTTCAGGACATCAATGACTTTTGTTCTGTTCATAATATGAGGCCCACCCCCTGCCCCTCCCTATATGGAGGGAAGTCAAATGACTCAGACGCGGACGATGAGCATTATAAATTATTAAATATGATTATATATCTTTTCCAACCTATAATAAGGTGTAGAGACACATCCTTCCCCTCCCAGCAGGGAGGAGTTAGGAATGGTTCTTTTATTCAAAGGCACCCATGCGGAGCATATCCACTTCCTTCTCGGTGAGGAAGCGCCAGTCGCCACGACGGAGGTTCTTCTTGGTGAGACCCGCAAACTGTACGCGGTCGAGCTTCACCACACGATAGCCAAGGCTCTCGAAGATACGACGCACAATGCGGTTCTTACCAGAATGAATCTCTATGCCCACCTGACTCTTGTCAGCCTCATTGGCATATTCAATGGCATCAGCATGCACCTCGCCATCCTCCAGCTCAATGCCTTCAGCAATCTGCTGCATATCGGAAGCGGCTACATTCTTATCGAGATAAACGTGATAAACCTTCTTCTTCAGGAATTTGGGATGCGTAAGCTTGGAAGCAAGGTCACCGTCGTTGGTCAGCAGGAGCACACCCGTGGTATTGCGGTCGAGACGACCTACCGGATAGATGCGTTCGGGACAAACATTCTTCACGAGATCCATCACGGTCTTGCGCTGCTGGGGATCATCGCTGGTTGTCACATAATCCTTGGGTTTGTTGAGCAGCACGTAGACTTTCTTTTCCAGAGTTACGGGCTGATCATGGAATTTAACCTCATCCGTGCGGAGCACCTTGGTGCCGAGTTCGGTTACAACCTCACCGTTCACGGTCACCACACCAGCCTGAATGAACTCATCTGCCTCACGACGGCTGCAAACACCGGCGTTGGCAAGGAACTTGTTCAGACGAACGGGCTCGTTGGGATCGAAGTTCTCTTCCTTGT
>Ga0256407_10012233_pt1 | contig 11714 bp, 7 predicted proteins | sample RumenRJG_04DNA_FD_193489 | JGI IMG/M metagenome (GOLD analysis project Ga0256407, IMG submission 193489) | Bovine rumen microbial communities from Lethbridge, Alberta, Canada - RJG_04 | ecosystem: Host-associated > Mammals > Digestive system > Stomach > Rumen | place: Canada: Alberta | collected... | reverse complement strand
GGATAGTTCTTATAGGTAAACGTACCCTCGTGAGTGTTTGGATTCACACCCGTCACGCTTGAATTGAATTTACTCACTGCCTTCAAAGCACCCTCTTCCTTATTATACACCTTGACAATCTTCTTAGCACCAAAATAGCCACCAACCGTCAGATGAAGACTGTTGAACTCGGCAAAAGGATAGACATCGATAAGGAAATGGAACGTGGTCATATTCAGTTTGCCCTGCACCGTCAGTTTGTTGGGGAGGCCACCATTCTCAGCGATGAATTGGCTATAAGCAAGATCCGTGTTGTTTAATCCGCTGACCTTGCTCAAATCGAGGTCTGCATCCACCTTCACATTGGGCAACCAGTCAACACCAGCACGCAGGCCGATATAGTCGGAAAACTGAGTAGACAAATCAAACGTAACACCCGTCGTTCCAACACCAAGGCTCGCACCAAGCTTATTGGGTAAAAACGAACTGGAACCAGAGTTCCCCTTCTCTGAGAAATACGAGGAAGTGGGATACTGTGGCGTACTCTGTACCGTCGTAGCAACAGTATCCTGTACCGTTGTTGTTAACACCTGTGCATGAACAGATGTGATACCCAGCATCACACAGCTCAAAACAAATAATTTCTTCATAACGATTAGTATTTTTAAGTTAGAACTCTGCGCTTTTTGGTGTACGTGGGAACGGGATGACGTCGCGGATGTTCTGCATACCCGTCACAAAGAGGATGAGACGCTCGAAGCCAAGACCGAAGCCGGCATGAGGACAACTGCCCCAACGACGGGTGTCGATATACCACCAGAGGTGGGTCTGATCCATCTGGCGACGCTCAATCTCGCCCATCAGCTTGTCGTAACTCTCCTCACGGACAGAACCACCGATAATCTCACCAATCTGCGGGAACAGCACGTCGGTACCCTGCATGGTAGGACCAGGAGCAACAGCACCCTTGTAACCGATAGAGCCCTCGCCCTGTGCCTCGTTCTGTTTCATATAGAACGACTTGAATGCACGGGGGTAGTCGGTCATAATAACGGGCTTCTTGAAGTGCTCCTCAACGAGGTAACGCTCGTGTTCAGAAGCAAGATCATCGCCCCAGTTGCATGGGAACTCGAACTTCTTACCGTTCTTGATTGCTTCCTGCAAGATATTGATACCCTCAGTATATGGCAGGCGGACGAAGGTCTCCTTCAACACACCCTGCAGGCGCTCGATAAGAGTCTTGTCAATCATCTTATTAAGGAACTCGAGGTCGTCCTTACAATTGTCAAGAGCCCAGCGCACGCAGTACTTGATGAAGTCCTCTTCGAGATCCATCAGCTCTTCCTGATCCAAGAAAGCCACCTCGGGCTCTACCATCCAGAACTCAGCCAAGTGACGAGGGGTGTTTGAATTCTCGGCGCGGAATGTAGGACCAAAGGTATAGATGGCACCTAAGGCCGTAGCGCCAAGTTCTCCTTCCAACTGACCGGAAACGGTCAGCGAGGTCTGCTCGCCAAAGAAATCATCGTCGTAGATAATCTTTCCCTGCTCGTCCTTCTTCAGGTCGTAGAGGTTCTTGGTAGTCACCTGGAACATATTTCCTGCGCCTTCACAGTCAGAAGCTGTAATCAGTGGTGTGTGGAAATAATAGAAGCCATGCTCGTGGAAATAGGTATGAATAGCCATCGCCATATTGTGACGGATACGCATCACGGCACCAAAGGTGTTGGTGCGCAGACGCATATGGGCGTTCTTACGCATAGCCTCGAAACTCTGACCTTTCTTCTGCATGGGATAGTCGTTGCCACAGAGACCGTAAACCACCAGATTGACAGCCTGAATCTCACTGCTCTGACCGGCACCCTGGCTCTCTACCAGTGTACCCTCTGCACAGATGCAGGCACCAGTAGTGATGTCCTTCAGAAGCTGTTCATCGAACTTAGTAGGATCTACCACAATCTGCACGTTATTGATAGTTGAACCATCATTGAGTGCGATAAAATCAACAGCCTTAGAAGAGCGGTGCGTACGCACCCAGCCCTTCACACAGACCTCCTTACCATATTCCGTGCTTTTCAGCACATCAATTATCTTTGTTCTTTTCATCAACTCTTAACTCTTAATCGGCGAAGCCGACAACTCTTAACTCTTAATTCTTAACTCTTAACTATTCATACGCTCCCATGCGCAGACGGTCAACCTCGTCCTCGGTGAGGTAACGCCAGTCGCCGCGGCGCAGGTTCTTCTTGGTGAGACCGGCAAACTGTACGCGGTCAAGCTTCAACACCTTATAGCCGAAGCTCTCGAAGATACGGCGCACGATGCGATTCTTGCCAGAGTGAATCTCAATGCCCACCTGTTTCTTGTCCACGGGATCGGCATACTCAATGGCATCGGCCTTGATCTCACCATCGTCGAGGGTGATACCGTTGGCTATCTCCTCCATGTCATGTGCTGTCACGTTACGATCCAGATAGACATGATAGATCTTCTTCTTCAGGAACTTAGGATGGGTCAGCTTGGAAGCCAAATCACCATCATTGGTCAACAGCAACACACCTGTTGTATTGCGGTCGAGACGTCCTACAGGATAGATACGCTCCGGACAGGCATTCTTCACGAGATCCATCACGGTCTTACGCTGCTGGGGATCATCGCTGGTGGTCACATAGTCCTTGGGCTTGTTAAGCAACACATACACTTTCTTTTCCAACAGTACGGGATCATCGTGGAACTTCACCACATCGGTACGCAACACCTTGGTACCCAACTCAGTGACAACTTCACCATTTACGGTGACAACACCTGCCTGGATGAACTCATCGGCCTCACGACGGCTGCAAACGCCGGCATTAGCGAGGAACTTATTCAGACGGATAGGCTCCGTTGGGTCATAGTTCTGCTCCTTATACTCAATGCGCTTCTTCATGGAGTACTTGGCATTGGGATCATAGTCGGCAGTACGCTGACGGAAACCACCCTGTGGACGCTGGCCGTAACCGCCGCCACGCTGCTGGTAACCGCCCTGCTGGGGGCGTTGACCGTAACCGCCGCGCTGCTGGTAGCCACCCTGCTGGGGACGCTGACCGTAACCACTTCGTGGCTGACCGTATTCACCTCTGGACTGCTGGTAGCCACCCTGCTGGGGACGCTGACCGTAACCACCCTGCTGACGGGGCTGATAGCCACCCTGACGAGGCTGATAGCCCTGCTCATCACCATTCTGGTTGTAACGGGGACGATAGCCGCCCTGCTGGGGACGCTGCTGGTAACCACCCTGACGGGGCTGACCATATTCGCCTCTAGGCTGGTAATCGCCCTGCTGACGGGGCTGATAGCCACCATTATTATATGTATTGGTACGTGGACGATAGCTGCGCTGAGGTGCTGCACTCTGCAAACCGGCACCAAAGCCCTCGGGACGGAAACCGCCCTCTTCATCCTGACTATTCTTGTTATAACTGGGGCGTTCGTAATTATTACTTACAGGACGCGATGCGGTGTGAATACGCGGACGTGGTGAGCGTCCTACTGGACGATATTCCTTCTGGTAACCGTCGCGGCTAGCAGTACTGTCGTTCAACTGCTGTTCTTCTTTCTTTTCGTTCTCGAAATCCATGGTTTTTAATTCTTAATTACTAAATCTTAATTCTTAACTCTTAATTTTTACTCGGCAAAGCCGATCGCTCGGCTCTGCTGCTTCGCTTTGCGAAGAACTCTTAACTATTAACTCTTGACTTTTTTAGATTCCTGTATAGTTCCATGGCGTAATAGCCATCAATTCTTGTTTTACCTCATCACTGACCTCCAACGTCTGGATGAATTCATGAATGGTCTGCTCGTCCATCTTCTTATTGGTGCGGGTCAGAGCCTTCAATGTCTCGTAAGGATTGGGATAGGCCTCGCGACGCAGGATGGTCTGAATGGCTTCTGCCACCACTGCCCAGGTGTTCTCCAAGTCCTCGTGTAACTTATCCTCGTTGAGAATCAACTTGCGGAGTCCTTTCAGCGTGCTCTGGAAAGCAATGAGCGCGTGTCCCATAGGCACACCAACATTGCGAAGGACGGTAGAGTCGGTCAGATCACGCTGCAGACGGCTAACTGGCAATTTCTGTGCCAAAAAACTCAAGACAGCATTAGCCATACCCAGATTGCCCTCAGAATTCTCGTAATCGATGGGGTTCACCTTATGGGGCATAGCACTGGAACCTACCTCGCCGGCCTTGATCTTCTGCTTGAAGTAATCCATCGAGATGTACATCCAGAAGTCACGGTCCAAGTCGATGATAATCGTATTGATACGGCGCATGGCATCAAAGATGGCTGCCAACCAGTCGTAGTTGGAAATCTGAGTAGTGTACTGTTCACGCTCCAAACCCAGTTTCTCGCTCACGAAGCGGTTGCCGAACTCACGCCAATCGTACTGGGGATATGCCACATGATGGGCATTATAATTACCGGTTGCACCACCAAACTTAGCCGTAACAGGCACCTCCTTCAGCGAGCGCAACTGTTCCTCCAAACGATAGACGTAAACCATGATTTCCTTGCCAAGACGCGTGGGAGAAGCCGGCTGACCGTGGGTCTTTGCCAACATGGCCACATTCTTCCATTCCTCAGCATAGTCGTGAAGTTGTTCGATGAGCTCTTCCAACAGAGGTACATACACCTGTTCGAGAGCTTCCTTGACAGAAAGAGGCACACTGGTATTGTTGATATCCTGAGAGGTCAAGCCAAAATGTATGAACTCCTTGTACTTCTCAAAGCCACCCATAGCATCAAGACGTTCCTTGATGAAATACTCTACGGCCTTCACGTCGTGATTGGTCACAGCCTCAATATCCTTGACGCGCTGCGCATCGGCTGGCGTAAACTGGCGGTAGATGTCACGCATGGCTTCAAAACGGTCATGGTTGAAATCCTGAAGCTGGGGAAGGGGCAGTTCGCAAAGAGCAATAAAGTATTCTATCTCAACGCGTACACGGTATCTCACCAATGCATATTCAGAAAAATACTCACTCAGCGGCTCTGTCTTCCCGCGATAGCGACCATCAATAGGCGAGATGGCCGTCAATAAATTTAGTTCCATTTTTACTATCTAGATAATATACTCTTCAAATGAGATTGCAAAGGTACAAAAAAAAGTAAAAAGTAAGGAGTGAAAAGTGAAGAATTTGCTTCCGCTGTATGATTTTCTTGATATTTTACAAAAAAAAGAGTTCCAAATCACTTTGGAACTCTTAGTGGGCGTTGACGGATTCGAACCGCCGACCCTCTGCTTGTAAGGCAGATGCTCTAAACCAACTGAGCTAAACGCCCTTACTTCTTGTAAGCGGGTGCAAAGGTACGCACTTTATTTAAGTCCACCAAATTATTTAACAGTTTTTTAGATAAAAGTTTACAGAAGGTTGAAACAAAGACATAGACCACCCGTAAAATCCTGACAATTATACAACCCGCACTGCACAAAGAAATACTTATAGATACGGCAATCCACGCCTACATTCACAGCATGGCCATCCCACTCTACCATGCCACGCAATGGCTGGTAAAAGGACGGTTGGTAAGTCAGACCACCTACTACACCATTCCATTTACGGTTATAGTCACGTTTCCATTGACGATAAGCGATATGAGCACCAAGGATATGACCGCCAAGATCTAAATGCTTCGAGGCAGCCACGAAGAAATTGCGATAATAGTTACTGCCCGACTCGCCTCCATCTGAAGAACCATAGACATCATTGCCTCCTACAGCCAAAGAAGGCCACCAGCGGTCTTCCAATATGGGTTGTATCTTCACAGAGAAATAGCGATCCTTTGCATAAAAGCCGGTTTCACGCTCTGGATTCAAATTATAATGGAATTTCCAGAGCGTACAGCCATAGCCTATCTCAAGCCAGCGGAAAGCAGTAACACTCATATAGTGAGTCATGGTATTGAACTTCTCGCCATCACACTTCATACCATCTGGAACCATGTCCTTTGGCACGAAATCAATGCCTAAACGAGCCAAGCCAATGGTATCCATATCGGCTGTAGGTACATGAATCAAGCCGTTCATACCCACATGCATCTGAGCATGAAGGGTAACAGTTGTGCTAAGGCACACAAGCAGCAGTATGAGTAATGTCTTCTTCATTCTTCTACAGCGGGTTTATTTTCTTCAAAATTACCAGTTCCCCAAGGTACATCGATAGCGTTAGTACGGCTGTTCTCCTCAGGATCGGTAAAATACGACTGCATCGTCTCATCGCCAGACTGAGCATAATAAGACATATTAAAGTTAGAGGCAGGACGGAACACAACCTTCTCGTTCGATTTCTTATATGGAGGCAACATCACCACAAGACGGAAACCGCCTGACTCCGTATGACTCTTTTTACGATAAATTGACGAGGTCGACTCGTGCAATTGAAAAAACAGACCGATAGAACAATGATTGAAATGACGGAATGCTTCAAACTCCACGCCCTTGTCCTTACCAAGATAACGACCGCCCGTAGCTCGAAGCTCCGTATGCCAGGGATCAATCCACAAGCTGCCGCCCAACAGAGCCAGCGAATGCCAATCAGACCCAAACTCACACTCTGAATTACTATGCATGTCAAAGCCCAGAGCCCAGTCACGCACAAGACCCAGACGGGCATTCAACATCAACCAAGAATTAACGGGATACATCCAACGGAAATCAGCACCGTATCGCTCGGAGCCAAAAAGACCTGCAGAGATTTTAAAGTGTTGACGGGCATTTGAAAAATGAATCTGTTTGGAAATGGCAGCCAAACTAAGACGAATCATGTCATACCGCTGACCATACCCTTCATTGATAATCGGTAGTTCTGCCATTGCAGCCAATTGCCAATCATGGCCCATATGATACTTTACTCCTGGTGTCAGGTTGAGCAACACATTGTACAAACGGATATAATTGACATCTGCATAATAGAGATCAGCACCACAAAACAGCTCCACTTGCTGCTTAGGCTGCGCACTGACATTCGTAAGCGAAAGAGTCAACAGAATCAATATCGTTAGTCTACGAAACATATTTCCACAAGTTTGCTGCAAAGGTAAAAATAAATTCTGACAACACAAAAGATTTCAAAAAGAAAATAAGGATGTGCCATTTCTGACACATCCTCATTATCATAAATGTATTTAACAATTACCTCCTAACAGAACCACCGTCGTGAACAGTAATTTCATCTTCGTCGAAGACTTCGTAAGGAGCTACGAATGCATCACCGTACTCAGTGGCAGTGAACTTAGCATTTGAATTTGATACGCTGAAAGTCGTAACTTTTACCTTCTGGAAACCAGAGAGATACAGAGTACCATTGGCGTGCATCTGATATGCAGGCTGGAAGACATAATTCTTAGTAACGATCTTTGCCTCCTTCACAAGACGTGTACCATAAGTGCGAACCACAATCTTACGGAGGAAGTCAGTCAGAGCACCCGTTGATGACTGTGAAACGACTACACCAGCCTTAACTGTATAAGGCATAGAGCTGATACTGCGTGCGGTAGCACCATTGGTGATAGGAGCAGCCTCGATATCCTCGTAACTTGTTTCATCAACAGATGAGCCAACAACCACACCGAAACCGAATGACTGAGTACGAACGATGCTCAACTTAATCAAAACCATACCAGGAGTAGAGAGGTCAATTGACTCAATACCCTCAGCTTGAGGATTCTTAATATCAATTGCAGTCCATTTATCACCAGTATAAGTACGGAAGAGAGAAATAGCACCTTTCACATCGTCTGGCATCTTAACTTTCATAACATAGGGCTTACCTGCAGGCATATTAATTTGGAACTTGCCAGCTTGCAGAGCAACACCAGCCAACAGCTCATTGTTGTTAGGCATAGCAGTAGTAGCACGAGTCATACGAGAAGCAGCCACGTTGTTAGCACGTGCAACGGCCTTAGCATCCTCCAAACTGGTGATATTGGTCACAGAAATTTGAAGGTCATTAATACTAGTACCACCCTGTGCCTTAATCTGAGCTTCAATATCATTCTGTTCAGCAGCTGTTACAGCCTGAGTCTCAGTCTGTACGGTAATGCTCTCTTCAGTGTCATTGGCTTTGTTACCATCAGCATCCTTCTGGCTAGTGGTTTCGATAGTAATCTCACTACTTGTCTGAGCTGTAGTAGCAACAGTCTGTGCTGTAGTAGCCACATCATTGGCCAGGTAGTAAACCTTAACCACATTCTTAGCAGCTTTCTTTCCATTAACAGTTTCAATAGCCAGATCTACGGTCTCTTCTATGCTCTTGTAGCCAGCTTTAGAGATTTCGACCTTGTAAGAACCATCAGTCAAGCCGTCTTTGGTGAAGGTACTACCAGATACAGCAACTGTACTGCCATTGATTTTTACGGTTGCATTTGTCAACTCAGAACCATCTGATGCAAGAATTGTACCAGAAATTGAGTGCTTCAGATTCGTCGTGGGTACATCATTTGTCACTTGCACAGAATCTTCTCCGTTGTGGCAAGCCGTGAACGTCGTTGCCACGCCCAATCCAAAAACGAGGATTAAAGCTTTTACAAAATACTTTTTCATACTTTATAATAATATAATTAACAATTTTAATGTTTCAAATACCATAAAAACGATGCAAAGATACAACAAAATCATCTAAACATAATAATTATTGGCCTTTTGTTTTCTATAATTTAACATTTTTTTATCTTTGAAAGACTTTTATCGTCTTCAAAGTACCGTTCGGCATCAGAATTCGCTTAATGACAAGTCCCTTTGAAGGAGAATTCATTTTACGTCCTTGTAAATCAAAGAACCTATCAGTGCTATTGACGCTATTTACAAAGCTAACACCAGTAAGCCTCCAGTATTCCTCTAAATCATACCAGCTGATATCCGAGCGTTTCTCTTCGCCGGCACCACGGTAGATGCTCTGGATACCTATCTTCTTCCATGACTGCAACTCATCAGGACTTTGAAGCAGAGCAATGCGCTTACGCTGAACGTAGTTATTGTCAGTGAAGTCGTATGGAATCTCAGTGAAGTCGGCATCAAACCCATAGAGCTGTGCTGTAAGTGTAAGTTGCTCCTTGACCTCGTTTTCTTTCTCTATGAAGAATACGTAGCTTAACTTATCAGTAAACAGAATTACACTATCCTTATCAATGGCTGGAACATTGAATGCCACATAGCAATCATCGCCCGTACCGACGAAATCGTTAACGGTGGGATTCAACGGCATGGCAGCCACCTCTGGTTTCATGGTTAGAACGACATCAGTAAGCATCTCATCGGAATCATACATCTCAATCAATGCGTCAGGGTCTTTTATCTTATATCCTTCAGAAGACGTAAAGCTTCCTGTTACGGCATCATAAATCAGTTCGGCACCTCCAAACTTTCTACTAAGCATCTGCCCCCATTCGTCTTCAAAAGAACCCATATACCATTGGGGAATTGTTACTTTACCATTAGAGAGTTTTCCTTTTACCCAGGCTTCCGGAATATTTACACTCAACCCTTGAAAATAACAGTCATTACCTTTAAAACCAACCAACACATCCTGTATCTTTTCCACAGGCTCAGAGAGGAAATCTAAAGGATCGCTAAACGTAGCCTTCATCTGATACTGTTTGATACTTACGAAGTCGGGAAGTGAGACAGTAGTTGTAGTATAGTCGAAGTAGAAGACCATGATACTCTTAATACGTGCTTGATTGCCGCTCTCATTAATGACATCAAAAATCACCTCATTACCATCGCCAGTCCAAATACCCACACTGTCAGCTATGACAAACTCACCATCATAAGTCTCCAGCATAGGAGTCTTGTCTTTTGTATCAAAAACAAAGGCAATCTTTCCAATAACTTTACCTTCTGAAGAAATGGTCAGTGTATTACCTGCATACATACGCAACGCTGAACCGGCATTATAATACTTCGGATCATTCGTACCGTCGGCCTTGGCAAAAGTAGCCTTCACTCCATTAGAGATAGAAGCCTCTGGGATAATATCAGAATTTTCATAACCTTGTTGTGCAGCCACCCATAGCTCACCTTCATTGATAGTCAGTCCATTTCGGATGACATAGTCACGATCTATGTCATCTGCCTTACGGCTACCGTAAAGGTTATTAGCCAATTTAAATGACTTTTTCTCCGAATCATACGTCAAAGTAATGTTGTCTGGATCGTCTACACTTTCAGTCAAAGCATCCAGGTATGCTTTCTTGTGAAATTTATCACCCACAGCAAAGATATTACCGAAGGCATCATAGCCGACATACTGCCCTATATTAAATTGAGCACTTAACTGCAACTCATCAAACTTTCCTTTCAGCCAACCTTCAGGAGCATTTCTCAGCAAACCCTGAACGTAAACATCATCAGCATCAATGACAACATTCATAGTACCCGCAATAGGAGTCTTCTTCTGACCGTTATCAAATGTTCCTTCGAATGGCATCACCTGAATCTTGGAGTTAAGACCTTCAGGTAACTGTACCAAAGCAGGACGCTCGCCCACATAGACACCAGTATAATAGCCGTAGGCTGTGGTCTCGTTGTATCTCAGGTCACTATTGTTTACGATAAGACGGCTGTCGGCAGTATAACTCTTCAGTTTCTCATCATAATACATCATGAATGGAGACATATTCGTACCATCACCAGAAAGACCGGCCAGGAAATATTTCTTGCCTTCCTGAATGTCAAGCAGCTGAACGGGGAAGGTGACCACACCATCTTTCTTGACACCACGCACCCATGCATTGGGCAACATAGGAATCATACCCTGCACCATAATGGTATCAGATTCTCCAAAAGCTGCTACTTTAATGGTTTCGTTGATGAACTGACAGTTGCCTTCATTCCAATAGGCACCACTCAGCGGACGATTTACCGTAGACAATTCTATCTGCTTCTCCTCTTCTTCAGTGACTTCAACGACCTCAGTCTTTTCCACATACTTGGTGAGAACGGTTTCCCATTCGCCACGTCCTGCGAAAGTAGAGTCTGACAACCAGAAGTCTCCAAGTGGTTTCTCCTTGGTAAGACTTGTTAAAGTAAGTTCATCCTTGTCACCCTCTACAGCGTAGACAATCTCAGTAACTTCATTATCTATCTTATACTCCTTAATTTCATCCTCAAATTTTCCCACAGCCAGCAAAACAGTCGAACCATTATCATAGACGTAAAGGACCTGAGGCAGGGGTACAACAATCTTCTTTCCATCGTCACTCAACTTACCTTTTACAAAAGTCTCATGAACATATCCATAAACCGGATCCTGAAAATAAACATCATTATTAGCCCCAAGCACGATGGTCATGGATCCACCCTGGCTACCTTCGTAAATGTAGTTATCGTCACCATACTTCTTCGGATAAAAACTCTTACCCGCTCGCATATAGGTAACCGATTCTCCTTCGGGATTTGTTATAGGCTTATCTTGTGCCCAAAGAACAGAAGACAAGAAAAAGCCCAGCAGCATGATCAATGATTTCTTCATAGTTAATAGTATTATTACAATTCGGCAAATTATTATTTTAAAAAAGGCCGACAAGACGAACTCATCGGCCTTTTAATGTATTAGTTAATCTAATTTTGTGTCTGCACAAAGTATTAATTACTTTATCTCAACAGTAGCACGACGGTTGTAAGAGATAGGAGTAAGATCATTTACACCACCCTTAGCAACAATCTCAATCTTATCGCGGCTAACACCCATCTTCACGAG
>Ga0256407_10012232_pt1 | contig 11715 bp, 5 predicted proteins | sample RumenRJG_04DNA_FD_193489 | JGI IMG/M metagenome (GOLD analysis project Ga0256407, IMG submission 193489) | Bovine rumen microbial communities from Lethbridge, Alberta, Canada - RJG_04 | ecosystem: Host-associated > Mammals > Digestive system > Stomach > Rumen | place: Canada: Alberta | collected... | reverse complement strand
GGAACGAGCAGCAGGGCTTCAGCTATGCCTTCGCCTCGGAAGACGAGGAAGCCGTCACGGACAGCATCTCCCGACAATATACCCGCACGCTCAAGGCTGAGGGACCCGAAGCTGCCGAGAAAGAGCTGAGCCGGATGCTGAAACTCTTCGGAAAAGAATAACCCACAACGTCCATAACACTTTATCACCCACAAAATGAAAAGAACACTCGCATTAGCGCTCTGCCTGACGGCAGTCATGACATTCAGCACCATGCAGATGCATGCGGCCAAGAAAAGCAAGTCACCCATCACCATCGGCTGCATCGTGAGCGGCACCGGCGATGTCGATGCCACGTTCCGCAACCTCCAGGAGATGGGATTCACCTCGTGTCAGATAGGATTCCCGCAGGACTATACCCAAGAAACCATTGACAAGCTAAAGGCCGCACAGGCAAAGTACGGCATCAAGGTGACCACCGTCATCACCATCCCCGGGCGCTGCGTATGGAACTTCACCGAGGGTCCCTCCACCATCGGGCTGGCACCCGTGGAGGGACGCGAACAGAAGATGGTGGTCTATCGCCAGTGTGTGGACTTCTGCCAAAAGGCAGGCATCCCGGCCCTGCACTCCCACTTCGGTTTCATCCCCGAGGATCCCGGCACGGAGCAATACAAGTCGTTCATCGTGGTGATGAAGGAGCTGGCCAACTATGCCAAGGAGCGCGGTGTCGATATCTACTTCGAGACCGGGCAGGAGACGCCCACCACCCTGCTGCGCACCATCAAGGACATCGGCACGGGCAACTGCTTCATCAACTGCGACACGGCTAACCTGCTGCTCTACGGAAAGGCCAACCCCACCGATGCCATACGCCAGTTTGGCCACCTCGTGCGTGACATGCACGCCAAGGACGGCACCTACCCCTCGGCCGACGATCCCTACCACCTGGGCAAGGAGAAGCCCATCCCCGAGGGCGACGTGGATTTCCCGGCCATCATCAAGCTGCTCAAGCAGCAGGGCTACACGGGGGCCATCACCATCGAGTACGAGATGAGCGACCGCACGGCCGACTATATGGTCAAGACTCGGAAGTATCTCCAGAAACTCATCGACAAGAATTAAAGTATCGCGCACACGCGCGCAAACATATAGATATAACATGCCTATGAATGCCAATGATAACGTTCGCGTGGCCCTCATCGGGTGCCGCAGTATGGGATGGGCCGACCTCCAGGCCATGATGCAAAACCCCGGCGTGGAGCTGGTGGCGCTGTGCGACGTGGACCGCGGCGTGCTGGAACGCCGCACCAATGATGCCGAGAAGAACTGGGGACGACGCCCCGACCAGTATGGCGACTATCGCCAGGTGCTGGAACGACAGGACGTGGATGCCGTCATCATCGGCACGCCCGACCACTGGCACTGCAAGATAATGACCGACGCCTGTGCTGCAGGCAAGGATGTCTATGTGGAGAAGCCCGCCGCCAACAGCATTGCCGAATGCGACGCCATGGTGGCAGCCCAGAAGCGCTACGGACGAGTGGTGCAGGTGGGACAGCAGAAACACAGTGCCGAGCACTGGCAGAAGCTCCACGAATTCATCAAGAGTGGACGCCTGGGACACATCGCCCGCGTGAAGATCTGGGCCAACTTCACCTACGTCGTGCTACCAGAGTTGGCCCCGGACACCACGCCGCCCGCCGAGCTGGACTATGACATGTGGCTGGGACCCGCACCCATGCGCCCCTACAGCCTGACACGCAACCAGAGCTGGCGATGCTTCTGGGACTACGGAGGCGGACTGATGACCGACATGGGACCACACCTGCTCGACATGGCCCTATGGCACATGAACGTACAGGGAATGCCACAGCGCGTGATAGCCTCCGGAGGCAACTACGTCCTGCCCACGAACAAGGCCGAGACGTTCGACACTCTCAGCGTGGTTTACGAACTGGGCGACTTCAGCATCGAATGGAGCAACACGGCCATCGCCACCGGCCCTTACGGCAGCATCAACGGACTGGAGTTCAAAGGACAGAACGGCACCGTGGTGACAAACTACGACTGGTGGGAGGTCATCCCGCAGGCTGGACGCATGGAAGCCATGCGCGTGACGGCCACGCCCGGAGAGCATGTGGTCCACACGGGCAACTTCCTCGAGTGCGTCCGCTCGCGCCGCATCGACCGGTTGGCATGCCCCATCACCCACGGAGCACTCTGTGCCAAGTATGCCCACCTGGGTAATATCGCAGCACGCACCGGGCTCCCCCTCACCTATGACGACCAGCACCACACCTTCCACAACAAAGCGGCAGACAAGCTCCTCGCCCGTCCCTATCGCAAACCCTGGAAGATGTTTAAAGAATAACGAACCACCATAACACCCACATAAAATGACTACAAGAAGAGACTTTCTGCGCCAGTCGGCCAGTGCCCTGACGGCCAGCATCATCATACCACAGGCCCTGCGTGGCAAGACATTCATTGCCCCGGCAGTCAGTGCCAGCGACCAACTGAACGTGGCGCTCGTGGGCTGCAAGTCGATGGGATGGTACGACCTGGAAGACATCATGCACCATCCGGGCGTAAACTGCGTAGCACTCTGCGACATCGACCGCGGCATCCTGGAAAACCGCGCCGCCGAGGCAGAGAAGAAGTGGGGCCGCCGTCCCGACCTGTACGGCGACTATCGCCAGATGCTGGAGCGCCAGGACGTGGACATCGTCGTCATCGGCACGCCCGACCACTGGCACTGCAAGATAATGACCGACGCCTGCTCGGCCGGCAAGGATGTGTATGTGGAGAAGCCCGCCGCCAACAGCATTGCCGAGTGCGACGCCATGGTGGAAGCTCAGAAGCGCTACGGGCGCGTGGTACAGGTGGGACAGCAGCAGCGAAGCTCGCAGATGTGGCACGAGATGAAGCACTACATCGACAGCGGACAGCTGGGTCGCATCGCCCGCGTCAACGTGTGGGCCAACTTCTCATATGCCGCCATCCTGCATCCCGCGGCCGACGGACCGGTGCCCGAAGGAGTGGACTTCGACATGTGGCTGGGTCCCGCACCGAAGCGTTCGTTCAATGCCAGCCGTTTCCACGGCGCATGGCGCATGTTTTGGGACTACGGAGGCGGACTGCTCACCGACTGGGGCGTTCACCTGCTCGACATGGCCCTCTGGGGCATGGACGTCAAGGGCATGCCACGACGTGTGGTTGCCTCTGGAGACAACCACGCCTACCCCGAGAACTTCGCCGAGACATTCGACACCCTCACGGTGCTCTACGAATTCCCCGACTACCTCATACAGTGGAACAATGTAACCATCGAATCGGGTCCCTACGGAAAGAACTACGGTCTGGAATTCAAGGGCACCAACGGCACCCTGGTGGTCAACCGCGAGGGCATGGAAGTGATACCGCTGGGCGACAAGCTGGAGGCCCGCACGTGGAAGCCCACGAACAACGAACACCTGGACCACACCACCAATTTCATCGACTGCGTGCGCAGCCGTAACACGCAGACCGCATGCCCCATCACGAACGGCGCATTCTGTGCCAAGTATGCCCACATAGGCAATATCGCCGCACGCACCCACCTGTCCCTCACCTATGACGAGCGGAAACGCACATTCCATGACAAGGCGGCCGACCGCTTCATCATCCCCGAATACCGCAAGCCCTGGAAACTTTAGCACGGAAACCCTTGCACGTTAGAACAAATATTCTTACCTTTGCACCCGACAAACAAATACATCACCCAAAATGGACGACTATCCGGCGGAAAACATGAAACTGTAGGCACCCCCTGAGGAGCATCGTAGCAAGCACTCTTGGGGGAAGGCCCCATTTGTGCTACCCATTAATGAAGGAGAAAAACGATGCGAACCTACTGGAACACAACGAATGGTCTGCGCACCATCGATGAATGGCAACCCAACTGCTGGGTGCAAGTGACATGTCCCACACAGGACGACTCCAACTTCCTGGAGCAGACGCTGGGCATTCCGGATTACTTTCTGAACGACATTGCCGATACTGACGAGCGCGCCCGCTACGAATACGACGACGGATGGGTGCTCATCATTCTGCGTATCCCATACGTCAAGGAGGTACGTTCCCGCACCCCCTACACTACCATCCCCCTGGGCATCATCATGAAGAAGGAGATCTGCATCACCGTATGCAACTTCGAGACGAACATGATGATCGACTTTGTCTCCTTCCAGCAGAAGCGCGGCGCCGGATTCACCGACTCGGTGGACATGGTCTTCCGCCTCTTCCTGAGCAGCGCCGTGTGGTATCTGAAGCGACTCAAACAGATAAACATGCTCATCGAGAAATCCAAGGCAAGCCTCGACCACGACATCGACAATGCCGACCTCATCCGCCTCTCAAAGCTCCAGGATAGCCTTACCTACTTCATCACCTCCATCCGAGGCAACGAGACCCTGCTCTCGAAACTGAAGTTCAAGCTGCCCGTCGACGAGCTGGACAAAGACCTCATCGAAGACGTCAATATCGAGATGAGCCAGGCACGCGAGTCGGCTGGAATCTACACCAACATTCTCGACTCCACGATGGACACATACGCCAACATCATTAACAACAATATGAACTCGGTGATGAAACTTCTCACGAGCATCAACATCATCCTGATGTTCCCCACGCTGGTGGCCAGCCTCTTCGGCATGAACCTCATCAACGGCATGGAGAACTGGGCATGGGGATTCCCCGTCGCACTGGTTATTTCCGTCAGCGTAACGGTATCCTTTATGTGGTATTTCAAGCGCAAAACGTGGATTTAGCCCCCTTTTACGTAAAAAAATACGTAATTCATTAGGCAGAAAAGAAAAATTTCTTTTAATTTGCGCTTTGTAACCCCAAAAGACACACTTTGCGGGGCATAGGTTAAATGTAATTCTGTTAATTGTTGTATTACACGATGGACTCTTTAGAGACTAATGAGACTACTGCCCTTGAGCAGTCTGCTGAGAAAGAAGCCCCTACGAACCTGGCTTCAGAAACACCAGTGAACGACACCCCCAGCGAGCCCGTTCCCGCTACGGAGCAGCCCGCAGAAGCGTCATCCGAACCCGCACCCACCACAGACGACGTGGCGGAGGAGGCCACACCTGTCGCCGAGGAAGAGGCTCCTGCAGCAACGGAAGAAGCTCCGGCTACTGTCGGTGAGGAAACACCCGAGGAAGAAACTCCCGCCACCGAGGAGGAAGCATCCGCCACTGAGGCTGAGGAGGCACACCTGCCACTCAACAAGGAAGAAGTGGTGGCACGCATCAAGGAGATTGCTTCGGGCGAGGACGCCGGAGACAAGAGCGAGGTGGACCAGCTGAAGGTACTCTTCTACAAGTACCACAATGCCGAAGTGCAAGAAGCATTCCGCCGCTACCTGGACGAGGGAGGCGAGGCAGACAAATACATCCCGCAAATCGATCCGCTGGAGGCTGAGTTCCGTGCCGCCATGCAGATCGTGCGCGAACGACGCGCCGCACAGCAGGAAGCACTCGAGGAGCAGAAGCAGAAGAACCTCGAACGCAAACTCGCCATCCTGGAACGCATACAGCAAATGGCATCCACACCCGAAGAGGCCAACCAGACATTCAACGAATTCAAGGCTCTCCAAGCAGAGTGGAAAGAGATAAAGGCCGTACCTGCCGAGCGCGCCACCGAATTGTGGAAGAACTATCAGCTCTATGTCGAGAAGTTCTACGACCTGCTCAAACTGGGCCACGAACTGCGTGACTACGACTTCCGCAAGAACCTCGAAATCAAGACACGCCTGTGCGAACAAGCCGAAGCACTGGCCGAGGTGCCCGACGTCATCCAGGCCTTCAACCAGCTCCAGGGCCTCCATCAGGAGTGGAAGGAGACCGGCCCCGTGGCCAAGGAACTGCGCGACGAGATATGGAACCGCTTCAAAGCAGCCTCCACCGTGGTCAACAAACGCCACCAAGCACACTTCGAGGCACTGAAAGCACAGGAGGAGGAGAACCTGGCAGCCAAGACCGCACTCTGCGAAGAACTCGAAGGCATGGCCACCGAGGGACTGAAGTCCTTCGCCGACTGGGACAGCATCACTCAGAAAATCATTGCCCTCCAGGCCAAATGGAAAACTATCGGCTATGCTCCGCAGAAGATGAACACGCAGATATTCGAGCGTTTCCGTACGGCATGCGATGCTTTCTTCGAGAAGAAGTCACAGTTCTTCCAGCGTCAGAAGGAGGAGCTCAACGCTAACCTCGCCCGCAAGAAAGAACTCGTGGAGAAGGCCGAGGCGCTGAAAGACAGCACCGAATGGCGCAAGACGGGCGACGCACTCATCCAGTTGCAGAAGCAGTGGAAAGAGATAGGTGCCGTGCCGCGCAAGTATTCCGAGACACTCTGGAAGCGATTCATCGCTGCATGCGACCAGTTCTTCGAGGCCAAGCAGGCAGCCACCGCCGGACAGCGCGAGGAGGAGCAAGGCAACCTGCAGCAGAAGCAAGGCATCATCGAACAACTGAAGGCACTGGCCTCAGAAGGCGCCGAGGACGTGCTCCAGAAAGTGCGCGAGCTGCAGCAGCAGTGGAACGAAGTGGGTCACGTACCCTTCCGCGACAAAGACCGCCTTTACAAGGAGTATCGCGAAATCTGCGACAAGCTCTATGGCGCACTCAATGCCACACAGGCCCGACGTCGCCTGAACAACTTCCGCAACAGCCTGGCACAGAAGATAGAGAAAGAAGCCGGCTCACTCGAGGGAGAACGTAATCGAATGATGCGTGCATACGAACGCATGCGCGACGAGATAAAGACCTACGAGAACAACCTGGGATTCCTCACCACCAGCAGCAAGAAAGGCAACGCCATGGTCGATGCCATGAAGAAGAAGGTGGAGAAGCTACGCGAGGAACTCCATCTGCTGGGCGAAAAGATAAAAGCTGTAGACGAAGAGATGCAAAGCGAAAAATAACCCCCTAAAAACTAACCCTTATGAGAAAAACTTTCACGTATTTGTTTACCCTTGCCACCTTACTATTGAGTGGCACGAGTCTGTGGGCTCAGGACATGCCTTCGCCTAAAGGCAAATGGACATTCGAAGATGTCAGTGAGTTACTGAAACCAGCAGAGGGAACTTTGCAGCTTCAGGCAGCCACTCTTGGTAACAAGAGCGCCACCTTGTGTGAGACGGTAGCCGAAGCAGGCATTACGGCCACCGACGGTCCCATAGCTGAAAACAAGGCTATCCTTGTACCGAAAGATGCTGCCCTTTGGGTGGCATTGAACGATGAAAACGCAAGCAACAACTACACCATCCAGATGGACTTCATGGTGGAGAACGCATTGCCTTATGATGGTCTCTTCCAGACAGACCCCACCAACGCGAACGATGGCGACATCTTCGTTTACAACAACAAGATTGGTATTGGCTCTCTGGGTTATGGCGGCACCATTGCCAACAAAAAATGGTATCGTCTGTTTATGGTAAACAACGGCGGAACATTCAGCCTCTACATTGACGGTGAGTTCATCAACTCCAACGACAAAAACGAAGCTCGTTTCCAGTTAGCCCCTGAGGGCTTCTTCCTGTGCTGCGACGAGGATGGCGAGGCTAATGACACGTACGTATCTGAGGTCGCTTACTGGGACACGCCTCTCACGGCTGAACAGATTGCGGCTTGTGGCAACATCGAGCAGGAGGCCATGGGCGCTAATCTAACGAAGGATGAGAACGGCTTCTACCTGATTGGTACTGCAGAGGATCTCATTACGTTTGCTGACATCGTGAATGCTGGTGATACAAAAGCCAATGCAAAACTGACGGCAGACATTGACATGGGAGGAAAGGTGGAGGAAGGTGTTCCCACCCAGGCAAGTCCCTCCTTTATTCCTATCGGCAGCTCGAATATTCCCTTCCAGGGAGTCTTTGACGGACAGGACCATATTATCAAGAACCTTGTTATTACCCGTTCGGAAAACTACGTCGGACTGTTTGGCCGCGTGACGGGCACAGCCGTCATCAAGAACTTAATAATTGACGGCAATTCCTATATCAGCGGTGCTTCCTATGTGGGCATAATCGGTGCTACCATCAACAGCGCCAGCACCGTCGTTATCGACAGAGTGGGCATGGAGGGTGCTGTCGTAGCATCCGGCATCAACGCCGGTGGTATCTTAGGTTGCAATATGGACAGCCCTGCGACTACAATCAGCAACTGCTATGTCACAGGACCGGTACAAGCAAGCGACCAGGCAGGACAGATTAACGGATGGTTCGGCAATGGCCGTATCGAGAATTGCTGGGCCATCGGCAGCATTGAGGGCGTTTACAATAAGACGGAAAACGCAGGTGATGGATTCTATCGCGGCTCTCCGGCCCTGGCCAGGAACAACTATTCGAATGCTCTTTACAAGAACGCAGGCGTGCTCGACTTCATCGAAGAGGATGCCAAGAGTGGCTTGATGACCTTCACGCTGAACGGCGATCAATCACAAATCAAATGGTACCAGAACCTGGGCGAGGGCGGCGATGCACTTCCCTCTCTGAACTCCAATCACAAGATGGTGTACGCCAACGGCCATATCTCCTGCGGTGGTGAACCTCTCGGCAACGTGACATACAGCAACGACCCGAGTGGCATGAATCAGGATCCACACGAGTTCAGGGCCGGCGTATGTACGGTATGCGGTTTCGTGGATACCAACTTCTGTCAGAAGGACGAAGACGGCTACTACATGATTGACAACGGCGAGAAACTCGCATGGTTTGCCAGCATGGTCAATGCAGGTCTCAAAGACCCGGCTGCCCGTCTGACGGCAGACATCGACATGTCCGACGTGAACGACATCTTCCCCATGATTGGTACCACAGCCACTCCGTTCAAGTCGGGTAAGTTCGACGGCCAAAGCCATATCATCAGCGGGTTGGACATCAACCGACCTATGGAAGACAATGTAGGCCTCTTCGGTGTCATTACAGGAAATTGCGATATCCGCAACTTCGTATTGGACCAGACGTGCGTCATCGTCGGCAAGGCTCATACGGCTGCCATTGGAGCCACTCCTTCAGCTGAAGGCACGGTTTATCTCACAGCCATCGGAAACGAGGGCACCGTGCAGGGAGGCCAGAACACCGGAGCCATCTTCGGCTGCGAAATAGGAGGTACAGCAACAGTATACGTCGACAAGTGCTATTCCACTGGAAGCGTTATTGGCACTCACGAGAGTGGTGCCTTGATGGGATTCATCAGCAAGGGATATATCCACAACAGTTGGTCGAGCGCCACTATCGAGGGTTATTATGCCTCGGCCAGTAAGCCCTTCGCTTTGTGCTACTGTGAGACAAAGAACAACTACGTTGTCCACACCGACTTGAACGCCAGCTTCGACATCAAGGGCATTACCAATGAGCAGGTTTACAACGGCGAGCTCTGCTATATGCTCAACGGTAGCAGCCTGGCCGATCCCATCTGGTTCCAGTCTCTGGGTTCAGACGAGCATCCCGTATTGGACAACACGCACGGCATCGTTTACTCGCTGGACGAGATGGGCTCTATCGAGGACAATGCAACCTTTGCCACATTCTTGGACAAATACCAGATCTACATGCGCCAGTATGCAGACGATGCTATTGCAACCCAGTCCTTGCTCGACGAGTTCAAGGCAATGCTGGATAACATAGGCAATCCGACGACGCTGGACGAGTTCATCCCCACCTACAAGGAACTCTCCGCCAAACTGGCAGAAGTGGAGACGTCCGTGACCGCCTACGAGGCTTACAAGGCGAAACTGGACTATGTAACAGAATATCTTGCCAACGATGATTCATTCTGGGGCAACGACCGAGACCTCCTGACAGATTATCTGGAGAGCGACGAAGCACCCAATGAAACGTTCGCCAACGGCGGTGCACACTACATCCTTGAAAACCATCTCCTCACCACCGAGGAAATCATTGCCGAGACCGAGAAAGTACAGAAGATGCTGGAGGATGCCATCAAGAATGGTTACGGAAAGGGAGCCGAGGTGACCAGCATGATTAAGAATCCGCAGTTTGCCAACGGCTTGGAGAACTGGACGGTTCTTGAAGGCAAAATCACCACAGGCGGACAGCCTGGCATGATGCAGGCTGCCGAGGCGATCCACACCAACTTTAATTATCAGCAGACGATTACAGGCCTGACCAATGGAGTCTATGAGATTCGCATGAACGGTGTGTCCCGCTGTCTGCCCCTCTACCAGAATCCCAGCTATACAACCATCTTCTATGCCAATGACAACAAGGTGTTCCTGAAGAACTACTTTGACGAATACCAGGAAGCCGAGACAGCCGAGGATGGTGTGAACTGCAACCTGACGGTTCCCTATGCCGACCTCAGCCTGACCGACATAGAAGGCAATGTATATGGATATGTGCCCCAGGGCCATGTGGGCGGCAGCTTCCACTTTACATACGGACGCTACGAAAACGTACTGGTGGCAAACGTCACAGACGGCACTCTGACCATTGGCTGTATGAACACTGGCACAGGCAACTCGGGCGACTGGGCGCTGATGAGCAATTTCCGACTCTTCTACCTTGGCGACCTGGAGGATGCCTCCATGACGATGGACAAGACATTGGCCGAGATGCTCAAACGTGCTGAGATGATTCAGAACTACGCGCCCGATCAATCTGACTTCACCTACTATCCCAACTATTCAGCCTCGCTGCAGAGCGACCTGCAGAATGCCATGGCAGAGGTGGAGAGTGCTGTCGAGCCGGCAGACAAGATGGCCCTCATCGCCAAGTTCTCCTCGATTTTCGCTGAGATTCTGCCCAGCAGATTGGCATATCGCACCTATGCGAAAGATCTGGAAAGCTATTATACCTTTATGGATAATATTCACACCGCCGGTGCCATCGATGACGACACCTTCGGTACCGCACAGGTGATATATTATAACATTTGGGATAAGCTGATAGCAGGTGAGTACACCACAGCCGAGGCCGAGGCTGAGGAGGAGTTGAAGAATGCTGCCTACTATACCAATGCATTCGGCAAGGCTCCTGAATTGGTCGATGGCTTCTATCAGATTGCCGAAGGAGCCAACCTCGTTTGGTTTGCCAAGAAGGTCAACTCCGGTAACTACAACCTGAATGCAGTCCTTACCGCAGACATCGACCTTACGGGCTGCAGTCTCGATGTCATCTGTCCTGATGGCACCTACACAGGAACGTTCGACGGACAGGGCCACACCATCAGCAATCTGACGATTGAGACTGACAAGAACTATACAGGTATGTTCGGCATTGTCGGGCCTGGTGCACGCATTCAGAATTTCGTCCTGGACAGCACATGTAGCATTATCGGTGGCAGCTACACTGCCATCGTGGGCGGCAGTGCCCAGACATCTGGCGAAATTTACATTACCGCAGTGGGCAACGAGGGCTATGTGAAGGGTGTCAAGAACACCGGAGCAATCTTTGGTTGCGAAATGGCTGGAACAGCCACTGTATATATTGACAGGTGCTATTCCTCGGGAACCGTTATCGGAGACAATGAGAGTGGTGCCCTGACAGGATATATCAAGACCGGATATATCCGCAACAGTTGGTCGAGCGCTACCATCGAGGGCTATTATACCTCGGCCAGCAAGCCTTTTGCTTTGTGCTACTGCGATACGAAGAACAACTACATCGTCCACACCGACCTGAACGCCAGCTTCGACATCAAGGGAATCACTATCGAA
>Ga0256407_10012231_pt1 | contig 11715 bp, 9 predicted proteins | sample RumenRJG_04DNA_FD_193489 | JGI IMG/M metagenome (GOLD analysis project Ga0256407, IMG submission 193489) | Bovine rumen microbial communities from Lethbridge, Alberta, Canada - RJG_04 | ecosystem: Host-associated > Mammals > Digestive system > Stomach > Rumen | place: Canada: Alberta | collected... | reverse complement strand
GATGCTTTCCTTACCCTGTTCACGCACCAATGCGGTCATCTTGGCATCGGCTTTAAGCGTTGCCTCGTTGCCCCGTTTGGCCAGGATTGTCTCTGCCTCTTTCATATAGTCATAGAGAGAGGTATAAGAATAGTCTCCCTGATAAGGCTTCATCTGACAGTATGCCGTAATCTCAGGCAGGTTCATGCGGATGGTCTCCATGTGCATGGGATCGACGGTCTTACCTCTCTTCTCCTCATCCTTCTTCGTCTCAAGTTGCGACTGAAGTTCGTTGAGGAAGCCCATATTATAGAATTGGTTCTCGTACTTCTGCTTGTCGAGTTCGAAGAACGGAGCCTCGTAGGGATTGTCCGTAAACGACGTGACGGCCAGTGCCTCGTATGACCAGCGCGAGGGTATGATGTCACCAATCAGAGGAACATTGCCCGTCGTGCTCTTCGGTGTCAGGTCAGAGAAACTCACCACCAATCCACACAACAGGATCTGAGGGATCAGCAGCATCGGAATGCTGATATAGATGGCCACGACCGAACTCAGACACTGCGACAGCAACAGACCCATGAGGTTGGAGAGGAAGGCGGTGACGAAGAGGATAAGCCACCACTCAGCGAAGAGCCCGTGCAGACCCATGATGTAATTGCCTACCAGGATAAATAATAAGGTCTGTATCAACGAAACGCCGGCCATATAGATGATCTTCGACCAGATATAACTGCCGTATGACAGATGCAGGAAACTCTCACGCTTCAGCAGAGCCCGATCCTTGATGATCTCCTCCGCACTGCCGCTCATGCCGATGAAGGTAGCGACGATGACTGACATGAAGAAATAACTCACGAGGTTCTTGTTGTCCATCACCGAATAGCCTTCTGGCGGTGCATAACGAGTCAGGAAGGAACAGACAAGAGCCAGCAGCGGAGCCTCCAGCAGGGTGATGCACAGATACTGGACATTGGTAATCTTCGTGTGGATATTGCGTCGCAGGAAGATGGCAAACTGCTTCAGCGGGCCCGGCTTCTTCTGGTCTGAAGGGGGCACATCGCTGACATTCGGCTGGGAGAACTGTGGACGATGGTCCAGATACATCTTGTGCCACTGTTCTGGCGTCACCTTCCTTTCATCAGAGATTTCGCCCGTATTGTTAAGCGCCTTCTCGTCGATGATATTGAGGATGACCTCCGGATTCACATTACCACAAGTGGGACAGGCACTGGTCTCTGCATCAGCGTATGCCGCCGCCTCCTTGAAATAAGTAATAGCGTTGATGGGATTGCCGTCGTAGACGGGATAACCACCCTTGTCCAAGAGCCACAGACGGTCGAAGAGTTTATAGACGTCGCTGGAAGGCTGATGGATATTCACGATGATCAACTTTCCCTTATAGGTCTGTTCCTTCAACAAGTTGATGACCATCTCTGTGTCGCTCGACGACAGACCAGACGTAGGCTCATCGAGGAAGAGCACAGCCGGCTCGCGGATTAACTCCAGAGCGATGTTCAGGCGTTTGCGCTGACCGCCTGAGATATATTTGTTGATGGCTGAGCCCACCTTGAGGTCCTTGATGGCGTCGAGCCCCAAGTCCTTGAGCGTCTTCGTCACACGGAAGTCAATACCCTTGTCGTCCATACCCGCGAAACAGAGTTTGGCCGTATACCAGAGGTTCTGATAGACCGTCAATTCTTCGATGAGCAGGTCATCCTGAGGCACGAAACCTATCAGGTTCTTGGCTTCAGGCTCGGCGATGTCGTGGCCGTTGATGGTGATACTGCCTTCCTGGGGCCTCAGACTGCCGTTGAGGAGTGAGAGCAGGGTGGTCTTTCCTGTTCCTGAACCACCCATGATGGCCAACAGTTCTCCACTCTGAAGTGTGAAACTGAGGTTGTGGGTGCCGTTATTGCTGTTGGGGAAACGGAAGTTGATGTCGCGCCCGCAGAACTCCACATGATGGTTTCTGTCTTCTTCGAGACCGTTGGCCTTCTGATAGGCACGCAGAATCGTGGAGTAATAGACGGGGGTGCGGTTCTTTCCTTTCAGTACGCTGCTCTGCAACCAGACCTGGAAGGCACCAGACAACACAGGCACGTCGTTCAGCATCACGGTATCAGAACCCGTATAGGTAAAGAGCAAAGTGCCAGTTTGAGAGTCGAACAAGGTCTTCAACTGGCCGTCTGTGCCCTCTAACTTGTGCAGCATGACCTGCTCCGTTTCGCGGTTGGCTACAAAATCAGCAAAATACTTAAACTGTTCTGCCGGTATCTCCAGTGTCTCCACCATAGCCTTGAACAGGTCATCCCCGCGACCCTCCCGATAGCCGCAGAACTCCATCAGTCGGAGCAGCAATAAGGATTTCTCGCCGGCCTTGATCTCTCCATGCAGGGCAGAACAGATCGAACGGACGCTCTCCTGAGTATCTAGGCTGTCGTCATCCATCAGGTCATAGGTACTCCTCAAGTCTTCATAAAAACCCAAGTAGGAGTCGATGTTGCGGATGCCGTATTGGTGACGCAAATAGTTAACCAGCATGGTCTTAGCCCATGCTTCATCTACTTGCTCTTTCTTGCCAAACAAGGCAAACAGACTCAGGAAACTGGATAATAGAATATCAGTCATCTTTCCTGTAGTAAGGTCTGAATACTAGGTCAAATTGCAATTTTGCTTGCAAATTTAAATAAAAAATCAGAGTCTGCTCTCTATATAAGGGTTAAAAAGAATTAAAGTGGTCTATTTACCGTTCAAATGGGCACTACAGAGGTCAGAAAGCCATCAGAGAAATAGGCATTATTTCCGTCCGAAGTCAGCAGGAACCTCGCCCCACTTCTGCGTCTCCCACTTGATGATGGGGTTGCGGTAGTTGTGGGTCTGAAGCCAATATTCGGCACGGGCGATGATCTGGAAGAGGGGTCCCGTCTGGGGCGTGCGCTCCAACTTGGTCTTGCACTTGCGTTTCGAAACCCAGAGGATGGCATTATAGGAGTCAGAGTAGATGGTCTTGTCGTGCAGGCCTTGGTTCCAGCAGAGTGCGAGGGCATGAACGATGGCCAGGAACTCTCCGATATTATTCGTGCCATACACAGGACCGTAGTGGAACACCTGATACCCCGTCTGCAGATCGATGGCCTGATACTCCATCGGCCCAGGATTGCCTGAACAGGCAGCATCCACCGCCCACGCATCGGCCTTTACCTCCATCGGCAGCGGTAGCACGGTGTCGTTGCGGTAATCAGGAGGATTCTGGGTATTCATCTGTAAACCGTAATCTGTAAACTGTAAACCGTAAACAAAAATTACATTCGTTCAGGCACCTCGATGCCGAGGAGATTCATGCCGCTCTTGATGATCTTGGCGACATTTTTGGCCAGCACAAGACGGACGGCCTTCTTCTGCTCATCGGGCTCGTTGAGGATGGAGTAGTCGTGATAGAACTGATTGAACACCTTGGTCAACTCATAGCAGTAGTTGGCGATGCCTGAAGGCGAGTAGTCCTTGCCAGCCTGCTCGACGGCGGCACCAAACTCGTTCATCTTCTGGATCAGTTCAATCTCTTTAGTGGTGAGAGGTGAGAGGTGGGAGGCGAGAGAAATGTTCAAGCCTTCAGCCTTGCGGAGAATCGAGCGGATACGGGCATAGGTATACTGGATGAAGGGGCCTGTATTGCCGTTGAAATCGATACTTTCCTCTGGATTGAAGAGCATATTCTTACGGGCATCGACCTTCAGGATGAAGTATTTCAGGGCACCCATACCCACGATACGGGCAATCTCACGACGTTCTTCCTCGGTCATATCGTCGAATTTGCCCAATTCCATCGAGGTTTTGTAGGCATCTTCCACCATCAGCGCCATCAGGTCGTCGGCATCGACCACTGTTCCCTCACGCGACTTCATCTTACCGTTGGGCAGTTCCACCATACCGTATGAGAAGTGCGTCAGTTCCTTACCCCACTTGAAGCCTAAGCGGTCGAGCAGGATGGAGAGAACCTGGAAGTGATAGTTCTGCTCATTGCCCACGACATAGATCATCTTGTCGATGGGATAGTCCTGGAAGCGCATCTCGGCCGTACCGATGTCCTGGGTCATATAAACGCTGGTTCCATCGGAGCGGAGCAGCAGTTTCTGGTCGAGGCCCTCGTTGGTGAGGTCGGCCCATACGGAGCCGTCGTCGTGGCGCTCGAAGAGTCCCTTGGCGAGGCCCTCCTCCACCTTGGCCTTGCCCTTGAGGTAAGTCTGGCTCTCATAATAGATTTTATCGAACGATACGCCCATCTTCTGATAGGTCTCGTCGAAGCCGGCATACACCCAGTTGTTCATCTTCTCCCACAGGGCGCGCACCTCTGGGTCGCCCTGTTCCCATTTCACCAGCATCGCGTGGGCCTCCTTGATGAGGGGAGCCTCCTGTTTGGCCTTCTCCTCGTCCATGCCCTGGGCTACCAAATCCTTGATTTCATCGCGGTAATGCTTGTCGAAGGCCACGTAGTAGTCGCCGATCAGGTGGTCGCCTTTCTTGCCTGAAGACTCGGGCGTCTCGCCGTTGCCCCACTTCTGCCAGGCGAGCATCGACTTGCAGATGTGGATGCCGCGGTCGTTCACAATGTTGGTCTTCACCACCTTGTTACCATTTGCTTCCATGATCTGGGCTAACGACCAGCCTAACAAGTTGTTACGCACATGGCCGAGGTGGAGGGGCTTGTTCGTGTTGGGCGATGAATACTCGATCATCACGAGGGGAGAGTCCTCCGTCGCCTGCTTCATGCCGAAATGCTCGTCGGCATCGATGGCCTTGAGCAGTTCGAGCCAGGCTCCGTTGCCGATGCAGAGGTTCAGGAATCCCTTCACCACATTGTATTTCTCCACTGCCGCACAGTGGCTTACCAGATAGTCGCCAATCTCCTGGGCTGTCTGCTCAGGACTCTTCTTTGCGGCTCGAACGAATGGGAACACCACCAGCGTCAGGTTACCCTCAAACTCACTTCTCGTCTTCTGCAACTGCAGCATCTTCTCCGTGGCGTCCATGCCATAGAGCGCCTTCACGGCCTCGCCTGCTGCCTGGCTGATTAATGCTTCTATATTCATGACTGCTTGATTTTTGGGTGCAAAGGTAATCAAAACTGGCGGAAGTACCAAACTTTAGACTAATTATCTTCGATGTTAGCCCGGAGGAAACCGATAGGGAAGATAGGGCAAAGTTGTTGTCGACTCCTGTCAATCTATCATTCGACTTTATGTCGGCGACTGGCAAAAAGCCCCAGGAAGGTGAGCAAGCCGTTGAGCATCAGGAGCTCATAGCCGAAGCGATAGCCCCAAAGGTGCTGGGCAATCGTGTCAAGACCATAGCAGATCATCGGCGAGACGATGCAGATATAAGGCACCAGACGGTCGTTGGGCTGCTGTTTGGTGAAGAGTCCGAAGGCGAAGAGTCCCAGCAGCGGCCCGTAGGTGTAGCTTGCCAGTGTGTAGATGGCGTCGATCAGCGAGGTGGAGTTAAGCTGTCGGAACAGCAGGATGAAGAGCACGAAGAAGAGGCACATGGCGATGTGCGTCTTCTTTCTAAGCACCTCATTATCAGGTTTTCGGAGGATGTCGACGCAGAAGCAGGTGGTCAGCGAGGTCAAGGCGGAGTCGGCACTCGAGAACGAGGCCGCCACGATGCCGATGATAAAGAGGTGAAGCGTGAAGAGTGAAGCGTGGAGAACCGCTTCGCGCTCTACAAAGGCGGGCAGCAGGGCGTCGCCTTTCATGGCGGTAGTATCGCCGAAATACGTTGCCAGCAGCACGCCGAGGGTGAGGAACAGCAGATTGGCCGGCACGAAGGCCACGCCGTAGGTACACATATCCTTCTGGGCGTCGCGCAGCGTCTTGCAGGTCAGGTTCTTCTGCATCATGTCCTGATCCAGGCCCGTCATCACGATGGCGATGAAGGCGCCGCTGAGGAACTGCTTCCAAAAGTTGTGGGGTGACACCCAGTCGTCGAACACAAAGACGCGGCTCATGGGCGAGGCGGCCACCGCATCGATGGCCTCACCGACAGAGAGGTGCAGCTGACTGATGGCTGCCAGGATGATAAGGATGAGGGCAATGAACAGGCAGAGCGTCTGGAAGGAGTCTGTAAACACCAGCGTGCCTATTCCTCCGCGGCGGGAGTAGAGCCAGATGAGCAGCACCATCAGCACCACGTTCACCACGAAGGGTATGCCTGCGGGCTCGAAGACGAACTGCTGCAGGATGATGCAGACGACGTAGAAGCGGACGGCCGCCCCCGTCATCTTCGACAGCAGGAAGAAACTGGCGCCCGTCAGATAGGAATGTTCGCCCAGCCGTTGACCCAGATAGGTGTAGATGCTCGTAAGGTTCAGGCGATAGTAAAGCGGCAGCAGCACGAAGGCGATCACGAGATAGCCCACGATGAAGCCCAGGCACATCTGCAGATAGGTCATCTGCGAGGTGAGCACCATGCCTGGCACCGAGACGAAGGTGACGCCAGAGATCGAGGCGCCAATCATGCCGAAGGCCACCATGTACCAGGGTGCACGACGGTTGGCGCGGTAGAACGTCTGGTTGTCAGCGCGCCTGCTGGTGAGGTGGCTGATGGCGAAGAGGATGGCGAAGTAGGCCAGTACTGTAAGGAGTATCATCATAACGGGGTGCAAAATTATAAAAAAAGGCTCAGATTACGCAGATTTCACACAGATTTTATTACCTTTGCATCTCAATTAACGTTAGAATGATGAACATCCGCGATCGTCAGATACTGAAGATAGCCCTGCCCAGCATCGTGTCGAACATCACCGTTCCGCTGCTGGGGATGATCGATGTGGCGATCGTGGGCCACATGGGCAGTCCGGCTTATATCGGAGCGGTGGCGGTAGGCTCGATGATCTTCAACCTCGTCTACTGGCTCTTCGGCTTCCTCCGCATGGGCTCCAGCGGCATGACCTCGCAGGCCTTAGGGCGCAGGGACATGGCTGCCGTCGCGGGCTTGCTGGTACGCTCGGTGACGCTCGCCCTTGGCATCGCCCTGTTGCTCATCGTGCTGCAGGTGCCGATGAAATGGGTGTCTTTTCTGTTGATCGGACCCACGGAGGATGTCGCACCCCTCGCCGCCACCTATTTCTATATCGTCGTCTGGGGCGCACCTGCCGTACTGGGCCTCTACAGCCTGTCGGGGTGGTTCATTGGCATGCAGAACACGCGCTTCCCCATGATCATCGCCATTGGACAGAACGTCGTGAACATCCTTGCCTCGCTGACACTCGTCTATGTCTTCGGCATGAAGATCGAAGGCGTGGCCTTGGGGACGGTCATCGCGCAATATGCCGGTTTCATCGTCGCTTTGGGACTCCTGGGGAGGTATTACGGGAGACTTTTTCGAGGAGTGAGGAGTGAGGAGTGTGGAGAGAGATATGTTCTGCGGAAGAATCAGCACCATGAGTATCCTCCCTCCACACTCCTCCCTCCTCCCTCCTCGAAACAATTCCTCGACTTCCTCAGGATCAACCGCGACATCTTCCTCCGCACGCTCTGTCTGGTGGCCGTCAACCTCTTCTTCACTTCGGCAGGAGCCCGTCAGGGGGCGGTCATCCTCTCCGTCAACACGGTGATGATGCAACTCTACCTCTTCTTCTCCTATTTCATGGATGGCTTCGCCTACGCTGGTGAGGCCCTGGGCGGAAAGGCGTATGGGGCAAAGAACAAGACGGCCTTCCACGAGACGCTGCGCAGGCTGTGGCGCTGGATGCTGATCGTAACCATCGCCTATACCTTATTATATATAATAGGCGGCGAATGGATCGTGAGCCTCCTGACTGACGAGCCGCAGGTGCTTGAAGCCTCTGGCGACTATCTCTGGTGGGCATGGCTGATACCGGCAGCGGGCTGTGTCGCCTTCATCTGGGACGGTATCTTCATCGGACTCACCGCCACGCGCGGCATGCTCCTCTCCTCGTTTCTCTCTGCCCTCGTGTTCTTTGGTGTCTACGCCCTCGCTGCAGCATCCCTGGGCAATCACGGCCTATGGCTGGCACAGGTCGTCTACCTTGCCATGAGGGGACTGTTACAGACTGTTTGGTATAGATTAAGGATTATTAACTAAAAAGTGTGCAAGGTTTTCGTGGTTTTGGAGTTATATAGGAAACAACATTATTATAATAGATATGAGAGTAAGATTTAATCGTTGGTACAACGCTGTTTTGACGGCCCTGCTGTCGATGTTGGGCTTTGAGGCCTGTAATTCTGATTCTTTGGAAGAGTATGGAACTCCAGCCCCTGAATATGGTGTCCCTATTGGCGAATACCATGTGAGGGGGCAGGTGACTCAGATGTCTGGCACGCCGATTCAAGGCATCAGGGTGACAGCACCAGCAGGAGTCTACGACGGCAAGGAGGGGGAGAGCGTGCTCACAGACGAGAACGGCTATTATGAATTAAAGGCATTCAGGTCAACGCCTCATGCGCCCCTGATCGTTGAAGATATCGATGGGGCGGCAAACGGCGGTGAGTTCGAGAGCGACACTGTCAGCATCGACGACCTCTCCGTGCATCAGGTAGCTAAGGGCGAAGGTACCTGGGATCTGGGAAAGAATGAGGTGAGCGGTGTTATCAGACTAAAGGAGAAAAAGAAATGAAAGTAACACCCCTGACCCTCAAGAAGAAACTTGCCCTCGAACTGTGGCGACAGCAGAATAAGATTGCTGCCCAGGAGCACCCGCTGCGACAGTTGTTCTGGGAGTGTACGCTGCGCTGTGACCTGAAGTGCCGCCACTGTGGCAGCGACTGTAAGATGCAGGATGCCTCGAAGGACATGCCTAAGGAGGATTTCCTCCGTGTGCTCGATGGAATCGCCAAAAAGACCGATCCGCATAAGGTCTTCGTCATCGTCTCGGGTGGTGAGCCCCTGATGCGGCAAGACATCGAAGACTGTGGGCGCGCCATCTATGAGAAAGGCTTCCCCTGGGGGATGGTCACCAACGGGCTCCACCTGACGCCTCAGCGCTTTCAGGGGCTCCTGAGGGCGGGCATCCACTCGATGACCATCAGTCTCGATGGCCTGGAGGAAGACCACAACTGGATGCGCGGCAATGAGAACAGCTTCCGCATGGTGAGCCAAGCCATCGACATGCTTGTTGAGACAGAAGGATTTGTGTTTGATATCGTCACCTGCGTCACCCGCCGTAACTATCAGAAACTCGATGAAATCAAGGAGTTCTTGATTTCCAAGGGTGTGAAACGCTGGCGGCTCTTTACGGTTTTCCCTGTAGGTCGTGCAGTCCTCGATCCGATGATGCGACTCTCGAATGAGGAGTTCCGGGGTGTGTTCGAATATATTAAAAAGGTACGCGAGGAGGGTCGCATTAGGGCAGACTACGGCTGTGAGGGTTTTCTCGGCAACTACGAGGGCGAGGTGCGCAACCGTCTCTTCTCCTGCCAGGCCGGCGTCAGCGTGGGTTCCGTGATGGCCGACGGTTCCATCGCTGCCTGTGCCAGCATCCGCGCAGACTACAATCAGGGCAACATCTATGAGAATGACTTCATGGACGTATGGGAGAACCGCTATATGCTGTACCGCAATCGTGAATGGATGCGTCGTGACGAGTGTGCCGACTGCAAATACTTCCGTTACTGTCAGGGCAACGGCATGCATCTCCGTGATGGCGATGGGAAACTGTTGCTATGCCATCTGAAGCGGCTGAATACCTAATTTTGATTAATCACTTTTTACAGGCCATCGTAGGGGCGCAATGCTTAAACACTCTGTTTTAGGTATTGCGCACCTCGTTTTTTCGCCGTACCTTTGCCGCCGGAATCAAAAACTCGTCATACATGAGAACGACAACAACCATACCCACAGAGATGAAGGTGCTGATGAACCACATCTACGAACTGCATAAAGGCGTACGGCAGATGGTGCTGTTCACCTGCAACAAAAAGTATCGCGAGCAAGCCGTATCACGATTGGAGAGCCAAGGCATCCCCTACGTGCTTCAGCCTGCCGGACAGCAGAACCTGAACGTGTATTTTGGGCGCCCAGAATGCCTGGAAGCCATCCGTCTCATCGTGACCCGCCCACTGAACCAACTCACGCCCGAAGAGGATTTTATCCTTGGCGCCATGCTCGGATATGATATCTGTGCCCAGTGCCAGCGGTACTGCCAGAGAAAAGGCAGATGTATCAATAAGAATTAACAACATTATTATATTTAGGTATGAACGCAACAATAGTCATTTATGGTTCCTCGACAGGAACCTGCGAGGCCATCGCAGAGAAGATCGCCTCGAAACTGGGCTGTGAGGCCATCAACGTACAGGACCTCTCAGCCGATGTCATCAGCAAAAACCAGAACCTTATCCTTGGCACTTCGACCTGGGGCGCAGGCGAACTGCAGGACGATTGGTACGACGGGCTGAAGACCCTTCAGAGTGCCGACCTCAGCGGCAAGACCATCGCCCTCTTCGGCTGCGGTGACAGTTCGTCATATAGCGACACCTTCGTAGGTGGCATAGGCGAACTCTACAATGGTATCAAGGACAGTGGTGCCCGTTTCATTGGCAGTGTCACCACCGATGGCTACACTTTCGATGACTCCGAAGCCGTTATCGACGGTAAATTCATCGGCCTTCCCCTTGATGACATCAACGAGGACGACAAGACTGACACCCGTATCGAGGCCTGGATTGCCCAGATCTCACCAGACTTGTAATCACAGGTTATAAAAATTCATAAAGTATTTGTTTAGTTATGATAAGGGACTTGCCGTGATGGCAGGTCCTTTATTTATGGGCATTTCCAAGCATTCTTGATTATTCAACAATCTGCTGTATCGGAGAAAAAAGAACCAGAAAAAAGAACCGATTATAGTTAAAACAATTAAGCATTGAGCGATAGCAGTTCAGAATCTTCCTGACTGACGAGGAGATTGATGCCATGTACGACATGGAACTGACTGGCGAGAATGAGATAGTACGTGATATCTTCCTTCTTGGTTACTTCAGTTGCCAGCGTTATAGCGACTATTGTAAGTTACGCGAAGAGAACTTCATCACCTATAATAAAAGTGGGCTGATCACATTGACCCAGAAGAAAACTGGCAAAAAAGTTGAAGTGCCTATTTTCGATGATCGTGTCTATGAACTATGCGAGAAGTATAACTATAATTTTCCGGATATTACTGCCCAGAAAATGAATTTGAAGATTAAGGTTGTAGGATATGAGTTGTCAAAAACGGTACCTTCTTTTTGTGAGAAGTACGTAACGGTGTTGACTGGCGTGGAAAAGCGATCTGAACAAACTTACGAAAAGCTTTTGAAGAAGAAAAAGGATGGTATCAAGTTTACCGAAAACGAACGCAAATGGTTTCACAAACTGGATAAGTGGGCCAAGATTCGAAATGGATCCCCTCTTTGGGAACGGAATAAGCATGGTGAAGTCGTGCGAGCCAAATATGAGTTGATATGTTCACATAAAAAACAGGTTGACAAGTAGAAAAATGTTAAGGCAATTTCAACTTTCAACCGGTTTGAGAATGAAAATATACACGAAAACCAACTTTTTCTTGGTAGAAATAAAACAAAAAAGTTGGATTTCGTGCTATTTTTAGAAAAAAAGTTGTATCTTTGCACTCAGTTATAAAAGATGGTTATTTATGGAAAGTCAAAATATTATAGGTAGAGATAGTGAAATGGCTGAGTTACAACGATGCTTGGACTCCAATCGTTCAGAACTTGT
>Ga0256407_10012229_pt1 | contig 11716 bp, 9 predicted proteins | sample RumenRJG_04DNA_FD_193489 | JGI IMG/M metagenome (GOLD analysis project Ga0256407, IMG submission 193489) | Bovine rumen microbial communities from Lethbridge, Alberta, Canada - RJG_04 | ecosystem: Host-associated > Mammals > Digestive system > Stomach > Rumen | place: Canada: Alberta | collected... | reverse complement strand
ATAATCCTCTCCGAAGTAATTGAGCAGCATCTTCCTGCGGCACTGGCTGGACTCTGCGTAGGCCACAGTCTCCATCAGCAACTGCCTGCCGATCTCCTGCTCTGAGATCGGTTTTCCGAGCATGAACTTCTCGAGTTTTTGGATGTCCTTGTAGCTGTAATATGTGATGCAGTCCGCCAACTCGCCGTCTCTTCCGGCGCGGCCGGTCTCCTGGTAATATCCCTCAATGCTCTTGGGAATGTCGTAGTGGATCACGAACCGGACATCCGGCTTGTCGATACCCATTCCGAAGGCGATCGTGGCGACGATCACGTCCACATCTTCCATCAGGAAACGGTCCTGGTTCTCCGCTCTCGTCTTGGCGTCCAGTCCCGCATGGTAGGGAAGGGCGCTTATCCCATTGATGGCCAAGAGACTGGCGGTCTCTTCCACCTTCTTCCTGCTAAGACAGTAGATAATCCCGGACTTGCCCGGATGCTGCTTGATATAGCGAATGATGTCTTTCTCGGCGTCCACCTTGTCCCGCACTTCATAGTAGAGGTTAGGCCTGTTGAAGGAGGACTTGAACACTGTGGCGTCCATTATACCGAGATTCTTCTGGATGTCGCTCTGGACCTTCGGGGTCGCCGTCGCGGTCAGGGCTATCACGGGCGCTTTACCGATCGTCTGGATCATATCCCTTATGCGGCGGTACTCAGGGCGGAAATCATGTCCCCATTCGGAGATACAATGGGCCTCATCCACAGCGTAAAAGGATATTTTGATTTCTTTGAGGAGGTCGATGTTCTCTTCCTTGGTCAAGGACTCCGGCGCCACGTAAAGGAGTTTCGTGACTCCGGACAAAAGATCCTGGCGGACCTCCTGGATCTGCGCCTTGCCGAGTGAGGAGTTGAGGAAATGGGCGATGCCGGTGTGCTTTTCCTCGAAACCGCGGATGACATCCACCTGGTTTTTCATCAAGGCGATCAAAGGGGAAATCACGATAGCCGTTCCTGGCATGACAAGGGCTGGCAGCTGGAAGCACAGCGACTTCCCGCCTCCTGTTGGCATAAGGACGAAAGAGTCCTTTCCCTCAATCAGGTTGCGGATAATGGCTTCCTGGTCTCCTTTAAAAGAATCGTATCCGAAAAAGGTTTTCAGTTTTGAGTGCAGCAATGCTGAATCGATCTCCATGTCAGACGGTTTTCATAAATATAGCTAAAGTTTTCCTAAATGACAAACCAAATCCGCGTTAATAATGTAAATCCGAATAATTTTTGCGATATTCGCGGAGATATAGGGACTGTTTACGTCCTTTATCCTCAGTAAAGTAATAGAACACATAAAAGCTATAGACATGAAAAAAGTTATCAAGTTTTTCGCTGTCGCGGCCGTGGTTTTCTCCGCAGTCGCTTGCAACTCCGCCAGACCCGCTGCTGGCGTGCCTAAGGAACTCGTTCCTTCAAAGGGTGAGATTGATTCCGTCAGCTACCTTCTCGGTATAAATCTTGGCCAGATGATCAAGGGTTACAACATGGGTGACCTTAATTTCGCTGAGATCAAGAAGGGCGCCGAGGATTTCGTCAACGCCAAGGGCAACCAGCGTGACACCAATTTCGTCAAGCAGTTCAAGGTTAATCCTGAGGAGATTGGCCAGGTCATGAATAGCTTCATCGAGAAGCGTTCCGCCTACGCCGCCGCCGTCAACAAGGTCGCGCAGGACAAGTATTTCGAGGAAGTCAAGAAGATCGCCGGTGTCGAGTCTTCAGAGTCCGGACTGTGCTACCTCATCAAGGAGCCCGGCAATGACACCAAACCCGGTCCCAAGGACACCGTCTATGTCCACTATAAGCTTTCACTTAAGGATGGTTCTGTCATTGAGGAAGTTCCCGAGAGCGATCCTTCCGTCATGCTGATGCTCAACAGGGTCATCCCCGGTTGGACTGAAGGACTCCAGCTTCTTGGCGAGGGCGGCAAAGCCACTCTCTATGTTCCCGCTGAGCTCGGTTACGGCGAGCGCGGTACCAACGGTATCGAGCCCAACACCCCTCTGGTGTTCGACATCACCTTGGATTCTGTGAAGCATTTCGTAGAGCCTGTTAAGGAATAAGCAGATGCCATCACTTGAGTTGGAGGGACGTATCTCCCGTAAGGAAGCCAAACAAAGCGGACAAAGCGCCAGAGGCGCTTGGGTCAAGCAGGATTTCATCCTTGAATATCAGGATGGGAATTTCCCCGCGGAGGTATGTTTCACTTCATTTGGAAATGACAAAGTCGCCGAACTGGACAGGTTCCAGGTCGGCGACCTTGTAAAAGTATCTTTCAATCTTAGGGCCAGGGAGTATAACGGGCGCTGGTACAATGATGTGCGCGTCTGGAGGATTACTCCTGCCGGCCAACCTCAAGCCCAACCTGCCAGCCAGGTGGCCAGGGAAAGTTTCCCTCCCATGCCAGAGCAGGCACCGGCCCCGTCCATTGACGACATGCCGGCTGAGGACGACTCTACCAACGATCTCCCGTTCTAAGTCAGATCGTCGTCGCTCTCGCCCATTATAATCACAAGATGGTCACCTTCGGTAAGTTCCATGCTCCCGTGAGGGACAAGGAAATGCTCGCCGCGCCTGACCATCATTACTCGTATTCCATGGGGAAGATTCAGATCCCTTAAAGTGGATCCCTCCCTCAAGTCATCTTCAGTGACCGTGTGGTCCCTGAGCAACCCCATTTCCTCGGGAATTTCCATTCCAAAGGTTTCCACAGTCGGATCCTCATCGTAGCAAAGGTCAAGTTTCCTGGCGATAGGTGATAGGGTCATGCCTTGCCCCACAAGTGACAGGAGGGTTATGATGAACACGATGTTGAACATGTCATCGGAACCTTCCAGGCCGGTTATGACCGGGTAAAGGGCAAACAATATGGGACCCGCTCCCTTCAGCCCAACCCAAGACACGAACAGCTTGGACTTTGTGGATATTTCCTTGAAAGGTGCCAGACAAAGAAACACACTTGCCGGCCTTGCGATGAACATCATGAACAGGGCTATCAATATCGCCGGACCCAGCGAATGCGCCATCTGGGAGGGCTTGGCAAGCAGGCCGAGCATGAGGAACATGACCAGTTGCATCAGCCATGTCATCCCGTCGAAGAATTTCAGCACATCCCTCTTGTTGGGTATCTTGGCCTTGTTGCCTATGATGATGGAGGTGAGGTACAGGGAAAGCAGCCCGTTGCCGAACAGGAGGGTCGCTATGCCGTTGGAAAAGAACCCGATGCTCAAAATCAATATCGAATAGAGGGAGTTGCCGGGCAGGGGAACTTTTTCAAGCAGGAATTTCGCCCCGTAACCTATGGCTACACCCACCACAAAGCCGATGGCTATCTGGACAACCAGAATCCAAGTCCCGGTCCAGAGCATCCCCAACGCGCTGCCGCTCATCTTCTCGGGGGAAGTCAATATCTGGACCATGATGATGGTCATAATGTACGCCATGGGGTCGTTACTGCCGGACTCGAGCTCCAGCATTGTACCCATTCGTTCCCTCAGATGCATTTTCTTCCCCCGGAGGATGGAAAACACTGATGCCGAATCAGTTGGCCCCATAACTGAGGCCAGAAGAAGACATCCCAGGAAAGTGGTTCCGATCCCGCCGATACTGCTGCCTGTGGTCAGGTAGATGAATGTTCCTGTGAGTAAGGCGGTGATAAACACTCCTAAAGAAGAGAGCAACACGCCCTGACGCATCACCGGCTTTGATTCCTCGAGGGAAGTATGGAGACCGCCGGTGAACAGGATTATGGTCATGGCGAAATGGCCGATTGACTCGGCCAGGTGGTAATCCTCAAAACGTATTCCTATCCCGTCAGCGCCAGCCACCATTCCGATTATCAGGAACAGCAGCAGGGAAGGCATCCCGAACCTTGTCCCGATCTTGGTGAGCAGGATGGCGAAGAACACCAGCACCGACACCAGCAGGAGCAGGTTTTCCGACAGGATGTTGATTGAGAACACCGCCAGTGGCATCACTCTACCTCGAACAAATTAAGGAACCCGGTCATCATGAACACGTTACGGATGCTGTCATTGATGCTTCTGACAATAACCTTTCCGCCTTTGACCGCCGCGGCTTTACGCAGGGACAGGAATATCCTAAGACCCGAGCTGGAGATGTAGCTTAATTCCTCGCAGTCGAGGATGATGGTTCCAGCCGCGTTTTCTTGGAGGGGGGTGAGTTCTTTGCCCACCTCTTGTGAGGCGGGAGTGTCGAGCCGTCCGATAAGGCGGACTGTGGTCACATCTTCGTTCTTGTTAATCTTTACTTCCATATCACTTAAGTTTTTTTATCATTATCAAATTATTGGTGCCGTCCTCACGGCGATAGGTCACGGAGTCCATTATGTTCTTCACCAGGAATATGCCCAGTCCGCCTATCGGTCTGAGCTCCGCCGAGGCGGTGATATCCGGCTCCGGCCTGGCGGTGGGGTCAAACTCTATGCCATTGTCAGAGAGGATGAACTCAATCTCGTTGTCATCGACTCTGGCCTTGATCTCGATCTCACCTTCAGTACCTTCAGGGTAGGCGTACATCACGCTGTTCGTGACCGCTTCCTCAAGTGCGAGATTAATATTTGTAGCCAGAGCCTCATCCAGATTCTTGCTGGCAGCTATTCCGCTTATGAATTTCTCCAGCCTACTTATCTGACCGATATCATTCTTGATCACAAGATGTCGCTTCAGCACTCCCGGCTCGCTCTTTATGTAGTGGATGAACAGCATGGTGAGGTCGTCGCTTCTCGGGGCGTCGCCCACGAACCGCGTCACTGCCTTGGCCATGGCCTTGAGGTGGCCGACGGAGTCCCTTCTTGTGGAGAGCACATCCATCATCCTTTCCTCTCCGAACAGGTCCTGGTGAATGTTTTCGGCCTCGGTGAGTCCGTCAGTGTACAAGAACAAGGCGTCATCGTCTTTCAGGACGGCCTTCTGAGATTTGAACACGAAGTCCTCCATGATTCCCAGAGGAAGATTCGGAATCAGTTCGAGCTCTTTTTTTGCTCCGGAGATGATCACGGGAGCGTTGTGGCCAGCATTGCAGAAGTCAAGAAGGCCGTCCTCAAGGTTCAAGATGCCGCAGAAGAAGGTGACGAACATGTTGCTGTCATTCATCTCGGCCATGCTCTTGTTCATGGTGTTCACTATATGCGCAGAGGTGTGCTCATGGGTGGCCACGGAATGGAACAGGCTGCGGGTCACAGCCATCACCAATGCCGCCGGAACACCCTTCCCGGACACATCGCCTATGCAGAAGTACAGTTTCCCGTCCCTGATGAAATAGTCGTACAGGTCCCCGCCGACTTCCTTTGCCGGCACGATCACCGCTGAGATGTCGAGGTCATCCCTCTCGGGGAAAGGAGGGAAGGTCTTGGGAATCATGGACATCTGGATGCTCCTTGCGATGTTCAGCTCATTTTCCATCTTCTCCTTCTTCTCCGATAGGTTCTTATACTCGTTCTGGCTCTTGGCCGCAAAACCGAGTATGGTGACCAGCATCAAAAGGCCGAAGATCTGGAGCAGTTCCACAAGCCTGCGGGTCTTCTTGATTTCCCCGAATATCTCGCTGTCGGGAATCACAATGGACATGGACCATCCGGTGCGTTCCACAGGTGCGAAATACACATGGTTGTTGCTGGATGACTTTCCTCGGATCTCCATCACCCCCGATTCGCCGCTCATCATTGAGCGGATGACTGTCCCGACCCTCTCCTGGTCACCGAAATCCTTCGAGGCCTCCTGGACGGTCTTGTTCATGACAAGCGTCTCGACAGGGCAGACGATGATCTCGCCTTTCCGGCTTATCACCATGTTGAAAGCCTCCGGGTAAACCTTGTTGCCTCCCACGTAGCTCGTGAGCCAATCAAGGGAAATGTCCGCTGTAAGGACAGCGGCGACCTGGCCTTTACCGTCCCGAACGGGGATGGAATAGGTTGTCATCATGATTTCTCCTCCGCCGACATCTATGTAGGGCTCGGACCAGTAACCGGCGTCAGTTTCTATGGCCTTGGTGAACCACTCCTTCGAAGGATAGTCATATTCCTCTGTCGCGAGGGACCTGGAGAGGATTTCCCCGGTGCCGGGATCCCTGAAAGAGTAAGGGGCGAATTTCGGGCGTTTCCTGTTGTATCCAGGGACAAGCGCGACTGTGGAGCCGCTCACGACAGGATTGTCCCGGACAATTATGGAGGTTATCATGTCAAGGCTGTCCAGATGGTCGAATCCCCACTGGGTGAGCCTGATATTGCTCCTGATCACCGCCTCGACCTGGTCGAGGACCCCTTCGATCTTGAGCCTCGTGTTCTCAAGCTGGCTCTCGGCCCGCCTGGAGGCTTCTTCCTTTATGCCTTTCTCCGAGTAATAATACTGGATGAGCGAGGTGGCTTCCAGGGTTAACGCGGCCACGACCACCAGCAGCAGGGCGGTCAGGGCGGAATTACGCTTGATGCGTTCCTCTAATTTCAGCTTTGTCCTCATAATATCGATGATAAAGCGGCCCTGAATTCCGGCATCGGGGAACCGCAGTCCCGTTCAACTATCAATGTCTTGAGACCGGCGTACGGCCGGATCTCTTCCTCTATCTCTTTCAGTGGACGGTCTTTCCCGAAATACACGGGAGCGAACTCGTCCCAGAATCTCATCGCCAGGGGCTTGGGCATGTGGAAAGTCTCCTGGATGAACTCAGGACTGCTGAGATAGCAGCAGAGATAGACCATTCCCACATCGAAAAGGTGGTTGCCGTAGCAGAAATCCCCCAGGTCGATGAAATATCTCTTGTCCCCAGCGAATATGGCGTTGCTGTACTGCAGGTCGCCATGGACAGCGGTGTCCTCGTCCGGAGTGTCCGTGATGAATCTGCCCAGCTTGTCTTTTTCCTCGGAGGTGAAGAAATGACTTTCCGACAGGAGCCTCAGATAGCGGTCCTTGACATTCTCGAACTTGGTGGTGTCCACGTGGGTAGCGTGCAGCTGGAGGCACATCTGGGCGAACTCCCCGGCGTACCGGGCTACCTCCTCAGGGTTGTCCCCTGTGGCCCTTGAATATGATTTCTTCCCCACGATGCGGTGGAAACGGATTCCGAAACGGCCATCTTCGGTCTGGACATACTCTCCAGGCTCCGGAGTCGGAATCCCCATGTCATAAACTTTGCGAGCCAGAAGCATCTCATCCAGCGGCTGCCGGATCTTTCCTGGCATGTAAAGCTTCAACATGACTGTAGGGTCGGTCTTGTGGTCGTAACTCTCACCGTTGAAACCGCCCCCAGTCAGGACATAGTCATTAAGGGATATTTTTATGGGCTCCATGCTCATTTCCCGAACACTTGGTTTACCAGACTTTCGAACTCCTTGAAGGCGAAAGTGTCCTCAAGCTCGCGGAGCGCATCGGCAAGGCCCCTATAGCGCCACTCGTGGGCTTTCCGGTCTTTCACGTGGAACAGGCCCCACAACTGGTCCCCGACCAGCTGATAGTCCCTGGCGATCGCCCTCATGTTGGAGAGTTTGTCACCGAGGGCCACTATCTTCACGTCCCGGGACGAATTGGCGAGATGGTCCATGGCGGCCTTTTTCCTATCAAACCAGCTGTCCTCATCGCTGACCCCTTCAATCCGTTTGTCGCTCTCGGCTTCAACGATGTCAGCGACCCTGTCTCCGAACTCCTCCCTGATCATATCGACAGTGACGCATGTGTCCTCCACAGTATCGTGCAGGGCGGCGGCAGCGAGCAGTTCCTGGTCCGGGGTAATGGTAGAGACTATCTCCATCGCCTCCATCGGGTGAACGATGTATGGGAATCCCTTGCCGCGCCGCTCCGTACCGGCATGGGCTTTAACGGCGAAGATTATCGCCCTGTCAAGTAGCTCTGTGTCAAGAGGGTTGTTGGCCATGTCATTGATTCATAAAAAGTAAATCCTTTGCCTGCTGGACAATCATCTCCGCCAGGATGTCGTTGCTCTCGGACTTCCCGTTGAGGGTGTCGAACATGTATCTGATTCCCGCTTTTCCGCTGCCCTGCTTGAGAAGGTAGGCTATGCAGAGGTCTTGCGGACCGATGGAAGAGGCGACAATGTCCAGGTCTGTCAGCCCTATCTGGTAGGTGGCTATCTGGAATGCTCCCTCAGAGTAGTTCTTGATGAGTTTTGAGATATCTCCAAGGGTCTTGCAGCCGATGCCCTTGAACAGAGGCAGGAAAGGCATCAGCGACACCTCCTGGATCTCAGCCTGGTTTACCGAGGCTATCCTCTTGTTCAAAGCATTGAAGGGGTTCATTTCCAGGAAACTCCTGAAAGTGTCGCCATCCAGGGGAACATCCTCGAGATTTCCGGACGCGACCAGCGCCCTGACCTTCCGGCGGTAGTCCGTCAGCTCGGTGCGGATCCTGCTGAACTCATCATCGACGAGCTCCAGCATTCCAGCCAAGCGGCTGAGGTCACGGAGATAGCGTGGAGGAATCTCCACTCCAGACTTGTAGCCCGTGTCGTGGTTCATGTTGGCCCAGGCGTGCTGGAGGACTGTCCTCATCTGGATCTCCATCCTGTACTCTGAGTCGGGAACGCGGCAGACATAATGCAGGGAAAGGTATCCGAAACTGTCGATCTCGAGAGCCTTGCGCTTATCTACAGAATTCTCCCAATCCACCTCGAAAACTCTCTCAACCGCCGAGGCGACCTTGTCCACATCGTCGATATAGAAGGTTATTACCCTAAGGCCGATGATGTCGGTTATGTCCTTGAGAGACTGGTATTTCCCTCCTTTAATCTCTAACTTTCCCTCTAACGAGTCCTCCTCCTTGACCCTGTATTCCAGGGCGGCAGTCATGAGCCCCGCCTTGTCCAAAGTGTCCTTCAGTAGCTGATAGACCTTCTGGGATGACTCCTCGAACCAGGGCAGATTGTCCCGGTATTCCCGCATGATCGTCTCGCAGTGCTGATCGAGATGTGTCTTGCTTGACATGTGGATAGGTGTTAAATATACAAATATAATAATTTTCCACCAATCAGTCATTTGTGTCTGGAACTTGTTTGTCTCTTTAGCGAAATGTCAAAAGGGAAAATAGTAATGGTTAAAAAAAAAGGATCAGATAACGATACTCCCGATCTGATAATAGCGGACACATTTAAACTACAAAAAATAGTTGTATAATTTAATAGCGATAGTTATATTTGCTGGTGGACATTCATATTCAATTGTTTATGAGAAAGCTGACACACAAGGAAGAAGAGATTATGAAACTGTTCTGGGAGAACGGATGGATGTTCGTGAAGGACATGCTGGAGACATTTCCCAATCTGAAACCGCGTAATCTGAATATCAAATTGTTTTTTATCCTGTTGTTCTGTTGCGGAAGCCTTATGGCGCAGCGGAACATCAGGGTTTCATACGCCTTTTTATATAAAAGAGACACGACCGAGAAGAACTTCAGGACCGACATGGACATGCGGCTCGACTACAATGGGAAGGAGAGCTGGTTCTACAGCGAAGGCCGCTTCCTGAGAGATTCCCTTTGCGTGAAGGCTTTTGACAAGTCTGGGAATATCATCGACCAGGACGCGTATAATGCCGCCACGAGGCATCGGGGGACGACTGACCTGTGGCACGTGGATTTCTCGGAGGCAACCTACAGCATAGCTTACAAGGCGATAATGAAAATATTCCTGGGTGAGAAAGGAGACCTTGAACTCCCTATGTGGAACTTGATCGATTCGGACACGACCAAGACTTTCGCCGGCTATGCCGTAAAGAAAGCGGAAGCTGACTATTTGGGACGCAAGTGGACTGTGTGGTACACGGAAGAGGTTCCTGTCAATGCCGGGCCATGGCTCCTTTGGGGCTGCCCCGGACTCATAGTCTATGCGATTGATTCAGAAAAGCTTTTCAATTTTTATGTCCGGGACATCTCCGTTTACGATGAGGCCAGATGGCCCGGTGGCATGGAAGCCTACTCCCGCTCGTGCGACATTAGCCGCTTGTCTGTCAAAGAAGAAGAGAAGATAAAGGCGAGAGCGAAAAGGGACATGGACTACTTTAATGAGCTGGCCGGGTATTCCGGAGCGGTGGGAGAGATCAGGAACAAGGATGGCTCGGTCACCAGATTGCAGTATAACAAGTTCCAACCACTTATTGCTGAGAGTTATTGGAAATAATTGAACCAGATGCGTTTACGATTGCTGTCGCTGATAATTTCCCTTGTTTTCCCGCTCCTTTGCGCCGCGCAGGAGGTAGTGGGGATTCGAGGCTCGGTGTCTGACAGCAAAACGGGCGAACCCCTCGCGGGAGCTTTCGTCGCCGCCTACAAATCATCCAAAGTCCAGGGATATTCAATGACTGGCGAGGACGGATCCTTTCATGTGAAACTATCCGGTGCGATCGTCCCTGACACTCTCGTCGTTACCCTGATGGGTTACGCCTCCAGGAAAGTGGCCGTTACGGATCTGTCAAAACCCTTGACAATCAAGCTTATTCCAAAGAAAGCCGAGATCAAGGCTTCTAAAGTCACATCGAGCGTCATTGAGGAGAAAGGCGACACGACGAAATACTCGGCGGCGGCATTTTCCGATGGCAATGAAAGGAATATCGGGGATCTGCTGGCCAAGCTTCCCGGTCTGAGCGTGACTGAGTCCGGTGGCGTCAAAGTGGACGGGCAAAGTGTCAGCAAGTTCTATGTCGAGGGCATGGACCTGATGGGAGCGAGGTACGGCACGGTGGTCAAGAACCTGACTCCGGACAAGATTTCCAGCGTCGAGGTTTACCGGCGTCACCAGCCCGTGAGAGCCCTTTCGGGGCTAGTCGCCACTGACAAAAGCGCTGTCAACATCATCCTCAAAGAGTCGTCCAGGGGAACATGGCTTTTCTCCGGTGGGGCCGCCCTTGGAGCCCCTCGTTTCCCTCTTTTTAACGCGCGGGCGATGTTTTCCCGTTTCTCATCCAGCAGCCAGCACCTATATTTATTGAAAGGGAACAACATCGGCGGCGACATCCTCCAGGAGCTCAGGGAACAGGAATATTTCGGACGCGCTTCAGGCAGGGCATACGTGCTCAGGGAGAGCCTTGAGCCTGATTTCGCCACGCCTCTGACTCCAACCAACTCTCCTCTTTCCCTTCCGAAAGAATATTGGTACGCCAACACTTCGGGAGTCGCCAGCCTTAATTCCCTTCGTAAGCTCAAGAGTGGGATGCTGGTCAGGACAACGCTCAACGCCGCTGCCGAGAGGTATTCCGAGCAGACAGCTTCCAGGGAAGATATCATATTCCCCCAAGGAGATGTGCTGACAATCAGCGAGAGTATGGAAGTCCTTGATAAGAAGCTGTTTCTAAACGGATCAGCCGAACTGGAAAACAATAATGACAAGAGGTTTTTCTCCGACAGGCTCGAGTTCTCGGGACAGCTCAGGGATAATGATATGGACATCTCCAGGGAGGAGCCTGCCTCCGAACGCCGCTCTCTACCTTCATTCAAAGTCAGCAACAATTTGTCTTCCATTATCCGCCTATCAGATAAGAAGGCTTTGGACCTTGGCAGTGACACCAAATTCTTCAGAAATGAGGGGAAAGCCGATTTCTCATTCGGACAAAGCGCTTTCCGCCAGGTTTACGACATATCCAGGCTGGATTCCCGCAACACCGCGCGTTTCGACGCAAGGGCGGGCCGTCAGGTTTTCCATGTGACAGCGAGGCTGAATGTGGCTCACACCCT
>Ga0256407_10012224_pt1 | contig 11719 bp, 10 predicted proteins | sample RumenRJG_04DNA_FD_193489 | JGI IMG/M metagenome (GOLD analysis project Ga0256407, IMG submission 193489) | Bovine rumen microbial communities from Lethbridge, Alberta, Canada - RJG_04 | ecosystem: Host-associated > Mammals > Digestive system > Stomach > Rumen | place: Canada: Alberta... | reverse complement strand
AACAATGGATTGGCGGTTTGGGAATCATTGTTTTGATACTTGCCTTTCTGGCCCAACCTGGAACCTCATCATTTAAATTATATAATTCAGAAGCCCGTGAAGACCAGATTAAACCTTCCACTACAGCGACACTCAAAGAAACCCTTAAAATATATGTATTTTATACCTGTCTGGGGATTGCATTGTATACCCTTGCAGGGATGCCCTTTTTTGATTCCATCTGCAATACCTTCTGCATTATCTCAACAGGCGGAATGAGCGTGAAAAATGCGAATATAGGATACTATAATGATTATATTATTTATTTCATTACCATGCTTTTAATGATACTGGGTGCAACAAGCTTTTTAGTTCATTCACAAATTATCAAAACCAAAGGAAAATCATTGATTGGAGATTTGCAGTTTAAAGTGATGCTTTCGCTAATAGCCATATCAACCCTGCTAATCTATTTCACATCCACAATCATTCCAATGGATATGCTGTTTACAGTGGTTTCCTCAATTACGACAACAGGAGCAAGCATTCCTAATTCAACAGTAATGGCGGCATGGCCACCATTCGTATTATTTATCATAATGACATTGATGCTTATCGGAGGTTCTACCGGGTCTACCGTAGGTGCAATCAAGTTAATGCGGGTCATTACATTTTCAAAGGGAATATATAAGAATCTGCGTGAAATAATTTCCCCCCAAGGAGCCGTCATCCCCTTAGACCGCAAGGATAAAAAATTCACCGAAAAACTGGTTGAACAAAGCGGAAACTATATAACCCTTTATTTCCTGTGCATTCTGATTTCATGGTCACTGTTATGCTTATACGGTCATGATCCATTCAATTCACTGTTTTTCACCTTTTCCATGCAGGGAAATATAGGTCTGGAAATCGGACAGCTGTCCCAAACAATAGAATGGCCATTGAAAATTGCCGGCATGCTGAATATGTGGACCGGAAGATTGGAAATTTATCCTGTGCTAATCACATTCAGGGCAATCTTTGAAGTATTCAAAAGATAATTTAACTTTTTCCGGCTTAAAGATGTGTAATGAAGTCAAAAATCTTTCTACTGCAAGTAACCGCTTACATTCAAAAAACTTTATATGTTTACAATTACATAGGATTAACAAGTGAAATATACAAAATCACTACAAAAATTATTGAGGAATTAAAATGAAAATGCATAAAATTTGTCCAAGATGCGGTTCCAAAAATGTTGATTGGATCATTCCACAAAACTGGTCACAATGCGTTTGCAAAGACTGTGACTATACCGGTCCGATAATTGAAGGAAACGACGAACTGGCTGAAGAGATTCATGAATCATATATAGAATCTTTAAATGAAGATGATGAATAAAAAAAAGGAATGGTTGAAATGTTGGGCTTAAGCAACAATCCAGAAAACGAGAATATAAAAAATATCCCCAGTGAAGATTCATATCCTATGATTTCAGTATTATTTACAAAAAATAATGTGATAGGTGCAAATGCATTATCCCTCACCATTCTTGATTTAATCAATCAAGACCAAATCAAATGTGATATTGATTTTGACGATTCATACGAAGTGGGTAAAAAGTTAACTCCAAAAGACATGGAGATTATGAAGAAAATAACCCTCAGAATAGCAAATAAGGGAGAACTAAAAACCTCTGAAACATATGCTATTAATCTGCTAAAAAATATGAATAAAAATAAAAAATTCAACCTAAAATCCATGGCAAAACAGAGCAATAATTCTTCAATTGCCAATAAATTTGAAAAGGACCTTGCAGAATATGTCAAAGGCATTAAAAATGAAAATGACTATGACGGCAAAAACTATAGGGACATTTTGAATGATGGCAAGTTAACAAGCAAAGGAAATGACCTCAAAATGGAATGGACCCATTTCCAAGATTATTTGAAATCCAAAGATTTGACTGAAAAATACCCTCCGCAATCCGTTGAGGAAAATTCAATGCAAATAATATATGGAGCATGCTTCGATATTGAAAAGGATGCCTTGAAAATTAGGGAAAACAACACTGCCCTAACCGATTTCATTGATAAGGACGGATACAAATTATTGAATATAATATTCAATAATGCACTGTTAAATGTAACTGAAAAAAGAAAAGGCGATGGAATATTTTACGGTGCAAACGACAAATACACTATCCCTGGCGGAGCATAACCTGCAAAAGTCATTCGAATGTTTGAATATTGACTCCAATATTCAAAACGAACTTTTTTTAAAAATCACATTTATGATATAATTGGCTAAACCACTTATGAATGGAATTATTTTTTCATTTTTTCCATTTCTTTTTTTATCATTTCATCACGGTTGTCATCCAATTTGTCAGTGAAAACAAAAACCCTAAGGAAATGACCCAATAACCCTATTCCCCAGAAAACTGTAATCCAATAGAACCACCATTCCCCTGGAGAAGTAAGAAAGTTCATAACTATGAAAATTACATTAACAATAATGAAACTCATCAAATGCTTATAGAAAGCAATTTTTTCATCAGCTCTTTTTTCAGCTCTTCTATACAAATCATCTTCAGACATGATTCCACATCACTACTTTTGAATTGACAAATTTTTCTAAATTTAGATAATTTAATTTCATCCAATTGGATAATATTAGTTCTGTTGACACTATTATTTAAATGAATATATTTCAATTATAACAAAATTTAGCATAACTAACACAAACAACCTAACTAAAAGTTACAATAAATTCAAAAAAAATAATGAATAATACAAATTATTTTGAAAAAATATTAAATATCATGCCCCACTTATATTTACATAGTTGAAAAAGTTATAGGTTGTTAAAATTATGTTAATGAATGAGCAAACTAAATTAAATAAACATCATTACAGGATTTTTGCTTTGAGTTGGGCAGGTTGGGTCTTTGATTTCTATGATCTGGTTTTGTTTACCTTTTTAGTAACACAGCTTCAATCCAGCCTGCACTTTTCCGCAGAAATGCTTTCCTTATGTCTGGGTTTATCATTATTTGCCACAGGATTTGGAGGAATAATTTTTGGAGCATTAGGAGACCAATACGGTCGTAAAAAGGTATTGCAATGGACCATCATTATCTACTCGATAGGTACCCTGCTGTGCGCCTTCACATGGGACTTCTATTCTCTTTTAATATTCAGATTCATTACAGGTTTAGGTGTTGGTGGAGAATGGGCTACAGGCCAAACCTACATCAATGAAACATTCCCTGACAACCTGAGAGCCAAATTCGGAGCATTCATGCAATCCGGCGCACCAATTGGAGTGATTCTAGCTTCAATCGTAGGAGGAGTAGTGACTCCCATCATCGGTTGGAGACTGACTTTTCTCGTTTCAATCATTCCAGCCCTTACAGTAATTTTTATAAGAAGATATCTTGATGAATCCGATGTCTGGCTACAAAACAAAGACAAATATGTCAACAAGAATATCCTAAAGGAATTCAGAGAATTAATCAGAGCAGAACACAGAAAAATATTCCTGATCTCATTGGTGTTATGCATATTCGGAATGTCCGCATACTGGTACACATATTCATGGTTGCCGACTTATCTTGAACAGGAGAGAGGATTGGCATTACTTGGTACCACATTTGGAGTCATCATAATCCAGATGGGTGATTTTACAGGATATACTACATTCGGTTTCGTAGCCGAAAAGCTTGGAAGGCGTCCCGCATTTACCATATACAGTTTCATCATGGCATTGGGAATATCAATGATAACAATTTTCTGGAATCAGATTGTGCAGGTTCCCGAATTGCTGTATGTATTCATGTTCCTGACAGGTTCCGGAACCGGATTCTTTGGAGGATTTGGAGCGCTATTCTCAGAGCTGTTCCCAACAAAAATCAGAAATACTGCTGTTGGAACGGTATTCAACCTTGCTCGTGGAGCTCAATTCATAACGCCCGTAATCATAACCACAGTTGCGACATACTTTGATTTAAGTTACGGAATAGCCATTGCAGCATTATTCGCCCTGCTTGTAGGTATTTGGATTTGGGTATTCCCTGAAACCAAGGGAACCGCAATTAATGACTTAGGTTGAAAAGACGATAGAGTAGATGAGCAATCATCTACTTACCTTTAATTTTTACATCACCATAAAAAAATCAAATAATCCAATCGAAATACACGACATAATACTGAATTATTGAGTCAAATAAAATAAAGTTTTGATGTTAAACACCATTTTAATCATAGCTGCATCAACATTGAGAAAGGTTGTTTTGAATTTTAATTGAAAGCGATTTTGGAATGTATATCAAAGAATCAAATTATGCCATTATTCCAAAAAATCTTAAAATATCCGAGTTGAAAAAGGATAGATGAACAATTAAAATCTAATTATTAAAAAGAAAAAAAAGGGGTTTATTTATACATCAGAGTATAATAAACCAGTTGCTCTAGCAGAGAAGAAGGTTATGTAAACCCCTAAGATACCAAATAAGATTCCGCCAATGGTAGAATTCCATCTCATAATAGCTCCAACTATAAAGAACAGAACAAATGCAATAATGAAGACAATAATGACGAATAAAAGAAGTTTTACGATACCTATTCTTGAAATATCGCCAATTGCATCACCAATGGATAATGCATAACCTAAATCTTCAGTTTTTGCTAATCTGCATTGGCCCATCATCAATGCTAAACCAAATACGATACCTACAATAGCAGAAATTATTAAAGACAACCATTGCTGGAAGATAACAGCTAAAATTGCACTGATAATGATTGGAATAATCATGTAAACAATGGTTACAACGAAAAATTTCACTCCGTTGATGAATTGTCTTACAAAGTCAAGTCCAGGGGAACCCGGATCCCTTTCAACAGCAAATTTTATAATATCCAATTCATAACCTGAAATTACAAATCCGACAATAAACGCTATAATAATACCTATAATTCCAGACCCAATTGCTGCAAAGACATTATTTGCCATAGCGCTTGCCATAACGGCAAAAATAGTTCCGCCGGCAGCAATTCCTAGAATAATTCCTAAAATAACATATATAACTAATGCTTTAATATTATGAAATGGATAAACCAAAGCATCACTTATTATTTCGCCTAATTCCATTTTTTATTCTCCTTTTAAATTAATAAAACTCGAAATTATGAGTCATTTATACTTTTTTAAATAATACTATTTAAATTTAAGGAAACTTAATTGAAAGTGAACAAAAACAAGTAAAAGTCATTCCGGGAACGGATTCAAATGAAATCAAACCGGTTCCCGAATTCAAAATTTAGAACTGGACTAAATTTTCAGCTATTTTACAGCGATTGTGACTTTTTTGCTTGCTCCTTTGAAAACAGCGTTTCCTTTAAATTTAATTGTTGCTTTGAATTTGCCTTTTTTGGTCAATTTTTTGATTTTGAAAGTAGCTTTACCTTTGCTGTTTGTTTTGGCTTTATAGGTTTTGCCTTTAACCTTTAAGGTAACTTGTACTTTTTTAACTGCCTTGCCTTTGCTGTTTTTGAGGGTTATTGAGTACTTTTTGACTTTTTTGGCTTTTTTGAAGGTTTTCTTCTTAGCAACGATTTTTGTTTTTTCCTTATTGATTGTTATTTTAACGGTTTTCTCAGCATTGTAGTTCAAATCGTTAATTCTAATAACAAGTTTTTTATTACCTGCTTTTACAGCTTTAAGCACATTTGAAGTTAATGTAATTGCTGCAACACCATTGGAATCAGTATTGACGGTTCCTAAAGTCTTGCCTTCCAATACAAATGTCACGCTTATGCCGGAAAGGAGCTTATTGTTAATGTCTTTAACAACAACGGAGTATTTTCCACCATAGTTAATCACATAGGCCTTGTCGCTTGCAGTAACAACAACATTCTGTTTTTCAACTTTGAAACTGACATTTTTGGTGGAATTGGTGCAGTTTTCATTGCCATCAAACTTGATATCACAGTTATATGCACCTGCATCAAGATTTGGAATTTCAATTGTCGCAGTTCCATTGACAATAGTGGCATTATAGGTTTTATTGTTAATAACAGCTGTAACAATGCCCTTATCTATTGCAATACCATTGTATGAAACATTAACGGCAATTTTCATCACATTTCCATAAGCAATATCCTTAACATCAATGACTGTTATGTCAGAAGTATAGAACGGACCAAGATTTTCAGGATAGACATTGTTTAATGTGAGTTTAGCATTTTCCTTTAAGCTTATCTGGTTTGGACCAGAAGTCGCAGCATTATCTTCAAATGTTGAATTGGATACGGTCAAATCTCCACAGGTCAATAATGCTCCACCATCAGAAGCCTTATTGCCTTTGAAAGATGAGTTGTCAACTGTTCCGTTTTTATTGAAATAGATTGCACCACCAAATGAAGCAGTGTTATTGGTGAAGTTACAATTGGCTACTTCGCCTATATCGGCAAAACAGATTGCACCACCATACTCAGCGAAATTGCCTATAAATTCATTATTGAATACAACATTATCCACGCTTTCAAAGAAAGCAAGTGCACCACCATAGATTGCATTATTGGTAATGAAATTGCCGTTGAATGTTATGTTATGTGGAGTTTTCTTATAGTTTACTGCACCACCACGTAGATTAGCAGTGTTGTTAACAAAATCACAGGCGAATATGCAATTGCTTGACACATCAGTGAAGGTTATCGCTCCACCGTTACCGTTAGTATCAATTTCAGGATCATGTCCCAGAGCGGAGTTATTGACAAAAGAACCTGTGAAATTATTGCCGTCAGTAGTGCCGAAGAAAACAATTGCGCCACCAGATACATTGGCTACATTAGAGCTGAAACTGCAATTGAATTTATTATTGTTTGCCTTATTGTAAAAGAAAATTGCTCCACCTTGATGAGCATAGTTACCTGTGAAAATACTTTCAAATTGATTGCCTTCAGCAGCGTTACGGAAAAATATTGCTCCACCACTGGCACCAATTGCCCTATTATTATAAAATTCAGCAGAAATCATGTTATTTGAAGCCTTAGCCTGGAAACATAATGCTCCACCAATTCTTTCAGCACGATTGCCTTCAAAATATCCATTGATTGTGATATTATCAGTTTCATTGTTGAAAAAGATTGCTCCACCCTGTCTTGCAGTGTTATTAATGAATGTGGAATTGAATCTGTAATCTGAAATAGCACCATTAACATATATCGCACCACCTTGGCTTGCAGCATGATTTCCTACAAATTTTCCACTGAAGACGACATCATCCAAGCTTTCATTGAAGTTAATTGCTCCACCGTATTTTGCATAATTATTTTTGAAATTGCCCTTGAATGTGATGTTATGTGGGGTCTGATTGTAGTTTATGCATCCACCATGTTCGGCAACTGCGTTGTCAATGAAATCACAGGCAAATAAGCAATTGCTTGATACATTTGCGAATGTTATAGCTCCACCGTTACCGTTCATAACACCTGATGTGTTTCCCAAAGCAACGTTGTTGATAAAAGAGCCTGTGAAATTATGGTTGTCAGCAGCGCCGTAGAAAACGATTGCCCCACCGGTTGAATTGGCCACATTAAAACTGAAATTACAATCGAACCTGTTATTCCTTGTCTTGTTGTAGAAGAATATTGCTCCACCATTAACCGCATAGTTGCCTTTGAAAACACCTATAAATTGATTGTTTTCAGCAGCGTAACGGATAAATATTGCACCTCCACTGGCGTTAATTGCCTTGTTACCATTAAAGTCAGCAGAAATTATGTTATTTGAAGATTTATTTTGGAAACATAATGCTCCACCAATTCTTTCAGCAGCATTGCCTTCAAAATATCCATTAATTATGACATTATCAGTTTCATTGTTGAAGAATATTGCTCCGCCCCTATATGCAGCATTATCAATGAATGTGGCATTGAATCTGCAATCTGAAATAGAACCTCCAACATATATCGCACCACCCTGTCCGACAGCAGTGTTATTGTTAAATTCACAACCCAGTATGTTTAAACTACCATAAGCACATATTGCTCCACCGTTGTCGGCAGAATAAGCGTTTAAAAATTTAATGTTTTTCAAAGTGACATTGTATGAGGTTATATTGAATATGCGGGCCTGTCCTGCACCGTCAATTGTGTGGCCGTCACCGTCAATCACAATATTATCCTTTGTAATTTGGATTCCGCCCTTGTACGCAGAATCGCTGGAATCATATGCATAATCTTTCTTTAGTGTAAAATTTTCCCCAACAGGAATTTTACTGATTTCGTCATTTAAATCTGTGAAATTGCTAATTTCACTTGTACCATGGTCATTTTCCAATATTGCCTTATCAGTCTGATTGAAATCTGCAGCATTTACAGATGCCAAACCGATTAGAACAAATATGACCAGTATCGTAAAAATAACTTTGGATTTAATAAGCATCCCTCCTAAATCAATTAATTACTTGTTCAATAAACTAAAAAAAAATTTAGTTATTATTACCTTATTTAAAAAGATCAATATAAATAATTTACCAGTGATATCAAATTCATCATCAACTAACACAATAATAAAACTGTTTGCAAATTCTGCAATTCATTGAATGATTTATTTAAATTATATATACTTTTAAAAAATAATATAATAATACAAAGAATAATCTGCGATATAATGGAATATGAACCATGCCGCTTCCCATATCGGCAGGAGCATTAATTTCATTTTACCGGCAACTTCCGATTCACAGGAAGGCTTGCTTGGCCAGATATAAAACATGGAGAAAAATTAATGGGAAAGACTAGAGTAGAATGGATTGATTTGGTACGTGCAATAGCGATACTGACTGTTCTATACATTCACGCTACAGATGGGATTTATATCATCTCATCAGATTCAATAATGTATTACACAACATTCTCAAGAATATTCAATTTCGCATCCCTATTTATCGGACGTATTGGAGTTCCATTCTTTTTAATGATTACAGGTTACCTGTTACTTGATAGATCATACGACGATGAGCGTGTTCGTAAGTTTTGGAATAAAAACTGTAAGGGTTTAATCATCGTTACAGTCATCTGGGCTGCGATTTATGCAATCAACCTGCAGTTCATTACTGTTGGAAGTGCCCAGGTTAACATAAGTGAAGCCGGAAACCTATTTTTCAGCCACATGTGGTATATGCCTATGATTATCGGAATGTATCTTTCAATGCCATTTGTTTCAAATGCCCTTGAAAGATTCAGCAGCGATACAATCTGGCAGGCCACAATCGTATTTTCACTTTTGGCATTCCTGCTTCCATTCATCACTATCGTATTGTCCATGCACGGAATTGAAAATGTCAATATCCAGTACTGCCTCGGATTCAGTGGCGGAATTTATGGAATATATATTATTTTAGGATATTTAGTTAAAAAAGGACAATTCAAGCACTTTGACAGCATAAAATTAGGATTGATAGCTCTCATCTCATTCATGATATGCCTATTCTTCCAATACTATGCATTTACAAAAGGATATGACTTCCATTTATGGTACGAATTCCCATTCATTCTAACCGGTTCATTTGCATTGTTTGAACTGTGTTCCAGAATGGGCAAAGTCAGAGCCTACCCAATAGTTACCTTTTTATCAAAATATTCATTTGCAGTGTTTTTAGTGCACAACCTGTTTAGACTGCCTTTGCTTCCAGTTGTCGTTAAACTACCATACACAGAACCTGTTAAGGCAATAATACTTTGGATTTTACTGATAATATTCAGTTACATTGCTGTCGTGATTATCTATAGAATCCCTAAATTTGGAAAATATATATTATATATGAGATAATTAATCAATTATCTCTTCTATTTCTTTAAATGCTTTTTTTGCTTCAGATGATGGGAATAACGGATAAATATGAAATAATCCTTCGCCTTCAATGAATTTCACATCAACATTGCTCATCCTAAGATTTTCCACATACAGTTTAATGTCCTTGTAGAATATCTCGGCGGTACCGGCAAAAATCAGCGTTTGAGCCTGACCTTCCAAATCGCCGTAAAGAGGGCTTACCATGTAATCCTTCGTATCCAAATCCCCCGCCCATGACTTGCCGATTTCACGAAGGCCAACATCACCCAAAATCGGATCATTTTCACTATCATAAGGCAAATTGCTCATTGAAATGTCAACCCACGGGGAAAAGGCAATTATCCTGCTTGGCTGAGGAAGTCCAACGGTTTTCAAGTATTGCGCAAAGGAAAGGACAAATCCTCCGCCTGCAGAATCGCCCATCAATATCAGATTTTCATGGTTTAGGGTTTTATATATTTCAGTCATCATACCATAGGTTTCCATTGCATTATGCCTGGGAGCCAGCGGATAAACGGGAGCTATGACATAAGCGTCCAATTTTCGAGACAGCTTACGGCAATACAATAAATGCTGATAGTTTATCTCATTGACATAAGCACCGCCATGCATGAATATGATGATGTTTTCGGCATTTTCATTTCCAAAAGTGTAGATTTGAGAGTCAGACATTTTAAAGATGCCCTTAGGAGGTTTTTGATCAGGCTTATTTCTTAAAAAATTATCAACCTCCTCCTTTGAATCCATATATCCTGGTTTAGTACGTCTTAAGATAGATTCTTCCATTTTTGCCATGAATGACTTATTATCAGACATAATCCTCTCCAAAATTAATCTTTAGCAATCAGATAAGCATCATAAGCGGCATAAATGCTGATGAGAATATCAATGATATAATAGAATGAATTTAAAATCGAATCAACGAAAAAATTTCCAATTATCGCCAGTGAAACAAAAGCAACAAGGAAATAAATAATTCCTTTTTTAATGTTTCTTGCATAAATCTGACCCAATCCCGGAATGAAAAACGATAAAATCGCCGCCAAATATTTATTTGCCATTTAATCACCTTTTATATTATTTAATTTTCTCACATTTTCATTAAAGATTACAAATAATGTTATACAATATACTTTTTTTATCAAGATATTTATTATTTTTTAAATTCAACCAACTTTAAAATACCGAAATTAACGAAAAAATCAACATATTTTAATATTATAATATTCAATACTTTATTCAATAAATGTTTTTTAATGTGATTAAAATGGATATCACAAAGGAATATAATCAAAAGGAACTGACATTATCCGTTGAAGGGCGCATTGATACAATCACCTCAAAAGACCTTGAAAATGCAATTGATGAAGAATTCGGTAATTTTGATTCATTAACAATGGATTTTACCGACGTAAATTATATTTCAAGTGCAGGACTTAGAGTTCTGATTGCAGCCCATAAGAAATTAAAAAACGAGGATATCCCATTTTCAATCAAAAATGTTAATGATACCATTGGTGAAATTTTTGGAATATCCGGTCTTGACAAGATTTTAAAGATAACATGAATTCAATAACACTAAAACCAGAAATACAGGAATTATATACCTTAAACGAGTTCATTTCAAATGAACTTCAAGAAGAAAACCTTCAAGTCAATTTAATTGTTGAAGAGATATTCGCCAACATCGTCAATTATTCAAATACTGATTATATAACTGTCAATGTGGAATATGAAACTCCAACGCTAACTGTGGAGTTTATTGACAATGGCATTGAATTTAATCCTCTTTTAAAGGAAAGTCCTAAAACTCCAAAAAATATTGAAGAAGCCGAAATTGGAGGGCTTGGAATCTTTTTAACCAAGGAACTGGCTGACGAACTTGAATACCAATATGAAA
>Ga0256407_10012221_pt1 | contig 11722 bp, 4 predicted proteins | sample RumenRJG_04DNA_FD_193489 | JGI IMG/M metagenome (GOLD analysis project Ga0256407, IMG submission 193489) | Bovine rumen microbial communities from Lethbridge, Alberta, Canada - RJG_04 | ecosystem: Host-associated > Mammals > Digestive system > Stomach > Rumen | place: Canada: Alberta | collected... | reverse complement strand
GAGTGTGCGTGGCTCGAACACTGTCACTGCTGACAGAGAATAGCAAGAATAGTGCTTGAGGGCTATAGGCCAGACGCACGCATGCCTGGGGTTTATGGGTTGACACAGCAGGCCAGTTGACTTGATTTATCATCAGACAATCATCAATGTCGCCCAGCAAATTGATGGCTTCATGCAGTTGCACATTGTCAAGTTGTCTGTCGAAATGAAAGTAATGTGCCATCATACAGAACTGGGTTATAGGATGCCTTGTGTCGAGGCATACTTCAACAGACCGGTGACCAGGCCATATAGCGAGATGATGAGCAGTAGTGAACCCATGATGCGATTTATGGTCCACATGCTGCCCCTCGTAAACTGTGAGCGCACTTTGTCAACGGCGAAAGTAATGGCTGTCCACCATAAGAGTGCCCCGCCGGCAATGAACAAATAGCCCAATATAATGTGATACCACCGATGCTCTTCTGGATTGGGAAAGCCAAAGCGTGCAAACAGCGGAATAACTAGGAACAAAATTAAGGGATTGGACAGGGTGAACAGGAATCCAGTGATGGTATCGCGAGTATTGTCATCCTTGTCGTTTGTGTCTTTGATGCGGTCGTTGCCCGGATTGTGCAATATCATGTAGGCGGCGTAGACAATAAGAATAACACTGCCCAGTATCTGGAGCATGGTCACATTGTCTTCGATGTAGTCGGTCACAAAACTGATGCCTAAACCTGCCAGCAGGCAATAAAACAAATCGCTCGCCGCAGCACCAAGGCCGGTGAACCAACCAGACACACGACCCTTGTTGAGCGTGCGTTGCACGGTCAAAATGCCTATCGGACCCATTGGAGCAGACAAAATTATGCCTATCGACAAGCAACCTATGATGAGTGAAATAAATGTAGCCAAAACCTATTAAACTCAGTTATGAACTGCAAAATTACAAAAAAATGGCTTCATCGGCAAAAAAATGGATGTTTTTTGGCTAAAATGCCCTATTTTTTCAAGACTCTCTTGATTTTTAGACATTTTTGTCGTATATTTGCAAAGTTGTTTCTTAACAGAGTGTATGGAGGATAATTTCCAGAAGACACCCACTGGTGTCGAACTTCAAATAGAATTGCTGCCGTGTGTCAATCAGGCCATGGTAGACAATCATGTGGTTGTGTGCAACAGATGTGCAATTGTCAACCACACCGACGATGAGTTGAATGATGTCTTAGTCGATGTGAGCGGGCAATTTGTCAAGAGTGCAGCAGTCACAGTTGCTCAGTTGCACCCAAAATGGACTGTGCAACTCAGTGGATTGTCTGTTGAGTTTGAATATCATGCATTGGCACAACTGGAACAACCAACTACCATACACATCTGCTTTAAGGCTATCATTGGAGATCAACTTATCGTCGAACAGCAACAACCAGTTATGCTCATGCCCGACAACTACTGGGCTGGGCTCCAAGTCATGCCGTCATCGCTAGCGACAATGGTGTTGCCTCGATCGGTGGCTGCACATACTGTGTTAAATGCTGCACAATCTCAGTTGCAACAACTTACCCAAGACCCGGTATTTGATGATTACCAGACCCTGGACCCCAACAGGGTGCGGGCACAAGTGGCGGCTATCTACCAAGCATTACAGCAATTGCACATCACATCGCTGCCACTTGGAGACAATCTCAGTGCCTATAACAACTATGTGCGGACACCTAATCAAGTGCTTGAACAGCGCATGGGCAATTGTCTTGAAGTGGCCTTGTTCATGGCTTCATGTCTTGAGGCATGTAATCTCAACCCTTTGCTTATCTTCATGCGCTCTCAGGTGCTAGTGGGCGTATGGCTGGTAGATTCCTATTGCATCAATCCCGTCAGCGACGATAGTTCGTTTCTGGTTAAGGCTGCTAACGAGGACGTTGCCAACATGGTTTTGCTTGATGTCATGGCATGCGCCGAGTCGCAGTCTGTCACATTCGACCAGGCGGCTCAGCGTGCGGTGCTCTTGCTGCGTGATACCAAGCAGGAATTCAATTGTTTCGTTGACATCAAGTCGTGTCGTTTGCAGAATGTTAAGCCATCGGCCGTACTTACCGATGCTGAGTGTAGCGGGGCGGGCGAAGAGAAGGCTGATATCCAACAAGAAATCAAACAGGTGACGTTGCCCGAAGTTACTGGAACAAATATTCCAGAGATAACCAAACAACAAATCTGGGAACGGAAACTGCTTGATTTCTCGATGCGTAACAATTTGCTCAATATGCGCATCGGCAAGCGTGTCCTTCCGTTCATCTCGTTTGCCATCGACCAACTTGAGGATCACATATCGAAAGGCGAGGACTTCGCCATTCTGCCCTCTCCGGCCGAAAACCGCATCATGCCCGATGATACCGGAATCTACGACTCCACTCTCGTTCAAGACCAGTGGCAAGAACTGATAGTGAACGAACAGAAGAACAAGCGTCTGCGCAGTTATCTGACTGAGACCGAAACGGTCAATGTGCTCAAGCACATCCATCGCACGTCGCGAACGGCGCTTGAGGAGAATGGTGCAAACTCGCTGTTCTTGGCTCTTGGTATCCTCAAGTGGTATGAGACCGACAGAAGTACTAAACCGCGATATGCGCCCATTCTGATGATTCCTGTCGACCTCATACGTCATGGTGGCAATCGGTATGTCATTCGTTCGAGAGACGAGGATACTATCATCAATGTAACCTTGATTGAGATGGTCAAACAACAGTTCCAACTCTCTATGCCGGGTCTGTCGCCATTGCCTGCCGACAGCAATGGAGTGGATGTGCGCAAGGTGTTGGCTGTCATGCGGTCGTGCATCATGACGCGGCCACGATGGGATATCCTCGACGAGGCCATGCTTGGACTGTTCTCATTCAGCAAGTTTGTCATGTGGAATGACATCCACAACATTGCCGACAAGATGGCAGCACATCCGGTGATTCAAGCACTGGCCAATAATCAAGTGGTTGATTTGTCGGGTAACGATTTGCCTCCAGTTGATGCTCGCGAACTCGATATGACAACCGCTCCCAACGAGTTTGCTGTTCCTGTTGATGTCGACTCGTCGCAGTTTGAAGCGATTGTCGAGTCGGGCAGAGGCAAAAGTTTTGTGCTACATGGGCCACCGGGAACCGGCAAGTCGCAGACAATCACCAATATGATTGCCAATGCGCTTTTCCAAGGTAAGAAAGTGCTTTTTGTGGCCGAGAAGATGGCTGCACTCGAGGTCGTGCAGAAGCGACTGAAAGCCATTGGGATTGCCCCATTCTGCCTGGAACTGCACAGCAACAAAGCTACCAAGACACATGTCCTGCAACAGTTGGACAAAGCACTGAACACTATTGAACGTGGAGCATCGAAAGAGTATCAGACGACAGCGCGGAAACTGTGGCGTGAACGAGAGCAGATATCACACTATGTCAGCGCATTGCATGCCCGACAATCATCAGGATTGTCGCTATATGAGTGCATCACGATGTTCCTTGATATCGATGGCGAGGAGTTAGACACAACTGGACTGATGGTTGACGACATGACAACCGAGACAATCGCGCAGAATGAAGAAATCATACTGTCGCTAGGCTCGGTTTTGCAGTTAACTGGGGCACCAGGTCAACATCCACTCAATGGGCTAGTTGTCAACAGCGCCACTGACGATGCTTTGAGTGGTACTGCTCAGCAACTCAAGCAATATAGTGAACGTCTGCAACGCATGCGCGACGATGCACAAGAAATTAACAAGGCCATTGGCTTGACACTGGGGCAACGTCCATCTGAGTATCGTGTGCTGGGCTGCCTATGTCAGGCTTTGCAGCAAGTGAAGTTCATGACACGCCCCATGCTGGAGGCAGCAGGAAATCCTCAGATGCAACGACTGATAAGCCACATTGACAATGGCTTGGTGCGGAAGCAACTGAAGGAAGCAGTAGAGGCCGATTTCCTTGAGTCGGCATACGCCCTCGATGCTGAACAACTGCAGCAACAGTGGAACGAAATATCCAACCAATGGTGGCTTGCCAGATCCATTAATAAGTATAAGTTCAAGAAGAATCTCAAGCCGTATTTGGTGTCGACAGATGAGATTGACGTAGACCGTCTCCTGGGCGTGTTGATCGATTATCAGGCACAAGATGCAGGATGCGATCAGACATGGCAAAGTGAGTTGAACCAGGCCTTTGGTGCTGCGGTCGACAAAGATTCAGCCGACTGGCTGGCGATGCGCGACCTGCTCAATAGGGCAGAGGCACTCTATGCTGCTATTGGCGGCTTCTGCTCTGGTAAGATGAAGTCAACCGTTGTCAATAGCATTGCCGCATCTGCTGCCGCCGATCCTGCTATCTTCGAGCGGAATCAATCCTTGTGGGTTAGGGTTGCTGCTGACTACAACAGACTTCTTGAAGCGCAGAATAAGTTGGCTGAATATTGTTCGTTTGACGATCCCGATGGTGAGAATCATGAGCAGATGGCTGCAAGTATGGCAACGCAGGTTGAGAACTTGGGTCGTGATTGGAAACAATGGACCGACCGCAGGGCTGTCATGCGACAGAATCATCTGGAAGATGCAGTCTGTGCTATTTCTGCGGGCATGCAACCACGACAAGTTGCCGATGCATGGAAAAAGGCGGTCTATCATGCCATGGCATCAAGCATCATGGCGAAGGATGAGAGGCTTACCGCATTCTCGGGTACAATCTTTGAAGACACTATCGTCAAGTTCAGGCAACTGGACAAGAGATTTCAGGAACTTACCAAGTTGGAGTTGTTCAATAGGCTGGCAAGGAATCTGCGTGAGCATACTAGCACTCAAGGGTTGTACTCGCAGATGGGATACCTGCGTCGCAACATAGCCAATCGCGGAAGGGGGCAGAGTGTGCGCAACATCATGGATCAGGTGGGTGAATTGCTCCCGTACCTGTGTCCATGCTTGCTCATGAGCCCAATCTCAGTGGCGCAATATCTGGCTCTGAACCAGCAACCCTATGACTTGGTCATCTTTGATGAGGCTTCACAGATGCCAACCAGCGAGGCTATTGGAGCCATTGCACGAGGCAAGGCGCTGATTGTCGTGGGCGACCCGAAGCAAATGCCACCCACCAATTTCTTCAATGTCAACCAGGTCGATGAGTCAGAAGAGGCGATTGACGACCTTGACAGTGTGCTCGATGACACCATAGCACTTGATTTCCCCTCGAAGCACTTGAGGTGGCACTATCGTAGTAGGCATGAGAGTCTCATCGCTTTTAGTAATTCTCAGTATTACGATGGTAGGCTCATCACATTCCCCAGTGTTGATGACCGTGACACCAAAGTCACCTTTGTACCTATCGAGGGTGTATACGACTATGGTCGTTCGCGTAGCAACAAGGCCGAAGCGGCAGCCATTGTCAACGAGGTGTTGCGCAGGCTCAAGGACAAAAAGTTGCGAGACAGGAGCATCGGCATCGTTTCATTCAGCATAGCACAGCAGAACTTAATCGACGATATGCTTGTGGATGCTTTTGCACAGTTCCCCGAATTGGAACAAGCCGCAATCGACCGCGAAGAACCCATATTCATCAAGAACCTAGAGAATGTGCAGGGTGATGAGAGGGATGTGATCCTTTTCTCAATTGGATATGGACCCGATGCCCGAGGCAAGGTGTCGATGAACTTTGGGCCGCTTAACAACCAGGGAGGAGAACGACGACTCAATGTGGCTGTCTCTAGAGCAAGGTATGAGATGATGGTGTTCTCAACACTGCAACCCGAGCAGATTGATCTCAACCGTTCCAAGTCGCTCGGCGTGCAAGGGCTCAAGATGTTCCTTGAGTATGCCCGTGACGGCCGAGTGGGTTATCAGAACAACCAACCTCAGGTACAGATCAATGTGATGGCTCGAAAACTCGCTGAAATCTTGAAGGAGAGGGGGTACGAAGTGACTATGGCTGTTGGACGTTCCAAGTTTAAGATTGACCTGGCAGTGATAGACCCTAACGATCCAGGCAGGTATCTGCTGGGAGTGTTGTGCGACGGCAAGGGGTACAGTGACACCAAGACTGTGCGTGACCGGGAAGTGTGCCAACCCGAGGTGCTCAAGGCACTGGGGTGGAACATTGTCCGCGTCTGGATGCTCGACTGGTACTATGATCGTGAGCGTGTTGTCAAGCAAGTGCTTGAAGCCCTCAAGGCTGTCGAAAACCACCCAAGTCGAGTTGACTCCAAACGCACTGAAGTGCCTCCAAGGCAAGTGTCGAATGTGGCATCCTACAATCAGAATCAAGGTAATATTAATGACACAAAGCCAGTCAAAACCGAGGCAGAAAAACCTCAAACCAATGGCTCAGATAAAGTTGTAGAGATTGCTGAAGAACCCAAAAAGCAATCAGTCCAACGTCCTGCCACACCTCCCAGAGTTGTGGCACCCAGGGTGCCCAAGAAAGATGAATCGAATCAGGTGAAAATTGACGAATCGCTCTTGCCTGAACCGACCGAGGTGCCATACGTTGAAGCGGATATACCCATCGAGGACAAGGGTGGCGTGATGATGTTGACCACAAGGCCAACAAAGACCATGGCGCAGATGAAACAGATTTTGCAGCATGAGCAACCCATTACATTTCACTATGCTTGCAAGCGGATGTGCCGTATCTGGGCTGTGCGCAACATTAATGAACGTGTCACAAAGTTTGTCACCTGGCTACTCAAGCAGACTGCGACTCTCGATGATGATGCACCTGCCGTAGTACCATACTATTGGGCTAATGCGCAAGCACGATCAGCCTATCGATCCTATCGATCCTATCGATTAAAAGGTGGGCGTGAGTGGCATGATATTCCACTCATCGAGGTCAAAAATGCAATACTTGCAATCTTATATAAACAACGCAAGGTTACCGAAGCCGATATGCCTCAGAAGGTCATCGATCTCTTTGGCATCAAGAAGTGTGGCACTCTGTTCCGTGAGCAAGTATCCATTGCGTTGACCCAACTAGTGCGTGACAATCAGATTCATCACACCGACAACATATATACACCACGGAGGCGCAGCAGGCGGAAGACTGATGACTGATGTAGTGCGTTGATACCTTTGAACATAATCCTAACTAAATTTAGTTATATGAAAAAAATGATTTTTTTGACCCTTGCTGCAGCCATGTCGATGGGCTTGGTTGCAGGTAACCTCAAGGGGGTGGACCGTGCCAATCTTGACACTACGGTTCAGCCCGGTGAAAACTTCTACAAGTATGCGTGTGGTGGATGGCAACAGGCACATCCACTTGATCCGCAGTATGCTCGGTTTGGAACATTTGACCAATTGGCTGAGAATAGCCGTGAGCAAGTCAAGAACATTATCACTAACTTGGGTACAAACAATCCGAAGGGGTCCATCAAGCAGCAGGTCGGTGACCTTTATGCTCTGGGCATGGATAGTGTGCGACTCAACAGTGAGGGCATTGCGCCTCTGGCTAGCGACTTGGCAATGATCAAGAATGCCAAGCGAAATGAATTTATCGGGCTCATCGCATGGATGCACCGTGGTGTGGGTGATCCATTCTTTAATTCTCAAGTGATGGCCGACCTCAAGAGCAGCAGCGAGAACCTGCTCTATCTCACACAAGGTGGCATTGGCATGGGAGACCGTGATTACTATCTGGAGAAAGATGCCAACACGACCAAGGTGCGTGAGGCTTATGTCAACTACATTGAGCGTCTGTTCATGCTCATCGGATACAAAAAAGGTAATGCCAAGAAGGCTGCCAAGAATGTCATGAAGATTGAGAATGCCTTGGCCGAAGTAGCCATGACCCGCGAGGAGACGCGCGACTATAGCAAACTCTATAACGTTACCACGCTCAGTCAACTCAAAGCCGATTACCGCAATATTGATTGGGACAGTTACTTCAACGCTTTGGGAGTACCCAAGTTTGACAAGTTGTGCGTATTCCAGCCCAAGAGCATCGCTTTGGTCGACAAAATGATGACTACACTCAAAGATCAGGAGATCAAGGATTACCTGACTTTCAAGTATGTCAATGCCGCCAGCAACTACCTCAGTGATGACTTTGAACAGGCCAACTTCGACATGTTCAGTCGTGCCATGAGTGGCAAGCAGGTTAACCAACCACGCTGGAAGCGCGCGCTCAATGTGCCTAATACGCTGCTGGGTGAGGCTGTGGGACAACTCTATGTTGCCAAGTACTTTCCTGCCGAGAGCAAAAAGAAAATGCAGAAGTTGGTCGATAATCTCAAGGTGGCTCTGGGCGAACACATTGCAGGTCTCACATGGATGAGCCCGAAGACCAAGGTCAATGCCCTGGTAAAACTCAACTCGTTCACTGTCAAGATTGGTTATCCCGACAAGTGGCGCGATTATAGCGGCATCACGATTGATCCATCGCGCAGTTACTGGCAGAATGTATTGCAAGCGCGCATCCATGAGGCTGACTACGAGTATAGTCAACTGGACAAACCTGTCGACAAAGACCGCTGGTGGATGACTCCGCAGACAGTGAATGCCTACTATGAGCCATCAAGTAACGAGATTTGCTTCCCTGCTGCCATCTTACAGCCCCCTTATTTTGACCCAACTTCGGATGATGCTTGCAACTATGGTGCTATCGGTGTGGTCATCGGTCATGAGATGACTCACGGATTTGATGACCAGGGTCGCAACTTTGACCATACGGGTAACATGGTGGACTGGTGGACTGCCGAGGATGCTGCTAAGTTCCAGGAACTGGCCGACAAATTGGGTGCACAATACAGTGCTGAGATTGTGGCTGATGATGTCCATGCCAACGGTACATTTACCATGGGTGAGAACATTGCCGATCACGGAGGACTGCGTGTCTCTTACACTGCGTTCAAGCATACTGATCAAGGCAAGGGCAATGTCAGTATTGACGGATTCACACCCGATCAACGTTTCTTCTTGAGTTATGCCAATGTCTGGGCAGCCAACATCACGAAAGAGGAAATCTTGCGTCGCACCAAGGTTGACCCGCATTCGCTGGGAGTCAATCGCGTCAATGTCGCCATCCGCAATTTGGAGCCATTCTTCAAGGCTTTCAACATCCGTCCGGGCGACAAGATGTGGCGTGACCCTGCCGAGAGGGTTGCCATCTGGTAAATGTCTTGAGTATAGGATAATATGTGAGGGCGCTCCAGCAGCATGCAGCATGGAGCGCCCTCATTGTTTTATCAATGTGCTCACGACTTAATGCCGTCGCGGTGTAGCAAGGCATCGATGCGGGGAGGACGGCCACGAAATTGCGTGTACAATGTCATGGGCATGTCGCTGCTGCCACGCGACATCACGCAGTCGTGCCACAGGTGAGCCGTGTCGGGGTTAAAGATGCCATCCTCTTGAAACTTACTGAAGGCATCGGCATCAAGAATCTCGGCCCACTTGTAGCCATAGTAGCCTGCGGCATAGCCTCCCGAGAAGATGTGGCCAAACTGGGGAGACATCACACATCCATTGATCGGAGCAAAGGCCTGGACGGGTTGCATGGCGTTGCGCTCATGACCTACAATGTCGCCAGTAAATGGCGAATCAATGCCATACCATGCCATATCGAGCAAACCGAATGACAGTTGGCGCATGCAAGAATAGCCGGCACCATACTGTGACGCGGCCAAGATGCGATCAATATACTCTTGCGGAATGGGCTCACCAGTCTGATAATGGCGGGCAAAGCTGTCGAGGAACTCACGTTCGGTCAGGAAATTTTCATGAAATTGTGATGGCAGTTCCACAAAGTCGCGGTATACATTAGTACCTGATGTTGACTCATAACGACAACACGACAGCAGACAGTGCAGACCATGGCCAAATTCGTGCAAGAATGTTCGCACCTCACCGAAGGTCAACAGCGAAGGCTTGTTATGGGTTGGGCGTGTGAAATTCATGGTCAACGTTACCAATGGGCGAATATCGTTGCCCATCGCATCGCAGTATTGTTCGCGGAAGGCTGTCATCCAGGCTCCACTTTGTTTGGTGTTGCGAGGGAAGAAGTCGGTGTATAACGCACCCATCCATTGACCATCGCTATTGGTCACATCATAGACCTTGACCTCAGGGTCAAATACCTGGGCATCGCGATTGAGTTCAAAATGAAGGCCATAGAGCCGGGTGGCCAGACCAAACACTCCATCGATAACCTGATTGAGAGGAAAATAAGGGCGCAACAACTCATCATTGATCTGATAAAGGCTATCACGCTCTTTGTTGGAATAGTAACTGTAGTCCCAAGGCTTGAGCTCGAAGTCATTTCCCTCGATACGGGCTGCAAATTGTGTCAACCGTTCGAGTTCGCGTCGCATGACAGGAGCATAGGCAACGCGCAGTTGTTCGAGCATATCCATCACGGCTTTTGGAGTCTGTGCCATCGAGTTGCGCAGTCGGTAGTCGGCAAAGGTCTTGAATCCCATTAGTTGGGCAAGTTCGAGTCGGGTGTTGGCAATACGTCGGCACAGTTCCATGTTGTCAAACTCACCGCTAGTGCACTGGGTGTTATATGCCATGTATAACTTCTCGCGCAGGTCACGTCGGTCTGAATACTTCATGAAGGCCATGTAACTGGGTGCATGCAGCGTGAACAGGTATTCGCCCTTGCGTGACTTCTCATTTGCGGCGTGTGCCGCAGCCTCAATGGCACTCTCGGGCAGCCCCGAAAGGTCATCTGCTTTGAGCCATAGTTCGTAGGCGTTGGTTGCCTTGAGGTGATTCTGCTCAAACTTGAGTGTATCCTCGGTTAGGCGTTTGTTCAATTCCCGATAACGGTTACGGTCTTCGCCCTCAAGCGAAGCGCCGTTGCGAACAAACGAGCGATAGGTCTTGTCAAGCAACATCCAGTCTTCCTGGTCATGTGACTCGCGGTCAAATGAATCATGTACAGCCTTGACACGAAGCCACAGGTCGTGGTTGAGCGTGATGGAACTGCTGTGCTCGGCAAGTTTCGGGGCAACACGTTGAGAGATATCCATCAATTGGTCATCGGCGTTGGCCGAGAGCATGGGATAGAACACGCCGAGGACGCGATTCAGCATTTCTCCACTACGCTCCAGGGCTACGATGGTATTCTCAAACGTTGGCGCTTCGGGATTTCGTGTTATGTTGTCAATTTCGACCTGACATTGAGCTATACCTTGCTCAATAGCAGGTTCATACATGTCGGCAGTAATACAATCAAACGGCACCAAGCCATGGGGCGTTTGAAATGGCTCAGAAAATAGCATGGGTGATAAATCTTTTGAGTAAATTTTTATTGTCAGACGGGACTTAATGGCTATTGTGAAAATCACGCATCAGCTGAGTGCGGCATCAATGACCAAACGAACGTCCTGCTCATTCATCCCGCGTGACTGCAGGTGGGGCAGGTCGGCAAGGATGGTGTCGCGCAATGCGTTGGCATTGGGGGCAAGTGCCAATGCCTGTCGATAGTCGGTGATGGCTTCGGCGACACGATGAGAGCACAGATACACATGGCCACGGTTGATGTAGTCGGTCATGTTGGCGTTGCCACCATTAATGATGCGACTGTGATAGTCAAGGCTGCGCTCATCATTGCCCAGCAAGAACGAGCACCAGGCGATAGGGCGCCAAGCACGGTGTTTCGACTCATCCATCAGGTCAGCCTTGAAGTAGTATTGCAGGGCTTCATCGGTGCGACCGTTCTCTAGCAACACGTGCCCCATGTTGAGGGTGTTGCTGATTTGGCCTGGTTTCAGACGATCGATTCGC
>Ga0256407_10012220_pt1 | contig 11722 bp, 5 predicted proteins | sample RumenRJG_04DNA_FD_193489 | JGI IMG/M metagenome (GOLD analysis project Ga0256407, IMG submission 193489) | Bovine rumen microbial communities from Lethbridge, Alberta, Canada - RJG_04 | ecosystem: Host-associated > Mammals > Digestive system > Stomach > Rumen | place: Canada: Alberta | collected... | reverse complement strand
TGAGTCTCAGAAAATTACTTTTACTCATTGTAGCCTCGCTGGTGACCTTTGCCATCAACGCCCAAGTGACGGCGTCGGGTACGGTCTATGACGAGAACAATGAAGAGGTGATCGGTGCGACTGTCATTCAGAAGGGGAAACCCGCTAATGGCACATCGACCGATTTTGACGGCAAGTTCACGCTGAGTGTGCCCGCAGGTGCACACATCATCGTCACTTACATGGGTTATGAGCCCTATGAGGTGGCTGCAGGCAGTGGCTTGAAGATTACACTTAAACCAAGCAGTGACGCTAACGTCCTTGAGGAGGTCGTCGTTACCGGTTATCAGAAGGTCGACAAACGACTCTTTACCGGTGCAACAACTGCTGTGGACGCAACCAAGGCCAAACTTGACGGTGTGGCCGACGTGAGCCGCTCGCTTGAGGGCCGTGCAGCAGGTGTCCAGGTGCAGAATGTGTCGGGTACCTTTGGTACAGCCCCCAAGATTCGCGTGCGTGGTGCGACCTCAATCTATGGTAGTTCCAAGCCTCTGTGGGTTGTGGATGGTGTGATTCTCGAGGACAATGTCGACATCAGTGCCGATGATCTTTCATCAGGTGATGCAACTACTCTGATTGCATCGGCTGTGGCTGGTCTGAATGCCGATGACATCGAGAGTTTCCAGATCTTGAAAGATGGCTCGGCAACTTCAATCTATGGTGCAAAGGCTAACGCTGGTGTGATTGTGATTACCACCAAGACCGGTCGCAAGGGCCACACTCAAATCAACTACACGGGTGAGTTTACCTATCGTCTGAAACCCAACTACCGCGACTTCAACATCAGCAACTCGCAAGAGCAGATGGGTATTTACCGAGAGATGGAGCAGAAAGGCTGGCTCGAAATGTCTAACCTGATTAATGGTTCGTCTTCGGGTGTCTATGGCCAGATGTATCGTTTGATGGATCAGTACAACACCACCAACGGTCAGTATGGCCTTGAGAACACACGCGCAGCCATGAATGATTATCTGCGTCATGCCGAGATGTTGAACACCAACTGGTTCGACTTGTTGTTCAACGACAACATCATGCAGAACCACGCCTTGAGTGTGTCGGGTGGTACTGACAAGGGTTCGTTCTATACATCAATCTCGTTGATGAACGACCCGGGATGGTACAAGACCAGCCGCGTTGAGCGCTACACGTTCAACAGCAACGCTATCTATAACCTGACCGACCGGATTCGCATCAAGATTTTGAACAGCGACAGTTATCGTAAGCAGCACGCTCCCGGTACATTGAGCCAGAATGTTGACGTGGTGAGCGGTAATGTGAGCCGTGCATTCGATATCAACCCCTATAGTTTCTGTCTCAACACGAGCCGTGCGATGGATCCCAACCTGACCTATCGTCGTAACTATACCGACTTCAACATCTTCCATGAACTTGAAAATAACTACATCGACCTCAACGTGCTCGATGTCAAGTTCCAGGGCGAATTGCAGATCAAGCCTATCATGAAGCAGGATCAGAGCATGGAAATCAACCTGCTGGCTAGTTATCGTTACAGCAACAGTGAGCAGAACCACTATGTGATGGATAACAGCAACCAGGCAAATGCTTATCGTGCCGGTGTTGACCCCGAGAACGCAATCGTTCGCGCCAGCAACACCTATCTGTATACCGACCCCGACGTGCTCAACGCACTGCCTCAGACTGTGCTGCCCGAGGGTGGTATGCTGTTCTTTGCCAAGAACTCAATCACTCAGATTGACTTCCGTGCATCGGCACAATATATGAAGAATTTCAACGACAAGCATCTGTTCCAGATCTATGCTGGTGCTGAGGCAAGTCGTGTCGACCGTTATCAACAGTTGTTCGATGGATGGGGCATCTCTTATAGCGAGGGTCACATCACATCGGTGACAAGCGCATTGTGGAAGCAGATGGAAGAGGAGAACGGTACTTACTTCAGCGATAGCCACGGTCATCGCCGTGCAGCCGCTTTCTTCGCTAACGCCAACTACAGTCTGCTGGGCCGCTATGTGCTCAACGGCACTATCCGCTATGAGGGTTCTAACTTGATGGGTCGCACCACGCAGAGCCGTTGGCTGCCCACATGGAACCTCTCGGGTGCATGGAATGTCTTCGAAGAGAGCTTCTTCCGTGAAGCAGCGTTCAACAAGTGGTGGAGTTACGCTAAATTGCGTTTGTCTTACTCACTGACCGGTGAGAGCGGCCCCACAAGTTATGCTAATGCCGAGGCTCTGTATTATCCCACTCGCCCCTGGCGTCCCGAGAACGAGGCCAAGGAGATGAGCATCGCACTGAGCGCTCTGGCCAACAGCGAGTTGTCCTATGAGAAGAAGCATGAGTTTGACGTTGGTGTTGACCTCGGTTTCATCGGCAACCGCATCAACCTGGTCTTCGACTGGTACAAGCGTAACAACTTCGACCTGATTGGCCGCATCAACACAACTGGTGTTGGTGGTGTGATCAGCAAGATGGCCAACGTGGCCGAGATGGCTTCGCATGGTGTTGAGTTCACACTCACTACCAAGAACTTTGATCCCGTCAAGCCGACTGACTTCAGTTGGACTACCGACCTTACTTTCTCTTTCTCGAAGACTAAGATTACCAAGCTGCAGTCGCAGTCTAACGTCATCGGTCTGGTTCAGGGTAGCGGTTTCCCCTTGGAGGGTTATCCCCACCGTGCCATCTTCTCAATCCCGTTCGTTGGATTGGATAGCCATGGTGTCCCCCAGATCATCAACGAGAAGGGTGAAATCACGACTGATGATATTAACTTCCAGGAGTATGAGAAACTCGACTTCCTCAAGTATGAGGGTCCGGTTGATCCTACCATCACTGGTGGTTTCGGCAATATGTTTGGCTGGAAGGGCTTCCGCCTGAATGTGTTCATGACCTATAGCTTCGGCAACAAACTGCGTCTGACTCCGACATTCTCGGCTAGTTATAGCGACCAGCGCGCTATGCCACGCGAGTTCAAGAACCGTTGGGTGATGCCTGGTGATGAGGCTTATACCGACATCCCGGCTATCGCATCGCGTCGCCAACTTTACAACAATTCGTACATCTCTTATGGCTACAATGCCTATAACTACAGTACCGCACGCATTGCTGACGGTGGCTTCATCCGCCTGAAAGAGGTGTCGCTGACCTATGACATCCCGCAGAGCTTCTATCGCCATCTGCGTTTGTCGAGTGCTTCGGTCAAAGTGGCTGCCACCAACATCTGTCTGCTCTATGCCGACAAGAAACTCAACGGTGAGGATCCCGAGTTCTTCAACACCGGTGGTGTGGCTTCACCTAACCCCAAGCAGATTACGTTCACGCTCCGATTTGGACTCTAATGTTGAACCATTAAACGATATTACGATCTATGAAATTGAAATATATATCAATGATTGCCGGGTTGAGTCTGCTCTCCCTGTCATCATGTAACGATTTTCTAGACACTGTGCCCGATACTCGCGTGTATCTGTCCAATGTGGAGCAATTGCAGAAGTTGCTTTGCGATGGCTATATGGACAATGATTACTCGCTGCTCGGTGAATTGTCAAGCGACAATATGGTTGACAATACTGCTCCCGACAAGTCTGGTATGCGATACAACCTGACTCCTTACGAGCAATTTGACGACCAGGTGTTCGCATGGGAGGATGTAACGCTGTCGACCAGTAGCGATAGTCCCTATTCGGTTTGGAACTCATGCTATAAGGCCATCGCTGTGGCCAATGCAGTTCTTGAGAAGGCCGACCAGTTTGAGGAAGAAGGTAAGACTGCCGAGGCTCCTCTGACCGATGACGATCGTGCTAAACTGAAAGCAATCCGTGGCGAGGCTCTGCTCATCCGTGCTTTCCATCACTTTGTGCTGGCCAACGTGTTCTGCATGCCTTATGGTGGCCAGAATGCCGCAAGCCAGCAGGGCTTGCCCTACATGACTCACTCTGAAACAGAGGTGAGCCCGAAGTATGAGCGTGGCAACCTCAAGGATTTCTATGAGAAAATTGAGGCTGACTTGACAGCAGGTCTTGAACTGGTCACCGATCAGTACTACAAGGTGCCTCGCTACCACTTCAACCGTGCTGCAGCCAATGCTTTTGCCGCGCGTTTCTATCTGTGGATTCGCGACTACAAGAAGGCTAAGTATTATGCTGACATCGCATTGGGTAATGACCCCGCCTCTAATATGAACACGCTGTGGCGTCGCGATGACCTCTATACTTCGGAGGATCATGTGCGTGCCAATACCGAACTGACCAATCCCTCTATCTTGATGTCGATTTCGACCTACAGCGTCTGGAGTCGTCGTCCTGGTAGCCGCTATGGTTGCAAGGACAATGCCATGGGTGCAACTGTCAGTGGACCTGGCCCGACTTGGACTGGTTCTCATCCCTGCTTCCGCAACATGCTCTTTATCAGCGGCTCGCAGGACTATGGTGTGATGTTCTTTGCCAACTGGGGTGAACTCTTTGAGTACACCGACAAACTGGCAGGTATCGGTTATGTGCACATGATGCGCAATGAGTTCACTATCGAGGAGACATTGCTCGTTCGTGCCGAGGCCGAGATCTTCTTGTCGCAAGATCCCACCTTCCCCGAGGCTGTTCGCGACTTGAAGATGTGGATTGACAACCGTGATGACTGCGTGAACAAGTCGAGCGTCAAGACCGAACTCACTGCTGGACGCATTGAGCGTTTCTACAATGGTAAGCCTGGTTATGACATTAACAAGGAGATGCACATCGATGAGGTTTGCCCGGTCAGCGACTATCATGTGACTGAGGAGATGAAGCCCTTCTTGCAGTGTGTGCAGCACTTCCGCCGCATCGAGACGATTCACAAGGGTAATCGTTGGTTCGACATCAAGCGTTATGGTATCGAGATTGAGCACCGCATTGGCGCTAGCCGTGTTGAGCGTCTGACTCTGGACGATCCTCGTCGCGCTATCCAGGTGCCCTACGAGGTGTGGATTTCGGGTCTTGAGAAGAATGTTCGTAACGAAACTCCGATCAATACTCCAGTCGGTCCTGATACTTATCAATTGGCCAACTAATGACAAGTTGACTTAAATCAATTGTTGTTCATAAATATTTTGAAAACATGAAAAAGTACAAATTATATCTTCTCTCTATTCTGTTTGGGGGATTGGCATTGTTGCCTCTCACTTCTTGCAGCGAGGATAGCTTGGGCCCATCGATCTTTCCCGAAAATGAGGAAGAACTAGATCCGACATCTGAGACCTATAAGTTTGACCTCTGGCTCGAGGAGAACTATCGTAAGCCCTATAACATCAAGTTCCTCTACAAGATGCAAGATATCGGTACCAATATGAACTATAACCTTGTTCCTGCTGAATATGACAAGGCGGTGCAGTTGGCACTGATGGTCAAGTATCTGTGGTTTGACGCCTACAATGCTGTGTGTGACACGAATTTCTTGAAGTCTAATGCACCGCGCATCCTGCATGTTATCGGTTCTGCAGCATTGAGCCCCACCAGTGGTGTGGAGACTGTCGGTCTGGCCGAAGGTGGTGTCAAGGTCAATCTGTTTAAGGTGAATATGCTCAACATCAATGACTTTGAAAACCTCAACAAGTATTACTTCGGCACGATGCATCATGAGTTTGCGCACATCTTGCACCAGAAGATTAATTATCCCAAGGAGTTTGATGAGGTCACCAATACCAAGTATGATGCCACCAACTGGACTAGTCGTGGTGGTACTGAGCACGATGGTGTTGTCAATTCGGCTGGTTTTGTCACTAAGTATGCTTCAAGTTCTACTCGTGAGGACTTTGCCGAGGTTGTCGCTAATTACATCACCATGGACTCGACGCAGTGGGCCGACATGATGAAACGTGCTTCGTTGGGCTGGGAGGAGTACTCAACTGCAACGGGTACTTACTACTGCAGTCACTACTACTTTGACAACAACCAGGAAGGCGATGCCAACAAGAAGTATGTATTTCAGCGTCGCGGTGTCTTCAATGTTGATGTTGTTGAGAACGAGGATGGTTCACTCACCATCTCCAGCGGTGGAACGCCGATGTATCAGACTGCTATCGGCGCTGTGACTGGTACTGATGTTATTGGTCCTGACGGTGAGGTGATTGATACACGTTATACCGACTCAAAGGGTAATTTGGTGAAATTTGATTCGGTGACCGGCAAATATCTGGCTATCGATAGTGAAGGTAACTGGATTCCCATCAAGGCCTACAAGGTTGAGGACACTGACGATGTGCAAGGCGATGTTGCCATCCAGCAGAAACTTGACATGGTCATTCGTTGGTTCCGCGACCAGTGGGGTGTCGACATCAATGCTTTGCGCAAAGAGGTGCAGAAGCGCCAAAATGAGTTCAAGGCCGACCCGCAAGGTACAATCACTCGCTTGCGCCAAGAGGCAGGATTTTAAACTGACGTGTAACCCTTAAATTGATTAGAAATAATGAAAAAGATATTCAAAATTTCAGCACTGTTGATGATTCTTCCGCTGGTGGCAACCTCGTGCTTCAAGAATGAGGAAGAAGACATCTTCGACAACAGTGCTGCCGAGCGCCTCAATGAGATATCTGCTGAATATGCCGACATTCTGACCTCGCAGGGTGGCAAGTGGGCTCTGGAATACTTTGCCAGCGAGGGCATGCAGGGCTTTGTCTATGTCATGACTTTCCGGCCCAACGGCACAGTAACCATCAGTGGTGAGAATCCATATATTGGTCTGGTGGTCAATGGCAATGGTCAGACTAGTATGGCCTATGGCTCGGCCGACAGCCAGTGGGACATCATTCGTGACAATGGCCCGGTGCTCTCGTTCAGTACTTATAACAAGTTTTTCCACCTGTTCTCAACTCCTGAGGATCTCACGGGTGCTGCATTCGGTTCTGGATTGAGCGGTCGTGGCTACGAGGGTGACTATGAGTTCACACTGATGAAGTATTCTAACGACACCTTGTACATCGATGGCAAGAAGCGTGCCTTAAGCATGATCATGGTCCGTCTGCCCGAGAATACCGACGACAGAACTTATCTTGATGAGATTGTTGCAGCCTCTGACGGATATTTCAGTCCTAAGATTCCTCGTGCGTTTGTGACTTATCCCAGCGGTGACCGTCATGTGCTTACGGGTGCATCTAACCTGGTAATGACCGTCTACGATGAGAAGAGCGAAGACCCGCTGACCACTTCGTTCTCGGCCAATGCCATCATTAGCCACTCGTCGTTTGCATTCATGAAGCCGCTCACCTATGGTGAATACAGCGTGCAGCACTTCTTGCCGCAAGAGGACGGCTCGCTGCTCTGTCTGGATGACAATAAGACCACCATCTCGGCTGGCGACCTGACCAAGGATTGCTTCACCGACACGCTGCAGGAGTGGACTTCTGATCTCAAGGCATTCACTGGTCCGCTGAAGGCTGCTCTTGATGAACTCAACTCGCAGTTGCCCAAGACCAATGGCTTCCAGCGCTATGTCCAGGCTGTGAACTTCGGTTATGCGAGGTATCCGGTGCAGAAACTGACAATCACTGTTGTTGTTCAGGTCACCAAGCAGTCGAAGATGTCACTCGTCTTCTACTATGAGCCTACCTTCCCGAGCGCTGACCAACTGAAGATGACCCTGGCCGGTAATGATGGTGGTCAGATGACAACCACCTACTATGAGACCTATTCGGGTCTGCGCAACCTGTTGGATGATATTGCATCACCGACCTTCAAGTTCTCGACTGCTTCTCGTCTGGCACCCGTTGAGATGAAGATGGTTGACAGTGGCAATGCCGAGAACACAATGGTTGTTAAAGCCAAATGACAAATCCCTGCCTGACTGTGGCCATATCCTTTGGCCACAGTCAGGATCCTTACTTACTAAAATTACATTCTAAATTATCTATTTTATTAATCCACTAAACTTTTTAATTATGAAAAAGAGTTTACTAATTGCGGCTGCTGTCATATTGGCTTTCGGTGCCAATGCTCAGCAAGTCCGTACTAGTGGCAGTGCTAGCAAGACAGCCAATGTTGTTGCTACACAGCAACTGAAGGATGCTAAGATTGAGCATCGCACTGCACAGCGTGCTACCGGTCCTGTGGCCACTCGTGGCATGAAGCGTGTCGTTCCCGCCAACAGCGCATACTATTTGCGTCCTGTTGGTACGATGTATTCTAACTGGGATAGTGAAGGCTCTGGTTACATTATGCCATTTATCTACACCACTCCTTACAACGAGGTGACTTGGCGTAACTTCTCGACCGCTACCGGTACTCCCTCGTGGGGCTATAAGATCTATACCGGTGAAACTCGTGACTCGCTGGTGAGCAACGACTATGATCTGACTGTGACATACGGCTATGAGTATGAGGATGTGCCTGCTCTGATGATGGGTAACGTTGGTCCTTATGAACTCAGCGGATATAGCACAAAAACAGGTGCCGCTGCTGCGTCGGGTGTCTTGTCGGTGATCAACTCGCAGGAAGCCTTCTCGGATGCGGCCAGCAACCTGCTGTGCTCGGCTCATTACTATGGCTCGAGCGACCGTTTTGGTACGCAGCAGTATGGTTGGGGCTATTATTCGGGTGCTCCTGGTCCTGACTATAATCCTGACCTGCCCTCTAGTGACGAAAGCCAAGACCGCAGTGGTTACTGGTTCGGCCGCAACTGGGGTAACTGGAACTGCGCTGCAACTGCATTTGAGAAGCCGATCTCTCCCTACGTGCTCAACAGCGTCTACATGTGGGTGACCGCTCTCAATGTTACTGAGGATGTTGAACTGACCGCTAAGGTCTATCGTCTGCCTGATGGTCTGCCCCAGTATAGCGACACTTCAGCTGTGCAGATCGATCCCGAGTTGCTGAACGAGGACAACCTGCTTGCTACTGGTCGCACGACCATCACTACCGACATGAACGAGGATGGCAGCCCGATTCTGAAATTTGACCTCTATGAGTATGACCCCGAACTGGGTATGGAATATGAGGTGACTCCCGAGGTTGATGATGCCATTGTCGTCATCATTACTGGTTTCGACCAGGATGCCATCGTTAGCATGAGCGGTCTCTTCACCAATGATGAGGAAGATGAGCATGTCGGTGAACTCGCTTATCTCGGCCATGCCGAGGGTGATGTTGTCACGCAACTTGTGGGTATGAACAACTTCTTCGTGAGCGGTGAGATGAAGGTTGGTAACTCGATCTTCATTGACGTTAGCCGTCCCTTCATGATCTACAACTTTACTGATGAGACTGGTGAGTATACCTTCCCCAACGAGGGTGGCAAGTATATGTTCGCTGGCCAGTATGAAGGTGTCAACATCTATGCTGCTGATCAGTATGGTGAGGTTGTTACCGCTTCTGACCTGTATTACTCGCTCGAGGATGGCAACGAGGTTCCCGAGTGGCTGACTATCGAACTTGCTGACGATGCTACTTACGGTGGTGTTCAGGCTAAGGTCACTTGCGCTGCTCTGCCCGAGGGCGTTGCTGGCCGCGAGGCTAATGTTAAGTTCTACATCAATGGTGCTAACCTGGTTTACCACTTCATCCAGGGTGAGGGTGGCCAGCAGATCATGATTGGCGACACCGACGGTAATGGTGTTGTTGATATCACCGATGTGAACAATGTCATCAACATGATGCTGGGCAAGGCCGCTATGGTTCCTGCTGCCGATACCGATGGTAATGGTGTTATCGATATCACCGATGTCAACAACGTCATCAACCTGATGCTGGGCAAGTAAATTCTTGCTAAAGCATTACTTAAAGGTGCGTCCCCATTAGGGGCGCACTTTTTTTGTAATATAGTGCGTTTTTTTACGTTATATATTACTCTAGATGTTCTAGAATATCTAGATTTTCTAGAATTATTGTCAATTTTTAATTATTTCAAGGTGAAGGTACTGAAATTTGGTGGAACCAGCGTGGGCTCGGTCGAGAGCCTGCTGAATGTGAAACAAATTGTGACATCGCAGTCGCAACCTGTCATAGTGGTCGTGTCGGCACTGGGTGGCGTGACCAATCAGCTCATCGAGATGACCCGTCTGGCACAGAGCGGAAGCAATGACTATGAATCCATCCTGGAGCAGGTGGCACAACGGCATCGCGATGTCATCGCAGGTGTGGTGCCACAGCCCATGCAAGGGCAATGCAATGCCATCGTCGAGCAGTTTATCGCTAATCTGCGCTCGTTCTATGGCACATTGGCATTAAATCGTGAGTTGCCCGCTGTGGAGCAGCAGCGACTGGCCGATGCCATCGTGTGTCATGGCGAGGTGATGTCGAGTGCCATCGTGTCGTGCATGATTGAGGGTGCTGTGCCACACTTTGCGCCTAACTTCATCAAGACGCGTGAGTGTGACGGTAGTCATGCGCTAGAGGCCGAACTCACACGCCAACTGATTGCCAACGAGTGGCCCACGGTCGAAGGCATCCATGTGGTGCAAGGTTTCATTGCCGATGATGCCGACGATCACTTCAAGACCAATCTGGGGCGTGGTGGCAGCGACTATACTGCCGCGCTCATTGCAGCCGCTCTGCATGCCGAGTGTCTCGAAATCTGGACCGACGTTGACGGCTTCTATGACAAGGATCCTCGCAAGCACACTGATGCCCAACTGCTGCCCTCGATGACCTACGCCCAGGCACAGGAACTGTGTGATGCCGGTGCCAAGGTCATTTATCCGCCCACGTTGCGCCCAGTGGCCGAGTTGAGTATACCCGTGTGGGTCAAGAACACGTTCAATCTCACCGCTCTGGGGACCTGTATTCATTAAAGAATTGAGAATTGAAAATTGAAAATTGAAAATTGAGAATGAGGAATTGAGAATTGAGAATTAAGAAGGGAGGTGAATCTAAATTCTTAATTAAATAACTGAAATGTTGTACTATAACATAAAGACACCTAGCGAGATCGTTTCGCTTGAGCAGGCAGTGATCGACGGCGTGAGCGAGGATGGAGGCCTGTTTATGCCGCAAAGCATTGTCAGGTTGCCGCAGGCCTTTGTGCGCAACATGGGGCACATGACCTTGCAGGAAATTGCTTTCGCTATTGCCAATTTTGCCTTTCAGGGCGATATTGATGCCAGTGTGTTGCGCAACATTGTGCAAGACACACTCAACTTTGACATACCGTTGCATCGGGTCGATGACAACCACTATGTGCTGGAACTGTTTCATGGCCCGACGATGGCTTTTAAAGACGTGGGCACGCGTTTCATGGCGCGCCTGCTGCACTACTATCGCAGTTTGCACCACCAGTGGCCCACCATCCATGTGCTGGTGGCCACCTCGGGTGACACGGGTGCGGCTGTAGCCAACAGTTTTGTCGGAGTGCCGGGTGTTCACATCCATGTGCTCTATCCGCACGAGTCGTTGAGTTATGTGCAGGAGGCACAGTTTGCCACGCTGGGCGACAATGTCACTGCGCTGGAAGTCAATGGCTCGTTTGACGATTGCAAGCGATTGGTCAACAAGGCATTTGTTGACCCCGAACTCAATGAAGCCCTGCACATGACCAGTGCCACCAGCATCAATGTGGCCCGCATCTTGCCCCAGACGTTTTATTACTTCTATGCTATCGCCATGCTGTCGAGGCAAGGAGTGGATGTGAGCGATGTGGTGTTCTCGGTGCCCAGTGCCAACTTGGGTAACCTGACATCAGGACTAATGGCACGAGCCATGGGACTGCCGGTCAAGCGGTTTGTCAGTGTCGAGAACGAGAACAA
>Ga0256407_10012218_pt1 | contig 11723 bp, 8 predicted proteins | sample RumenRJG_04DNA_FD_193489 | JGI IMG/M metagenome (GOLD analysis project Ga0256407, IMG submission 193489) | Bovine rumen microbial communities from Lethbridge, Alberta, Canada - RJG_04 | ecosystem: Host-associated > Mammals > Digestive system > Stomach > Rumen | place: Canada: Alberta | collected... | reverse complement strand
TTTGATGCGCTCCTCTTCAGTCATCATAAAATACTGCAGGGTCAATCTGGTATCAGGATTCTCGCCGTGCGCTCCCCATGTAGCATCGCAGTGATATCCTTTGCCTCCGACAACAACATATGTCCAGCCGTGATAACCTGCTTCGCCGTCGCCTTCAAAAGGTGTAGCATCAACGCCGGCCTGAAGCAGCAGATATGAAAATGCACCGGCGAACTCACAGCAGATGCCGTTCTTCTTTGTAAGGCAGGCATAATCACTGAAATCGTCTATTCCCTGCCCGTCGAGCGGCTCATAATCGTAACTGAAGTTCTTGCACATATAATCATAGAGGCCCATAACCTTCTCGAATTCGGAGTAATCCGTGCGGATCGCTTCATTCAGCATCCGCTCGATCTCTTTCTCAAAGGCTACCTGTCTTTTCAGGAACTTATCTTTGTCCATCTTGTACTTCAGTTTGCCGGTACCGTTCTCATAACCGTCACCTACTACGATCGTGCATGCCGCCGGGAAAAAGTTTCCAATAAACACATCGTGTGTGCAGGCCTTGAAGCATTCTTCATCAATGCACTCAAAAGTATCTTTGCCTTCACGCATTGCATCGCACATGTTATAGAACGATTCCCACCATTCATCCTTAAAGAACTCAGAAATAAGGTTTGTGTGCACATGAGGGTTGAATTTGAAAGGCTCGGGCGCTTTGGTGGTCTCTGCCGTAGTTGCCGGGACTTCAGTCTCCGTGCTTTCAGATACCGCCTCAGATGCTGTTGTGTCATTTGCATCAGTCTTTGCCGCACCGGCACTGCATCCCGTAAATAAAAATGTCAGCGCAAGAATGCCGCATAATATGTTTGTCTTTTTCATAGTTAACTCCTCATATCTCTTTACGAGATGGTCAGTTTAACAGCATGAAGAATCAAAACGGCATCAAAAATATAAACAAACGGCCGGAAAAATCCAGCCGTTCAATGTGCATTACTCATTCATTCTGCCAAGCTTCATAAGACGCCCTGACTTTTTGCTTGTAGCTCTTAATATCGCATGATCGAAGAAGATCAATATACTGTTTTATCTTTTCCTCATCGGATTGCATCAGTCCTCTTTCTTCAGACTACCATTAATGTAGTGTCTTGCATACGCCAGATCGTAATCGGCGTCCAATTCGTAATAGATCTTGAGTGCTTTGGAATCAAGCGGGATCTTCTCATCTAACACGATGCCGCTCTTTCTGTCCTTGCCGGCGTCGACTAAGATCTCGTTGTTCTCGCCCAAAGATGCGATCAAGGGATACCTTACCCTGATCTTGCTGCCGCTGAGCAGGCACATGCCGCCAAGGCTCTGTGCCGATCCCCAGGTCGTTGTCAGTCCCATCATCGTGACATTGGGACATTGGGACAGACGGTAAGCCAGCATGTCTCCGGAGCTCGCAGTGCCGGCGTTAACAAGCACCACGACAGGAATGTCGCAGTATCTTCCGTCAGGTTCTATCGTCCATGCCCAGTTATCGCTCTTGCGGTATTCCTTTCCGTCATAGAAGCCGCCGTATGTGATCATCGTCTCTTTGGTGAAGAGAGATACAAATTCCTCATAAACGACATCTATACCGCCGTCATTGCCTCTTATGTCGATGATAAGCCTGTCCATTCCCTGCGCTTTAAGACCTTCGATCCTTGAGATAAGGAGCTCTCTTAATTCCGGATATTCATCCATGAGTGCAGCAGAAATATCCTTTGAATCATCGAATGATTCCCACGGAATGCAAAGATATCCGCAATGCTCATCAAGCATCCTCGCCTGAGCAAATTCACTGCACCACTTGTCCGTCAAAGGCCATAAAGCAGCATCCAGTCTGTTAAGGTAGCTTCCTATGCTCTTAACGGTCACTTCCTTTTCAGTTCCGTTCTCATCGATGAATCCGACCTTTACCTCATCACCGCCCTGACCTGCCAGGAAGATAGGCTTTACAACGTCCTCGTTCTCGGCTATCGGGTAAGCGACCATGTAGATCGAGAACTGGACGCATCTCGTCTTTGCGATCGCTTCATCGATCGGAACACCGTCCCAGGAAGTAATGGTGACGCCGTTCCTGATGCCTTTCGCATATGCGTCGGAATTCTCTTCGGTAAGGATCGTGACCGTCTTGCCGTCATCGGTTCTTATCATTGAGAAACCGTAATCGTTGCCGGCCATCTTTTCGCTGACTTTGGAAGCAAGTTCATCGTCTGTGATGTTTATCGAGAGATGACCGTCATGGAATTCATAACAGAGCTTTGCAACAGCCTCTGCGAATGCTGCTTCATCCTTATTCTTCTGAGCCTCTTGAGCCATCGGGATATATTCTGCCCTTAAAGCTTCGAAGTCGATCTCTTTGTAATCTCTTAAGACGTAATTTGCTTCAAGTTCATCTATGAGTTTTGCCATCGATTTCTTATAACCCTGATGGCTGAAATTGCCGAAATGATAAGACGCTCCCAGTCCCAGCACATAGAACACCATCCACGCACCGATAAGTGCTGTCAGGATACCGTTGATGATGAGCGGCAGGACCCTCCTCTTTCCCTTGGAGATCCAAAGAGAGATCAGCAGATAGATGATCGCTGCGGCAAGACCCGGGCCGTACCTTAAGAATCCGATAAGCTGCGCTCCCTTAGTGAAGTTAATGAGATAAAAGACAGCAAAATTAATAAGCGGAACAGGAGCCAGGAATCTGAAGACCGCTTTTCTCTTCTTTTTTGCGAAGATCGCGAAAATAACCAGCACCGGGAACCAGTCGACTGTAAATGACATCATGTAATCAGTCGGTCCGTCGACCAGCTTTAACATCTCTGCGATCTCGCCTAATATATCGAGAAAGATCTCCATTCTTTGTCCTCCGCTTATGTCCAGAGTGTCGTTATGCACATCGGCGATGCGCCTTCACTTACCTCAAATCCGCAGTGCTTATAGAATTCGATTGCCGTGTCATATGCGATAACGCAGATGCGCATGTAATCCTTATAGTAATCCTTTATCATTTCAACGAGTTCTTTGCCGATACCGGCTCCGTGATACTCCGGATCAACGAGAAGATAATGCACATATGCATTCATTATCCCGTCATCCATCGCAGCAATGAGACCTACAAGCTTATCACCGTCCCATGCAGAATAAACAGCCTTATAGTTTCTCATTGCCAAAACCAGCTTGTCGGGGAAATGGCCCGACGACCAGTTTACCGAGAGGAAGAGCCTCTCGAGTTCATTCTTTTCGAATTCGTGTTGTTCGCTGTATTCAATATTCATCAGGTCAACAACCTCTCATCAATGTTATTCCAGTTAAATGAAGACTTAACGCCCTTCATGCAGGCGATCGAAGCCATGCCGTGAACGATAGACCATATCTTTATGATGTCTATCTCCTGCTCTTCATAGGTCTTCTCAAGACCATTCTCTTCAAGATGCTTAAGATACATCCTGCGGAGCAAAAGGAACGGCGGATAGTCGTCTTTAAACTCCCTGTTCATCTTAAGGTGCGCGGTAATATTCTGCTTGCCGAAGAGGAAGATGAAATAATCCGGATTCTTGCTGAAAAAAGTAATATATGCGCGGCCCATCGCTATGATCGCGGCATCAGCTGTCGGCTTGTCCTCAACGGCTTCAACGAGCTTTTCCATAAATCTCTCGGTGACATTTTCCTTGATCGCATCGATAAGTTCTTCCTTGTCCTTGAAATGCGCATAAGGTGCGGCATGCGATACATCACATGCTGCCGCGACTTTTCTTAAGGACAGGTTCTCTTCACCGTTCTCATTGATGATCTTTATCCCGGCATCTATCAGGTCCTGCCTGAGATTGCCATGATGATAACTGTCAGCCATTTAAAGTATTCTCCTTTATCTCTCTTAATGCTCTGCACGTATCCTTGGGATTCTCCCACAACGGACTGTGTGCAGCGCCTCGAATCTTATAAAAGTGTTTCTGCGGCGCCTTGATCAATTCGCAATAATCACGCACCAGTTCCCACGGGCAGTTGTAATCAGACTCACCGCTGATGAAGAACGCAGGCACTTCAAGTTCAGTTATTGTCTTCCTGTAATCGAAGTTATCCAATTCTTCCGCAAGCTTTGTCTTGCGGTACATCTTCATGCCCTTAACGTATCCGATCTTCTCAGAGAGCGTGTAGCATTTAGCAGTGATAATCGGCCAGGTTATACCTTCGAACTCGCTCTTATCCTTGATGGTACCGCCGCCCGCTTCATGAAGAAGATCTACATATACATACCAATCGTTACACTTAATGTTACCACTGTCAAGATGAGTGACAGCATCCTCAAGTCTTGCCAGATTCTTTTTGTCTCCCCTTCGCTCGAAAACACCCTTCATGAAGTTATACATGACAGTATCATTCTCTTCACTGTCGGTAACACACTGTGCCATCCCGATGTAGGCATAATAATTCTCAGGATGCCTTTGCACTTCCATAAGTGCGATTTTCGATCCTCCGGAGAAACCCATGATGTATATCTTATCCTTATTGAAGCGCTCCTTAAGATACTTAGTTACTGCCTCAGTATCATTAAGAAGATTATCCAGAGTAATACTGTCTGCATCTGCATTGTTGTTATAGGCTATACCCATATATCTGTAATCCCAATAGACAACGGTGAAGTCCTCTTCGAGCTTCATATCCTTGTACTTATCGGTAAACACATAATCGTCCGTTCCCGGGCCGCTGGACACCAAAAGAAGTACAGGATTATCCTTATTCATTCCGTTTATGAATAAACCGTTCGGAGCACCGTTAATATCCATGACGAACTTCCCGGATATACTGTCAGGATCATCATAAGTCCTGATCTTACCCGGGCTCATCAATGCCCATACACCGAATAATACCAGCGGCACAGCCAATATACACAATATGATGATGACCATCTTTTTTCTCACTACTTTCTCCAATCTTGACACTGTCTATATTCAAAGATTATAGCGGCTATCTTTACAGTGTCAAGATTGCAGATTTTGCCTTTATGCCTGCGTCAGGTTTTCCATAGTCCGTACCGCTGCCGGACAAACACAGGGGCTGCAATCATAATTCGCCCTACAAAATACACGCAGTACGTGAAATAAGGACGGCCTGCTCAGAAATCCACCTTTTATATTCTCCCCAAACAAAAAGCAGCCGCGCTTATCGCGAGCAGCTGCTTTCTGCATCTATATCTTAGGGGTATGTGAGAGGGGGCTTATCCTATTGTCTTGCCGTCTTCAAGTCTGATCGTGCGTGTACCGTATGAAGCGCACTGCTCGGAGTGTGTTACTTGAAGGATCGTAAGACCCTTTTCCTTGTTGAGCCTTGAGAACAGCTCCATGACTTCTTTCGAGGACTGGGCATCAAGGTTGCCTGTAGGCTCGTCTGCAAGAATGATCGAGGGGTTGCCGAGTACGGCTCTTGCGATGGCTACTCTCTGCTGCTGGCCGCCTGATAATGTATTAGGCATTGCCTTGCGCTTGTCAGAAAGTCCCGTGATCTCTAAGATCTCGTCGAGTGCATCTTTAAGTTCAGACTTCTTCTTACCTGCCATTGTCAGCGGAAGGAGGATATTATCTGTGACGTTCAGATTCATTACGAGGTTATAGAACTGGAATACGAACCCCATGTTCTTGAGCCTTAAGTCGGAGAGCTCCTTATCCTTCAAAGAACCAATGTCCTTTCCGCATACGTAGATGTTGCCTTCGAACTGTCTGTCGAGGCCGCCTACCAGATAGAGCAGTGTTGATTTACCTGAACCGGATGCGCCCATCAGGGATACGAATTCGCCCTGTTCGACGCTCATGTCGGCGCCCTTTAAGACCTGGTTTATATTCTCGCCCTTGCCGAATGACTTGCTTACATTTTTAACTTCAATGATCGTGCTCATTTTATTATCCTCCAAATTATTACTCATACTTGATCTGCTCTGAGATCTTCATCTTCCTTAAGTTCCTGATCGGGAACAGGACTGTTCCTGTGAATACAACTGTCATCGCGATGAAGAACAGGAATACCGTCAACGGATTGACGTCGAAAGACATTGATATCGATTGTGTACTTGCCATAGCTTTCTCAATGACATTTATCATCAGCAGTCCTACTAACGTGCCTATGCCTGAAGCAGTAACGGAAGTAATAAGGACCTCCTTGAATAAGATGCCGGAAAGCTTGCCCTTGCCCATTGCCGTCGAGAGCATTACGGCACATTCTTTCTTACGTCCTTCAAAGCCTAAGAGCTGGTTGGAGATCATGCCGATCGCGGTCATTCCGAGTGCGATTATAATGATGGCAGCGATGACTGCAAGCTGCTGTGAGTTCTGCTTCTTCTGATCTGCTACGTATTCAGATATCGTCTCGACCTTAGAATAAGCTCCCTTTGCATAGGTCTCGAGCGCTGCTTTCGTGCCTTCCGGATCTGTTGTCTTTATGAGGATCCAGGCAGGGCTTCCATAACAGAACACCTTGTATTCATCTTCATTCATCAAGAAGGTATCCATTCCTGTAGACGCACTGAAAGAAGTGATCTTGGCTACAGTGAATTTCCTGTCGATAGGAACTACACCCTCAGGATTAAATGTGAGCGTTATCGTATCGCCTTCTTTAATGCCTTTACGGTTTGCATACTTCTTGTCTAATACGATCGTACCTTGTTCAACCTTTTCCGGGAGATCAGAGAAGCCTGTGAAATATCTGAATCCGTCATCGGGCATTGCAAAGAAATTGCCGATGGAGACCTTCTCATCGTTTAACTTATACTCCGTCATTGACATATAGACCATTTCCGTATCTGTTACGTTATCCATATGATCGATAAATGAATAGTAAGTGTCCTTCTCGCTTGCGGTGAGGATAACATCACAATCGTACGGAATGTCGTTGATGTTATCGGACATAGCTCCGGAGACTGCATAGACGATGACGCACATAGCTGCTGCCGTTGCACAGAGGACACCGCTTCCGACTGTGCTCTTGCGTGATATAGCTTCAACAGAAGCCAGAGCCATTGAAGGTCTGTCGAGCTTATCGGAGATCTTCCTGATCAAAGCCGTAATGAGCTTTAAGATCCTCGGGAAGAGGGCTGCAAGTGCTGCTACGGAAGTGAGCATGCAAAGGATCGCAAAGAGCATGTTCGTCCTTAAGAAGAATGTCACAACCGCAATTACAAGGCAGATGATGCCGATGATCAGGGATGACTTTGTGAATCTATATGCCGTATCTCTGTTGTCGAAGATGATGTCTCTGATCGATGTCTTCAATGCCTTGAGGATCGCTCTTAAAGGGATCAGGCATTCGATCAGGACTGCACCAATTATTACGCCGATTACAAGGCCTACAGGGAACGCCGGGATATCAAACTGGACGGCATTGCCGCTTGAGTCTGTGCCGTTAAACATGACGCTCAACAAGGGATTTCTGATAACCGCATAGAGAAGAGTTGCGGGGATACTGCCCAGAAGTGCATAAAGGACATTTTCAAGGAGCAATATCCTTCCTGTTCTTGAAGTGCTCATGCCGAGGCTTCGAAGCGTTCCGATATATGACATTCTCTCGCTTACGATCCTGTTGCAGATCGAAGCCGTTACGAAGATAACGAGCAGGAATGCGATAGCGAACAGTAGATAGAATACGCTCTTCATTTCATTTACGAGCGCCATGTCGGACTCTGACAGATAAAGTTCTGTGATGACAGCAGCCGGATATCTGTCTTCGATCATATCCTTTGCTTCTTCGATCCCTGTGTTATCGTGAAGATCGATAAGGAGCATATCGGCAGACATATGTCCGCAGGATACGGTCTTGCTGGTATTGAGATTGATGATGCCCGTATATCCGGTAATAAGCGGATTCTTTGTATCGTCAGGAAGGATACCGCCTATGGTAAGTTCAAGTTCCTCATCTGCCCTGTCGTGTATGGTGATCTTATCGCCGACCTTATAACCATAGTCATCAGAGAACGCTTTGTTGATGAACATCTCGCCGTCTTTAAGATCGATGGGAGCTAAGAACTTCATATCGACAGCTTCATCGACATCAAGACCCATGATCCTCAAAGTATCTGTAGTGACATAGCAGTACTCGCCATCGATCTTCTTGTAGAGCATCTCCGAATCGCCGACGATGGTCATTGTGTCTGCTTCAGGAAAACCTTCAGGAAGAGTTGACACATCGGTTCCGGATGAACTGACGATGAAGTCTGCTCTCGATACGCTTCCGTAAAACAGAGTAAGGATACCGGTAATGCTCTCGCTTAAGTCAAAGCAGAGCAGCGCGCAGAGGCTGCATACGAAGATCGCGAAAACGACCAGCAGCGTTCTAAGCGGCTTTCCGATTATATTTTTCAACGAATTTTTAAATACGATATTCATTTTCTATCCCCCATTAATACCATCTTGAGACACGTTCCTCAGGAGCGATGTACATTCCGTCGCCCTCCTTGACGTCATATGCCTCGTAGAACTCGTCAATGGATCCGAGGATGGCATTTACTCTAATATATGCAGGGCTGTGAACGTCATAAGCGATCTGGTCGATGATAGCTTCATCCGCGAGCATTTCGCACCATATGGTCGCATAGCTCTCGAAAAGCTTGATCCTGTCTTCCTTGTTCCTACAAAGAGACGTAACACATTCTACGCCGCCTAAGTCAGCGTAATTCTCACCCAGAGTCTGTTCACCGTCGACATGGTAAACACCGAATACCGTGAACTTCTCTTCGAAATATTTAGCAGCCTTTTCATTACGCTCTTTCAAAGTATTCATGTCCTTCTCGGGAATCCAGGAAGGATCATATTCACCTTTTGAATTAAAGACTATGCAGTTGCTGTCAAAAGCATGGCCTATCTCATGCGCGATTACAGAACCAAGGCCGCCGAGATTCGTGTAGTAATCGGATTTAGCATCGAAGAACGGTTTGTTGGTGATCGCAGCTGTGATCGTTATGTTGTTTTGGCTGGGATCGTAGCATGCATTCATCATCTGCATCGGCATGCCCGGCTCTGTTCTTGATACCAGATCCTGATTATTGAACCTGTCGAGTTCTTTTCTGAGATTCAGTCTTGAATAATTAAGGCTGAACTCATAGTAATTCTTTCCGTAAACATTTGCGTATTGAGTGTTGTCGTGACGCTTCAGGTCTTTGGCTGTGACATAGACGATGTTCTCGAGCTTTCTCAAAAGTTCTGCTCTTGTCTCTTCACTGAGCCATGAGGCATCCTTTATGATCTTTCTGTATCCGCCCTTGATGTCATCGCACATACTTCTCAATGCAGCATCTGTCTCGGGTGAATAGTGGCGTTCAACATAGATAGGATCGGTTTCCTTATAGAAATTCTGGGAGATCTCATCTATTGCCTGATCGTGCATAGACTTATAGCTGACACTCACGTACTTTTCGAACTGGGTATAGTGTGGTGCTATATATCTCATGAATTTCTCATAGAGCATTCCCAATTCCCATGTCTTTAAAGCACCCAGATTCTCCTCGACGAAGATGTCATTAATTGCTTTCAGCTGTCCTTCATCCGTTACACAGAATTTCTTGGCCAATGTCTTATTGATCCCGATACCGGTAAGGTATTTGTCCACATCTATATTGGACATTGTCTTTTTAAACTCATCGGAAGTCATGATCTTCTGGTATTTGAAAGACATGCCGTCATCAGCGATATCCATATTCGTAGCGCCGTAAATGTCAAGGGCGCGCTTGGCAAGACCGTTGGCATATTCCTTGGCAGTCTCTTTATCGTAACCTCTTGTTGCCAGGAGTGTCTGTCCGCTCCTGCTGATGTTGTTTATCGAGTATGTGTTATCTCTGATATCCTCAAAAGAAGTATTAAGGATCCCGGGCAGCTGGTCCATCACCATTATTCTCTCTTTTGGATTGAGAGGATTAACGCTCGGTTTGAGCTTAAAGAACCCTCCGGTACAATACTCTTTATAAATACGGGCATCGACCTCCAGAAGTTCACTTACAGACTTTGCGTTATCAACAGATTCGATAACTGCCATAAGGTCTGCAGGGATCGGTGTGTTATCGAAATCATAAGAATTGAAAGACTCATATGCATATTTGATCAGGTCTTCCTCAGATCCCTTGGCGTATCCTTTGCCTGCAGCACAGTCGTCAATGATCTTCTCTATCTGTTCATCGATAAGATCCGTCTTAAAAGCGACCTCTACGGAGTTCTCCCCATACTTGAACTCCGAAGTATTAAATCTGTCCTGATTTACAAACCTGTAGTAGTCGTCCTGGGCTCTTGCAGGTCCTAACTCTTTTACGGTAGTCTCAGCTGTACTTTCAGAAGGTACAGTCACTGCACCACAGCCCGTAATCAGCGGCACAGTCATGGCAGTAGCCAGTACTACTGCTGCAACCTTTTTCATGTTCCTGTCTCCCCTTTGTTTTATATTTGCATCATAATCTTACATAAGCAACCTTAACTCCCGATCAGGCCAACCTTAACTTAACCTTAAACCGTTAAGATCATGCGATTGGTCAGGAAATCCCGGATCAACATCATAATCGTACATCTGACATATATCGATTTTATATTAGACCCTTAAATAATTCTTAAAATAATAGTCTTCTATTCAAAACCGTGTTTTCCGCGTGTTATAATTCGGGCAGCCGGACGGCAATGGAATAAGGATGGAATAAGGAACAATGGCAAGAGTTAAAAGAGACAAAAGATATCAGCTGCCCAAGAACAGGATAGTAGTACCGCTTATTATATTTACGCTGGTCTTCATAATCGCCTGTGCGCTCGTATCGCTGTCAGGCGACCTCATAGCAACTTATGTTACAAAGCTCAAGGCGCTCAATGAAGTTGAGAACACTGCAAGATATGCCAGGATCTATAACGTGGCAGAAGAGGGCGAGCTTGACAAGCTTTTCGAGTCGTTCGGGGATTCGGGCTATACTGTCTTCGTATCTGACAGCAACATGAATATCCTTAAATCAAACGGCGAGATAACGGCCGTGCTCGAGAGAGATGAACGTGACGATGAGGATAGGAAGCACAGGACTTTTTTCGAGCTCCTGCCGACGAGCGACTTGAAATCTAATGAATTCGGTCTGTTCAGCGACGAATATGCCGATGAAGTAACCGAGGATTTCTTCCTTCTGCCTGATAAGAACAACCCCTTTATAAATGTCGATGACACGCGCATCACACCGAACATTTGGAACATCTTAGAGGGTGCTTTTAAAAACACCATCAGCCTGAATACGAGATTTGAATACTGGACTGCATACTATGTCCGGAATAACTCTGAGATAATCGCGTTCAAGACCAGCTTCTCATTCACATACAGCGACTTTACGTTCTATATCCTCTTTGATGCCGTAAGCTATATCCTTATGGTGCTCATCTTCATCCTGCTTGTAACTAATCTCATAAGGACCCATGCAAGCAACAGAAAGATGAGAAATCTTGTCTTAAGGGACAACATCACTGTTAACCGCAACTGGTTCTGGTTCGCAATGAAGAGCAAGGAGATCCTCAGGAAGAGGAAATCCGGCGTCAATTACGCTGTCGTAAGCCTTATATTCGTAAGATACCGCAACTATGTCCTCTGCCATTCCGTTGACCAGGGAGAGCAGACACTGCGTCAGGTCTGGAAGAACATCTGCGGTTTCCTCGAAAAGAACGAGCTCTGCTCTCACGGCACGATCAATAATTTCCAGCTCCTCCTGAAGGCCGGAAGCGAGGAAGAAG
>Ga0256407_10012213_pt1 | contig 11726 bp, 10 predicted proteins | sample RumenRJG_04DNA_FD_193489 | JGI IMG/M metagenome (GOLD analysis project Ga0256407, IMG submission 193489) | Bovine rumen microbial communities from Lethbridge, Alberta, Canada - RJG_04 | ecosystem: Host-associated > Mammals > Digestive system > Stomach > Rumen | place: Canada: Alberta... | reverse complement strand
TCTCCGAGACCATGGCTACACTCAGATTGGTCTCCCGGAGCAGCGCGCATCCTCTCTGGATCCGGACAAAATTGACATAATCCATGGGCTTCATGTTCATGTATTTTCCGAAGACTTTCCGGAAATAGCTCTCGCTCATCCCGCAGGAATGGGCCAGATCCACCACCCGGATCTGAGACGCATAATTTTTTTTGATATAGTCTATTGCCGGAAAAATATCGACAGTCACGGTCCCCTTTTCGGGAAGATCCGAATTCTGCAGCTTGCGGATGATTTCGACAACCAGCATCAACAGAAAATGCGAGACCATATCCCTGTACATGTATTCCTTATTCTGCATTTCGGAAAAAATACCGCGCACGAGAAAAGTCATTTTCTGGATGTTCATGTCCGGAGTGAGAAGCCGTCCCTTCCGGCCGAGCTCATGTCCTATATTTTCCCTCAGGATCTCATCGTCCGGATAAAGCTTTTTGAGGACTTCGTGAATATCGAAATACATCCATTCCCAGCCCGCCTTTTTTCCAAAGGTATTGGTTGTATGCAGCTCTTTCGTGGGTATTAAAGAAATACATCCCGGATAAAAATGCAGTTCTCTCTCTCCGAGAATCATTTCGCCTTCGCCTTCGTAGCAGTGTCCGACTTCATAGTAGTTGTGAAAGTGCAGCTTCTCTTTGCCTTCGCCGTATTCTTTATTCCATACCGAACCTGTCAACGGGAAAACAATATCTCCATGTGGTATATCATAGTAACGGAATTCCACATGCTTTTTATCACTCATAGAAAGTATATCTCCTGTGCTGAGCACCTGGTTACATAACAGTAAGCATCTCCACATCATTCTATCATTGCGGAGACATCTGCAGAGTGGCATTTTCGCTTTAAATATTGCCGTATTCACTTTTTATGTCTACAGAAAACATTTTCTGACGAAGCGCTGTTATGTACATGCCCTTGTGTGGAAAACGCTCTCCGGGAAAAAGAAATCGGAAGAGAGTGCCGCGAATACTCTCTTCCGGTTGCGCTTTGCCGCTTCACTATTATTTGCCGCAAATTAAAAAAACTTGCTGCAGCCCGGATCCGGTCTGCCGGGCAGATAAGCCTCGTGAAGCCCCGGCAGACGAAGTGGCCCGCCGGTACATTATTTGCAGGTTTGTTTTCGTTTCATTTTGTCTTTTCCTGTAAATTCTATGCCCGGATCAATCTGTAGAGTTCTTCTTCTGCAGACTGCTGTTCCTGAAAACGGATCGTGTGCATTCCCAGCTTTCCGGCCGCCTCCAGGTTGGCTTCCAGATCATCGATAAAAACACACTGGTCCGGAACCAGATCGTATTTGCGGATCAGGGCCTGATAAAAAGCGGGGTCAGGTTTTACCATGTGTACATCACAGGAAAACAGTCCGCCATCCATTTCGGGAAGAAAATAGAGGGCCTCCGAACACTCTCTCATGATCTTATGGGAATAATTGGAGAGGTACAGAATCTGGCAGCCCTGTTCTTTTACCCGACGGAGCCAGGGAAGGCTGGCTTCCTTATATTCAACAATGCCGTTCACGTCCGCAAACATGTGGCGGAGCTCTTTTTCAACTTCCGGGTCGTTTTGGATAAACAGCTGCAGGATCTCATCCTCAGACAGCCTGTTCAGGTCCATCTGAACCCAGTCATCGGAAAGCATGGTTGCGTGCATGATCCGCTTTGCCAGTTCTCCGGTAAACCCTCTCTTTTCAAGAAATCTGTAGCGTCCCAGTTCCACCAGGACGCCCCCTATATCAAAAATCACTGTCTTTATAGCCATAGTTCCTTTTTCCTCGCTGTTAATCCGGGATGCCGGGGATGTGCTTCTTCCTGGGATGAAAATCCTTCTTTTTCATTCTCATTGAAACGAACAATCTCGTAGAAAAGTGGCGTAAAACCCCCGTCAAAGAAGTTGTCCGCTGATACATTCATCTTCTTTCTTTAAAGCCTCATTGAATCGGGGCTAAAAACCTCAGGCTATGTAGTCGTCCGCGGGTACATCACTCGTCCTCCTCATCCCATTTCTTTTTTCGGGGGGCGGTTTTTTTCTTGTCAAAAACAGTTCCCGGAGCAGGGACTGGAATACGTTTCAGTTCGTTGATCCTGCGCTGCTCTTTTTTGGAAAGTTTGCGGAATTCTTTTTCTGCGTCTTTTTTGATTTTGTTCATGGCGCCTTCTCCATTCCGATTATTTTGCGGCCTGCTGTTGTGCTGCCGGTTATTTCAACAGTATAGCATCACTGCGCATGTTCGGCAAAAAGAGAACCTGCATCAAAAAATGCCGCCGGTTGTCTGCACAACCGGCGGCATGACTGCCTTTAGTATTTCCTTGTCTCTTTGACAGGCGGTGAACCGCATCCTGTCTCATCCTGTTCCGGACGCGGACAAGTCCTGCTCCCTGTCGGGTTCCTTTTCGGAAACACGGTCGGATTCAAGAGATGGCTCCTTCAGGAATCAGAATCCCATCAGGATCATGGCAGAATCCTTTGGGATTATTTTGGAATCCCATTCAGGCGGCTTTAATCATTTACAGTCCTTTTCAGGAATCACTTGCGATTCTTTTGGGAATTATTTGCGGTTCCTTCTGCGGTAAATGATCGTGCCGACGACTCCGAGGGCGGCCACCAGAACCAGTGCGATCCACAGGGCGGCATTGCTGTTGTCGCCTGTAGGCGCGGATTTCCTGTGGTGATGTCCGTCATCGTCGTCATCGTCGTCATGGCTGGAGTGCTTTTTCTTATCGTCAGCCTTTTTCCACTGGGCTTCAAACACGTGGTCTCCGGTCACAGTGTACTGGTCTCCGGGCTGATATTCAGAACCCTTCCAGTAATCGAAGGTGTAGCCATCCCTCTCGGGAGCATCATGGATGCTGATGACAGTGCCTTCGGGATACTCTTCGACGATGTCATCTGTGCTGCCGTCATAAGTACCGCCATTGAGTTTGTAGCGGATCTCGTAAGTGGAAGGCACGGGCTCAATGGGTGCCACAGGGTCAGTCGCGGTGCCGTCCGTGGCCGGGACATCCGGGTGATCGGGGTCGGTGCTCTTTCCCGTTGCTGTTGCCACGTTCACCACTTCCTTAGCTTCCGCGTCGGCTTCGGTGACCGTGTAGCTTGCGGTATATTCTTTTGACTTGCCCGGCTCCAGGGAATCAACTTTCCACTCATCCCCGGTCAGTTCATCAGTTACAACGATATCTGTAACAGGAATGTTACCGTCATTGGTGACAGTGATCTTGTACTCGATCGTGTCGCCGACTGCGTATCCGTCTTTGGGAGCCTTGCTGGTTGTAACCTTTTCCACAGTCAGATGGGCGTTCGTGGGAGCCTCGGTGACAGTCAGGGTACCGAGCTTGTCGGTGACTGTATAGTTGGACTCTTTTGCATTGTCCCATTCGATGCTGTAGGTGTTGTCGCTGCTGCCGATCTCTGTCTGGGAGCCGGTGGCCGTGACTGTCACAGACTCGTTTTCGGCAAGTCCCTCTACGGTAATTCCGTCTGTCTTTGTCAGAGGGGTTCCGTCGTAGACCTTGCTGGCACTGCCCGTCGTGATGGTCAGCGCTGCGGGATTCACAGTCAGCTCACCCTTCTCAGTTGTGATAGAAGTGAAGAAGGCGGTGACATCCTTACCTTCCGAATCTTTGATCGCATATCCGTCGGCGATCTCATTGTCCGCAGAGCCCACATCTGTCTGGGATCCGGTTGTCTGAGCATCTATCGTAAATCCATCCGGCAAATCGTCAGATGTTACCGTGCTGTTGGTCAGGGCTTTCCCGTCATAGGTCTTGCTGTCGGAGGCGGCTTTGAGGGTGATCGGGGTATCGTTTTCGGTAACCTTCAGGGTGCCGAGCTCTTCCTCCTTGACCTCGTAATTCGATTCTTTGGCCTTGGACCAGTCGATCTTGTAGGTGTTTTTACTTTCGCCGACATCGGTCTGGCTGCCCGTGGCAGTGATGGTGTCCTCTTGGCCGGCCACAAATCCGGTAACCTTTGCTTCTTTGTTTGTCAGAGGTGTGCCGTCATATTTTTTCTCTGCGCTTCCGGTGGAAACACTCAGAGGCGCGGGAGTGACCTTAAGGAGTCCGAGCTGATCCTGGATCTCAAAGTTGTCCAGAACAGACTCATCATACCCTTCCTTTATCTCGAGTTTATATTTATTTTCGCTTTCGCCGACGTCTGTCCGGCTTCCGGTCACAACAACGTCAATAGCGTTGTTAAACGGGGTGATTCCCTTAGGAGCGTCTCCAACTGTAGACACAGAGAGATCGTCTTCATTTGTCAGAGGACTTCCATCATAAACCTTTTCACCATCGCCGGTAATGATTTTGATCCCGAGAGGATTGATAGTAAGCTTTCCGGGAGTTGCGTCGCTCAGAATATATAATTCGGTGACATCCGTACCGTGGCTGTTCTTAACAGATAAAGAACTCTCATCGAAAGAACCTTCATAAGTGCCCTTTTTCGTTCCCTTGGCCGGGGTGTAAGTGATTGTGGCAGTATCCCCGTCCTTGAGATCTGTAAATGAATACTCTGTATCACCGGTATGCTCATCGCCATCATAAGTCACTTCCGAATCCGCGCCACTGACAGAAATTTATGTTTTTGTGGGATCCAGCACTGTAAGGGTGCCCAGATTCTCTGTAGTTATCTTATAGTTTGAGCTTTTTGCAGTGCCCCATTCGATGCTGTAGGTATTGGGACTGCTGCCGATATCTGTCTGGGAGCCCGTTGCAGTTATATCTGCGGTTTCTCCGGCAACCAGTCCATCAATGGTAGCGTCCGGATTTGTCAGAGGCTCTCCGTCCCAGACCTTTTCGGCGCTGCCGGTTGTGACAGTCAGTCCTCTTGGCGTAATCTTCAATATGTTGCCTTTGGCCTCGAAATGGTTATGCGGCAGTCCGTTATTAAACTGGTATTTGCTGTGATCAATTCCGCTTACGTTAAAATATGTTTTTGCGTGATCCCCGAAATCAAAGCTGTATTCCCCGACATCTTTTCCGGTCACAGAGGGAGATTTCTTCAGGCTCACGGATATACCACTGACTGAAGCCGACTGACCGTCAACTTCATAGCTCACACTGAAATTACCGCCGGAAATTGTTTGATTCTGCCCGTTATATTCTTTTTCTACCGGACTAAACGTAACGATGATCTTGAGGGATGGCTTTTTGGCCTTTGCGTCATTGGCACCAAACAATCCCGGAATTCCGAGGAGATTTTCAATCCCTTCCTTGAGCTTGTCTGCAGCAGTGGGTTCTTCGATTATCTCTCCCGCTTCACTTTCGCCGGTTGCATTGGCCGGATCATTTACGCTTTCCTGGTCCTTGCTGTCCTCCTGAGGCTTGTCCGAAACTTCCGTTTTGTCTGTTCCGGCTTCGTCCTTCTCCGGATTCTGCTGATCTTCTTTCTGGTCCGCGTCATCGGATTTATGCTCTTCGGCATCTTTGTCCTTTTCGGAATGCTTTTCGTCATCCGATTTCTTTTCATCCGAAGAAGAGGATCCATTTTCGCTGCTGTCGTCTTTCTTGTCAGAATCGTCGTTGGATTTGTCGGTTTCCTCCACGGCCTGATCCTGATTTTGATCGCTGTCAGGATTTACATTGCTGTCCCCGGCTTCATTCTGGCCGTCAGCCTGGTCTTTGTCCTCGTCGGATTTATTATCTTCGTCAGGGGTCTGGCTGTCGGTCTTATCATCAGAAGAGGGTTTCTCATTATCGGAAGAGGTATCTTCGGTGTTCTTATCTTCTTCTTTTTCCTCTTTCTTTTCCTCTTCAGCTACGCTGTTTTTCTCTTCTTCTTCCTTTTTCTCTTCTTCTTCCTTCTTTCTCTCTTCTTCTTCCTTTTTTCTCTGCTCTTCTTCCTCCTTTTTCTCCTTGTCGGCATTATCATCCTGCTTTTCGGACTCTGCCGCTTCAGCAGCTATAGAGATGAACTGCATGGAAGAGGAAAAGATTGCCGGCTGAAGCACCAGTGCGCTGATCAGCAGGCAAATCAGAAAATTCTTTAAACACCTTTTTTTCTTCATTTATCCCTCCGCTTTGTTTTTGTGTTTATCTTTTCCCTGAGACTGTCTTGCGTTTTACCGTCCGGACAACAGTTGATTACCGGTTTTGACGGTAATAACTGCCGCTTCTGCACAGTTGAGAACTTTGCCTGATCAGTTGAGAACTGTGCCTGATGGTGCTCCATGACGCAAACAAAAAGCACTGACCCGGTGCTGCAGGCCGAAAAAAGCCGGTGCCTTCCTGTAGAGTGCTTTCTTGCTTGTGGCTATGATCTATGTTCACAGATCTACATAAATATATCTGTGCGATGCTCAGTTCAGGAGGTGAAAATGCATCGCCCGATCTGTTTATGCTGTATCTGATAAAAATGTAAAAAAATTATTATCTTATTATTATAACGTTGATTTTTCTCTTGTCCCCACCTTAAATGTTCAAAATAACGAACAATAGAGCGTGATATAACAAATAAAAACGTCCTATAATGACATCTGCGCTTTTACGGGGGTTTTCATTAAAAATTCAGGGAGAATCCGCCGGTGTGGGATTCTCCCTTAGGGTATTTGCGTTGAAAATCACGTAAAAACGCCTGGAATTATGCGGCTGTCTGTACAGATAACAATTCTTCATTGTGCAGCCTTTAAATATTCGATATCCGGTTCGCATTTTTTTTAATAAAGGGTTATAATCTACAAGCAAAGAGACATGGTGATTTGATATGGAGTCTGTAAACGGAGATGGGAACTACAAATTCCGGCCGGTTCAACTGTCTGCATATATTTTTTAGACATCAGAGAAAGAACAGTTAAATGAAATTCAAGAAGGTATTTATCAGCTATAAGTCAGAGGAAGCCAGGGAAGCACACTGGGTTGCGGGGAAGCTGGAGGAGACAGGGGTCTCATGCTGGATCGCTCCGGATTCCATACCCGGTGGTTCCAGTTACGCAGAGCAGATTCCCAGAGCCATTCGCGAAGCAGATGCGTTCGTGCTGATTTTGTCTTCCCGCGCCCAGAATTCAAAGTGGATTCCCCGGGAACTTGATCAGGCAATTAACGAAGGGAAGACAATCCTTCCTTTTGTGATTGAACACTGCACGCTTAATGACGCATTCAAGTTTTACCTGGCAAATGTACAGTCATATGAGGCGTGGAAGGATAAAAACAAAGCCATGGAAGCCATGATCCGGGAGATGAGCGGCTATACCGGCAAAGATAGAATAATCAGAGAACCAACGGATCCTCCCAGGCTGGGAAAGATATGGATAGCTGCCGCTTTTCTACTGGTTCTGGCTCTTGCCGCTACAGTCTTATTCAGAAACGGGGGCACTTTTGAGAGAGAGAACGACTCTCAGGCAGGAGACTACTCTTTTGAAGATCAGGGCATCTCTTTTGAGGATTCTGCATTGGAGGAAGCGATCCGAAGAGAACTGAAACTGGACGATGATGAAAGTCTTACAAAAGAAAATGCTGCGTTCGTCAAAGAACTGGACCTTTCCTCAGATGGAGAAAGCAATTCCATCATGAGTCTGCAAGGGCTTTCCGCTTTCGAGAATCTCAAAATCCTTAATCTTTCGGGAAACGGAATCACAGATATTTCTGAAATTGGCAGTCTGACAAAACTGATAGATTTAAATCTTGAAAACAACCAGATTTCGGACATAGGGCCTTTGGAATCGTTGTCTGCCTTGGAAAGGCTGGACCTGAACGGCAACGGAGACATTTCGGATATCTCTCCTGTCACAGGACTCACGAAAGTTACCATGTTGGATCTTCGCTCAAACCATATCAGCCGGCTGAATGGAATCAGCGGTATGGTAGGCCTGAAGGAGCTGTATTTGTCCAGAAATCAGATTAAGGACATCTCTCCCGTTTCCGGTCTGCATAAGCTGACCTATCTGAGCTTTGACTACAATCTGGTGGTCGACATCCAGCCATTGTCAGAATTGAAAAAGCTCAAAACCCTGACTATAAGCGGAAACCGGATTGAAGAGATTGACGTACTGAAAGATCTTCCTTCACTTAATTATCTTGATATTACGGGCAATCATATAAGTGACAAGTCTGTTCTGGAGGAACTGCCGGACTCTGTCAAGGTAGTACAGTAGTAAAACGTATATCTGCTCCGGGTACAGTGATCCTGATACAGAGATCCTGATACAGTGATAAAGATGACATCTGCAGAAACACAAAAGCGGCAGCCTGTGCAGGACGCACAGACTGCCGCTTATTATGACACGGTTCGTGTAATGTATTTTCCGTCCTGCGGCGGCCGCGGCCCGGTCCGCAGCAGAGGGCGGCGAAGACTCCTTCCTCTGTTTATGTGTCTTCCGGGACTGCAGGCGGCCACGGAATATTGAATATTCCTGATTGGAATTCAATATCCAAGCAGCGTCCGGAAGACCTCATTCAGTTCAGTGAAGTCATAGGAGCGGTCGTCGGGAGCCGCATCTGAAACCTTCTTCTGTCTTTCACATTCACTCCGTATGAAATCGATGATGACCGGAATCTGGGGATTGAGCTCTTTTTCCTCTGTCGCGGATTTCCTGATCAGCAGGTCTTCGATGCCGGACCGGAGAGAATTGTCCAGGTCAGGGTCTGTCCCGTCGAACAAGGTCATCAGCCTTGAGAATTCCACAGGAGGAGCACTGTGATAACGCTCGATCCACTTGCAGCAGAGCAGGGGGCGGAGAGCGTAGAAATATTTTTTGTAGCGGATCTGGTCTCCTGTCAGAAAGCCTTTATATGTGCTCTTGGCAGTTCCGTAGTAGTGGCACAGGGCGGCTTTTTGGGAAAAATAATGCAGGACCGCGGTCTTCAGCCGTGCCCATTCCTCCGAGGTCCTGTAGATGACCGGCGAATTGGCCCACTCCATGATATTGGGGTTTCCTTTTCCATAGGCCAGCATGGCTTTTTTCAGATCCCAGCCATTGATATCCAGCACTTCGTCCAACTGCCACTCGATGACATCTTTGGCGGGATCGATCCGCAGATATTCCTCCGGGCGGTGCATATAGATAAAACGGACGTCATAATCGCTGTCAGGGGAGGCGAATCCCCATGCCCGGCTGCCGGATTCGACCGCATGCAGGATCTTTACCTGATACTGCTCTTCGATTCTGTCCAGATTATCCAGGATCTCTTTCTGTATATCTCTCATTGTCATTCCTCCAGTATCAACTGGTTATTCCTCCAGTATCGCCTGCCTGTTGATATGCTCCACCAGCTTTCCTACGGCTTCCATGTCCGGATGGTCCGGGAGGAGGCTCTCCTTTTCTGCCCGTGAAAAGCGGGCCTCATACTCTGCCACGATGTCATAGAAAGCGGGAATCAGGACGCTGCCCTCCATAAAGTCTCCGTTTCGGATGCTCAGCAGCAGGCGCAGGTCCTCCTCCGGCCGGTGCGTGCGGATCACGCCTTCTTCCAGTATGTCCAGTCCCATCATAAACAGCCGGACCAGATGCATGGCATGTTTGTTCAAGTGGTTGTCATCTTTTTTGTGATTTCGCTTGCCGATCTTGTCATACTCACGCACAACGGAATGGAGAGTGTTCATCAATTCGTTATATTTTCGGAGCGGGTAGTGCCTGAAATCCCCATCCAGGAAAATTTCCGTCTCCAGGCCATCCGTGACCGCGTCATCGATGTAAAGCCTGGAAATGCCGCCTTCCTGCTCCCGGTTTTTGCGGTTGAAGTCTTCCAGCGCGTGGGAGACAGAGCGGAAGATATGCTCCTCTCTGGAAGGCTGGGAAAGGGAGTCTCTCGCGATCGCGTTCTGAAGGCGCCTGAGCTGGGCGTCCGCGTAATGTCCGAAGGAAGCTGCCGCCCGCTTTGTCAGAAACAGATGCCGGTTGTCCAGCAGTTCCCGCCCGGCCGGGGAGATGATCATGTACTGGTCCTCATCCAGGCCCAGGATCTCGATCATATTGGGATTGCAGTTGAGGAAGAGGCTGACAGCTTTCCTGAAAGAAAAAATCACCGTGTCCGTGGACCGGTCCTCAAACTGTTCAAAAGAGGTCAGCCCGATCAGGTCAGACGGCATGTTCATGGTCACTCCGCGAAGGTCGATGTCACTTCCCTCCCGGTTTGTCCCGTAACCATGGCTTCCGCTGACACCCAGGAGCATAATCCTGCTTCCCAGACGGGGGTGTTCGCGCAGAAATGCGTATTCAGGTCTGTCCGGCAGTCTTTTTAAATCTATCATCCCGGCCCTCCTTTCTGTATAATTGTCTGTTTAAGCGAAGGCATGTTAAATGCTGCAGGCTTTTTTACCCCGCATAAATAAAGCTATAAAAAGATATATTAAGCATATCTGCTGAGGAAATCCGATTTGCTGCAGCAGATGATTTACGGCGTCAATCTGTATTTACAATAGCGATAAAGCACACCTGTTTTTTTAACTGCCGGAAGATTGGCCTGCAGCAGATACAGGACTCTGACAGATTATCGAAACGGCGTGTAAAACCCCTGCCGACAAAGTCGTCCGTGGGTACATTACTTGCGATTTTTATTTCCCCATATACACAGGCCGTCCAGTACTTTGACGAGAGAGTGTCCGCGCTCTGTCAGAGAGTACTCCACCTTGGGGGGAATCTGGGGATAAACAGTCCGGATGATCAATCCGTCTGCCTCCAGTTCTTTCAGGTTCTGACTGAGGGTTTTGTCAGCAACTTTTTTCAGATATCTCTGCATCTCATTGAAGCGGACCGGTTCATATTCCATCAGACAGTACAGGATCACGGGTTTGTATTTTCCGGCAATCAGGGACAGGGTATAGCTGTATCCGGTCTGGTCAAAGTCGGCTTCTTCAATACGTCTCTTTTTCATAATGCTTACCTCAAAGTAAGTACCTTACAAAAATGTTGGTACTGGTTTCAGCTGTGGCACTATGATATCATTACAAAAGCCGGGAGGCAATAAAAAGCAGCGGACATATCGGCTCATAAAAAAAGCAGCAGACATGCCTGCTTGTAAAAAAGTGAGAAAAAGCACCGGAATCGAAACAGAAAAATACGACTTGAGAAGGAGACCTGAGATGAAGAAGAATTTGGGCATTGTGCAGGCGGTTTATCCCATGCCTGTCCTGATGGTGGCAGCTTATGACGAAAACGGAAAAGTCAATGTCATGAATGCGGCGTGGGGGATGATCTGCAACACAGACCGCATTGCGCTTTTTATCGATGAAGACCATAAGACAACACAGAACATTCTGAAAACAAAGGCATTCACTGTCAGCCTGGCAGATAAAGAGCATATGGACGTGGCGGATTTCTTCGGAATCGCGACGGGAAATAAGATGAGCGACAAGTTCGAGCGAACCGGGTACACTGCCGTCAAAAGTGAATTTGTAAATGCTCCCGTCATCGATGAATTCCCCGTGGTCATGGAATGCGAATTGGCAGAAGTCGTGGAAAATGAGAGTTTCTACTGCATCGTCGGAAAGATCATGAACACTGCGGCAGAGGAAAAAGTGCTTTCAGAGAACGGCAAAGTCGACCCGGCTAAGCTTCAGGCCCTGATCTTCGATCAGTTCCAGCACGGCTATTATGTGTCCGGAGAACAGGTTGGTAAAGCCTGGAATGCCGGAGCCGGCCTGATGAAGAAGTAAGGTGTGCTGAAAGGAACCGCTGCCCCGCAGGTGTGAACTTCATGCCGCGCATGGGTGCTGGATTTGCGGGCGAGCCCGGAAAAAAGGCTTTTATAAGGCTTTTATACAGA